>Ga0209415_10002689_pt1 | contig 33182 bp, 37 predicted proteins | sample PeaSoiSIISIP2007_FD_187696 | JGI IMG/M metagenome (GOLD analysis project Ga0209415, IMG submission 187696) | Peat soil microbial communities from Weissenstadt, Germany - SII-SIP-2007 (SPAdes) (version 2) | ecosystem: Environmental > Terrestrial > Soil > Wetlands > Peat | place: Germany... | reverse complement strand
TGCAGTACCTGACCCTGTGCAGTACCTGAGAATCGGTGGCTCCGCCCCCACCTCACAGAAGACTCACAGAAACCTGGTCCAGGATCGACGGGAAGGAGGCCGATCCCCGTGTCCAGTCCCCCGCGGATTCTCGTCGTCGACGACGAGCACAGCATCACCGACCTGCTCTCGATGGCCCTGCGCTACGAGGGCATGGACGTCCGTGTCGCCCACCTCGGGCGCCAGGCGCTCGAGGCCGTGGGGACGTTCCGCCCCCAACTGATCGTCCTCGACATCATGCTGCCCGACCTATCGGGGTTCGAGGTTCTCGAGCGGATGGGCCGGGACATGAGCGGCACCCGGGTCCCGGTGCTCTTCCTCACGGCGCGCGACACCCTCGACGACAAGCTCCGGGGATTCACCCTGGGCGGCGACGACTACATGACGAAGCCCTTCTCGGTGGAGGAGCTGATCGTCCGGGTCCGGGCCATCCTGCGCCGGGTCCACGGCGAGGGGGACAACGGGCGCCTCGAGCTGGCCGACCTCCGTCTGGAGGAGGAGAGCCACGAGGTCTTCCGGGGATCGACGTCCATCGACCTCACCCCCACCGAGTTCAAGCTGCTCCACTACCTGCTCCTGAACGCCGGGCGGGTCGTCTCCAAGTCCCAGATCCTCGACCGTGTCTGGAACTACGACTTCGACGGCAACGCCAACGTCGTCGAGATCTACATCTCCTACCTCCGGCGCAAGATCGACTCCCTCGGCCCTCCCCTCATCCACACCGTCCGGGGAGTGGGGTACACGCTGCGCCCACCGCCGGAGTAGCCGGTGACGCTCCGTCTCCGTCTGCTCCTGGTCCTCGTGGGCATCGTCGCGGTCGGGCTCGTCGTCTCCGACATCGTCACCTACACCTCGCTCCAGTCCTTCCTGGTGGCCCGGCTGGACCAGCAGCTCCAGGCCACCCCCGGGCCGGTGGCACGGGCGCTCGGGGAGTGCATCGAGCAGGAGCGGACCCCGAACCCCTTCACGCCCAGTTCGGGATCGTGCCGGCTCCCGTTCTCCTTGACCTCCGAGGTCCCCTCCGGTGCCTACGGGGAGCTGCGCGACGCCGTCACCGGCCAGCCGCTGGCCTGGGCCTGCTTCCAGCGGGCGGGGCACGTGGCGGAGAAGTCGCCCGCCCTCCCGTCGCCCCTGCCGGTGGCGTCGGCCAACCAGAAGCCGACGATCTTCAGCATCACCAGGACCGGGTGCGGTGCCCGCACCTACCAGGGGGTGGCCTCTGTCACCGGTCAGGTCATCCCGGCCGATCCCCAGACGTTCGTCGTCATCGTGGCCGTCCCCCTCACCGATGTGAACGCCACCCTCGGCCACCTCCTGGTGGTGGAGGGGCTCGTCTCCAGTGCCGTCCTGATCGGTCTGGGCGCACTGTCGTGGTGGATCGTCCGGCGGGGCCTCAGACCTCTCGAGGAGATGGCCACCACGGCCGGGACCATCGCCTCGGGGGACCTCTCCCAGCGGGTCCCCGACACCGACCCCCACACCGAGGTGGGCCGGCTCGGGGTGGCCCTCAACACCATGCTGACCGAGATCGAGGGGGCCTTCGCGGCCCGGGCAGCCTCGGAGGAGCGGCTCCGGCGCTTCCTGGCCGACGCCTCCCACGAACTGAGGACACCGCTCACCTCGATCCGCGGCTACGCCGAGATCTTCGACCGTGGCGCGCGGGACCGGCCCGAGGACCTGGCCACCTCCATGCGCCACATCCGCTCGGAGGCCAACCGGATGAGCGAGCTCGTCGACGACCTCCTCCTCCTGGCCCGGCTCGACCGCGAACGGCCCCTGGCCCACGAGCAGGTCGAGCTCACCGCGGTGGCGGCGGCGGCCGTCGACGCGGCCCGGGTGAAGGCCCCGGACCGCGCCGTCGGCTTCGTCCCCGCCACCCCCGTGGTCGTCTCCGGTGACGCCAACCGCCTCCGCCAGGTCATCGACAACCTCCTGGCCAATGCCATCGCCCACACCCCGGGAGGGACCCCGATCGAGGTGGGTCTCGCCAACGACGCCACCACCGCCCTCCTGACCGTGACCGACCACGGTCCCGGGATCGCCCCCGCCGACCAACAGCACATCTTCGAGCCCTTCCACCGAGCCGACCCGTCCCGGGCCCGGTCCACCGGCGGGGTCGGTCTCGGCCTCGCCATCGTCTCGGCCATCGCCGCCGCCCACGGGGGGACGGTCGGGGTGGACTCCGGCCCGGGGCCCGGCGCCACCTTCTGGGTCCGGCTCCCCCTGGCCCCTCTGGACGTCGCCGGCCCTCCCGTCCCCGACGTCCCCCCCGGTCCCGACGCCCCCCCGGGCTCTGCCGTCCCCCCGCCCCCGGCCGTCAACTCCGCACCCACCACCGGGCCCTAGCGCCCGGCGGCCGGGATCCGACCGGCCATACTGAACCGGTGGAGAAGGTCGTCTACCTGGTGTGGGGCCCGGGGGGCCCGGCCGAGGGCGATGCGCTGCGCGACCGGCTCCTGGCCGAGACCGCTCCCCGTCTCCTGGCCGCCGGCGGGCGCTTTCTGGGTGTCAACGTCCACGACACCGCGGCGGCCGAGGCACCCTCACCGATGCCGGCACCGGAGGGCGAGGCACCCCATTGCGCCCAGGTCTCGGTCTGGGTCGACTCCTACGACCGCCGGCGACCGTTCGACGAGGCCCTGGCCGACCTGGGGATGCCCTTCGCCTGCTACCTGGTGGTCGAGTCGCTCTACGAGGACTACGGGACCACCCCCCACGCCCTCCCCCGGTCGTGGCCCGACGGGACCCGGTCACCGGGGGTCCTCACCGTCGCCCTCATCCACCGCCCCGCCGGTCTGGCCTACCGGGAGTGGATCGGCCGCTGGCACGGCACCCAGTCCCCGCTGTCGGCCGAACTCCAACCACGGACCCGGTACGTCCGCAACGAGGTCGTCCGGTCCCTCACCGACGGCGCCCCCGAGATCGACGGGATCGTGGAGGAGGCCTGGCCCTCGGCCCGGCACGTGGCCGACCCTCTCCTCTTCTACAACGCCGGTTCGGCCGACGAACTGACGACGAACATCGCCCGGATGCTCGAGAGCGTGAACGCCTGTCTCGACCTGACCCGCCTCCGCTCGGCCACCATGAGCGAGTACCTCCTCACGACGACCTGACCACTCGAGACGACTGGATCAGGTCGACAGGACCGTCAGGAACCGTCGACCACCCGTCGCGCCTTCCAGACCTCTTCGCACGGCCACTTCCGGGCCCACTCGAGCGGGACCCACGGGTACCGGGTGGTCGACCCCGGGGGCACCTCGACCTCGATCAGCTCCTCGACGGCGAAGCCGCTCCCCCTCAGGAGCCGGAACATCTCGCCGTGGCCGAGATGGAACTCGACCGAGTCGTCGTCGGACCATTCGAACCGGTACATACCGAGATACGGGCGCAGGAGCCTCTCCACCGCCGGCGCATCCGGCTCGTCGGGAAGGCAGCACATGAGCAGCGCACTGTTCACCAGGAAGACGAGCAGACCGCCCGGCCGCAGCAGACGCGCCGCCTCGGGGATCCACCGGTAGGGATCGCACCAGATGCTCGCCCCGTACTCCGAGATGGCCAGGTCGAAGCTCTCATCGGGGAGGGGGACGTCCTCGGCGTTCCCCTGGATCAGGGGGAAGACCCGGCCGAACTCCTCCTGGAGGCGGCGGGCGGTGGCCAACTGGGCGGCGGAGTTGTCGATCCCGACCGGACGCGCCCCGCGCCGGGCCAACCATCCCGAGACGTACCCGGTCCCGCACCCCAGCTCGATCGTGTCCAGGCCCTCCACCGGTTCGGGGAACATCCTGAGCTGTGACTCGGGAACGCCCCACTGTCCCCACGACGGCTCTTCCTGCCCCCAGTTCCGCCGCCCCGGTTCCGCGTAGTCGGCCGCCCACACGTCCCACGTCCGTCGGTTCCGTCTGACGTGGTCGGGTGGCTCTGGCACCGCAGGAGAGAGCGGGCCTCAGACCCGGGCCTGCTCGTCGAACCGTGTGTAGCGGTCGACGAACGCCAGATGGGTCACCCCGGTGGGACCGTTGCGGTGCTTGGACGTGATGATCTCGGCCGAGCCCCGTTCCGGTGAGTCGGGGTTGTAGACCTCGTCGCGGTAGATGAAGAGCACCACGTCGGCGTCCTGCTCGATGGACCCCGACTCCCGCAGGTCGGCCAGCACCGGACGCTTGTCCTGGCGCATCTCCAGATTCCGCGAGAGCTGCGAGAGGGCGACGACGGGGATGTTCAGCTCACGGGCCAGGACCTTCAGCCCACGGCTGATCTCGGACACCTCCACCTGACGGTTCTCCGCCCGGCTCCGGCTGTGCCCGCTCATGAGCTGCAGGTAGTCGACGACCACCAGACCGAGTCCCTGGCGGGCCTTCAGCCGGCGCGACTTGGCCCTGATGTCCATGACGGTGACGTTCGGGTTGTCGTCGATGAAGATCGGTGCGTCCCCCAGGCGTCCGATGGCGTTGGAGATCCGCGGCCAGTCCGACTCGAGCAGATGGCCGTTGCGCATCCGGGTGGCGTCCACCCCCGCCTCCGAGCAGAGCATCCGCTGGGTCAGCTCCAGGTGGCTCATCTCCAACGAGAACAGCAGCACCGGCACCCGGGCGTGGACCGCGGCGTGGTTCACCATCCCGAGGGCGAAGCTCGTCTTGCCCATGGCCGGACGCGCCCCCACCACGACGAGGTTCCCGGCCTGGAGCCCGGCCAGCTGGGCGTCGAGGTCCCGGTAGCCGGTGGGCACCCCGGTGATCGTCTCCCCCCGTTCCACCAGGGCCTCGAGATGGTCGAGGCTCTGGGCCAGCAGATCCCGCAGCGGCGCCATCGTGTCGACCATCCGCCGTTGCGCCACCTCGAAGATCATCGTCTCGGCGCGGTCGACCACTTCGGTCACGTCCTCGGGGACGCTGTAGCCGAGCTCGGCGATCTCACCGGCCACGGTGACGAGCCGCCGCAGCAGCGCGTGCTCCTCGACGATCCGGGCGTAGTAGGAGGCGTTCGCCGTCGACGGGGTGTTGACCTGCAGCGAGATCAGCACCGAGGGGTCGCCCACCGCGTCGAGCAGACCCGATCGGCGCAGCTCGTCGGCCACCGTCACCGGGTCGGCCGGCTCCCCCCGGGTGTAGAGGGCGGTGATGGCCCCGAAGATGTGGGCGTGGGCCGGCTTGTAGAAGTCCTCCCCGGTACAGAACTCGATGGCCGACGCGGTGGCGTCGCGCGACAGCAGCATCGCCCCGAGAAGCGACTCCTCCGCATCGAGGTTGTGGGGGGGGACCCGGCCGCCCGCGCTCCGCACACTGCTGACGCGTACCGCCTCGAGTGCCTGCGCCATGGACCCCTACCCTCTCTCAATCGTCCCGTGAATAACGAGAGGATGACCTTGGGGAAATCGGCCCATTGTCAGGGATGGACTGTGGATAGGTGGTGCCGAAAGCGGCGTCCTCTGGGGACAACCTGTTGATCCGCTCCCACCGCCCGACGTCCCCACGGGGCCGAGGCTACGGGAGGGGTGTCACGCTCCCTGTGACCGGGAGCTCCGAGAGGGTCCCGGTCGTCCGGTGCGGGGCCTTCAGGTGCTGGGCCTTCAGGTGCTGGCCACGACCTCGACGGTGACCTCGGCCGTCACCTCGTCGTGCAACTCGACGGGGACGACGTGGGTGCCCACGGTCTTGATGGGCTCGGCCAGGGCGACCCGGTGCCGGTCGACCTCGGCGCCCGTCTGCGCCCCGATCGCCTCGGCCACGTCGGCCGCGCTTACCGAACCGAACAGGCGGCCCTCGGCGGCGGCCCGGGCCGACACCGTGATGGTGGCGGCGCGGAGGATCTCGGCCACGCTCCGGGCCGCGTCGCGGTCCTGGGTGTTGCGAAGGTCGCGGCTCCGGCGCATGGCCGCGGCCTGCTTCTCGATCTTCGTCCCGGCCACGAGGGCCCGCCCGGTGGGCAGCAGGTAGTTCCGGGCGAAGCCGCGCGCCACCTCGACGATGTCGCCGCGCTTGCCCACCCCGGCGATGTCGTCACGCAGGAGGACCTTCATCAGAAGGGCTCCTCGTCGTAGCCGTAGCCTCCGCCGCCCGACGACTCGGCCGCCGCCGCCGCCGGGGCCGCCTGCCGGGGGGCGGGGGCGCCCTCACCGGGTCCCCGGCGCTCGTTCTTCGTCACCTGCGCCGTGGCCCAACGCAGGCTGGGGCCGATCTCGTCGGCCACGATCTCGATCTTCGACCGCTTGTCGCCGTCGGCCGTCTCCCACGAGCGCTGCTCGAGTCGACCGGTGACGAGGACCCGCGACCCACGGCTGAGGCTCTCGGCCGCGTTCTCGGCCATCTCCCGCCAGCAGACCACGTCGAAGAACGAGGTGGCCTCCTCCCACTCCTGGGTCTGGCGGTTCTGCCAGCGCCGGTTGACCGCCAACCCGAAGGTGGCCGTGGCCTGGCCGGTCGGGGTGAACCGGAGCTCGGGGTCCCGCGTGATGTTGCCGACCAGTGCGACGTTGTTCCCGTTGGCCATCTTCTGTTCCTCCGCTCCTCTGGGCTCAGCGGTCGCCGGGGGGCGCCGCCCGGACCGGGGCCTTGGGCCGGGTCCGGCCCACCGCCTCGTCGGGCACCCGCATGATCTTGTGACGCAGCACCTCGTCGGCCAGGACCAGGAACCGGTCGAGATCGGCCGCGGTCTTGGGCTCTGCGGTGAACTCTGCCACCACGTAGTAACCCTCACGCTTGTGCCGCAGCTCGTAGGCGAGGGTGCGCTTCCCCCACCGGTCGACCGTCCCCACCGTGCCGCCGTTGTTCCGCACGACATCGAGGGCCCGTTCGAGGACAGCCGTGATGGCCGACTCCTCCACCTCGGTATCGAAGATGATCACCGTCTCGTAAGGCCGCACGCGCGGCTCACCTCCCTCTGGACCCGACGCCCAAGCGCCCGGGGCCCCGCCAGACGCGGAGCAGGGTGCACGTCCGGTGCCCGAAACCTCGCCCGGTCGTGGCCGCAGACATGGTAGCCGACCGCTACCGGGCCTCTTCCGGCGGCCCCCCGGGGCCGGGGCCGGGCCCGATCAGCGCTCGGTGGGCAGGTGGTAGGACTCGGCGTCGGACGGGAAGGTCCCGCCACGGACATCGGCCGCCCACGACGACACCGCCGTCACCGCCACCGCGGTGAGATCCGCGTACTGGCGGACGAACTTCGGCGGGACCCCCTCGCTCAGGCCCAGGAGGTCGTGGAACACGAGGACCTGTCCGTCGCATCCGCCCCCGGCACCGATCCCGATGGTGGGGACGTCCACCTCCGCGGTCACACGCGCCGCGACCACGTCGGGCACCCCCTCGAGGACGATGGCGAAACATCCGGCGGCGGCCAGCGCCTTGGCGTCGTTCATGAGGGCCTCGGCGGCCGTCGTCGAGCGGGCCTGCACCCGGTATCCGCCCATGGCGTGGATCGACTGCGGGGTGAGCCCGAGGTGCCCCATCACGGGGATCTCGGCGTTGAGCAGCGCCTCCACCACGCCGAGCCGGGCCCGGCCGCCCTCGAGCTTGACCGCCTCGGCCCCCGCCCGCACGAGGACGGCGGCGTTGCGGACGGCGTCCTCGGACGAGACGTGGTAGCTGAGCCAGGGCATGTCCCCCACCACCAGCGCCCGTGGCCTGGCGCGCGCCACGGCGGCCACGTGGTGGGCCATCACCCCCACGTCCACCTGCAGGGTGTCGGGGTGGCCGAGGACGACGCTGGCCAGGGTGTCGCCCACCAGCACGATGTCGACGCCGGCGGCGTCGGCGATCCGGGCCCCGGGGGTGTCGTAGGCGGTGAGCATCACGAGAGGCAGCTCCCCGCGGCTGCGCTTGCGCGCCCTGACGATCGGAACGGTGACCCTCTGGGTCGCGCTCTTCGGGGTGGTGCCGTGGTCGGTCATTGGCGCGGGCCTCCTTGCCGTCCAGCGCCCGAGGGGCTGCCGGCGGCGTCGTGACCGGATGCCCCTCCAGTGTACCTTTCCACCGATGGCCGCCACCGGGGCCGACGACGACGGCACCTGCGCCAACTGCGGGGGACCGGGCGACGGCCTCGAGGAGGTCCGCCGGGTCTACGTCACCGTCGACGACCACGGCCGGGTGACCGGCTCGGAGGCGGTGGACCCGCCCGAGCCCTGGTGCCTGGCGTGCCGCACGCTCTACCCCCACCTCCCCCAGGACCAGGACCCCGACTCCGGCCCCGGGGCGCCCCGATCGGGTGACCCGCCGCCGCGCCACCAAGGGTCGTAACCTGACACGTGAGTGTCAGGATCGCCGTACGTGATCGACTACCGGGGCACCTTCGACTTCGACCTGCCCCCCGAGGGGATGTGGGACGCCCTCGAACACTCCGAGCGCTTCGAAGGCTGGTGGGGCTGGCTCGGGGAGTTCCGCCTCGACGGTGGCGGTCTCCGCGCCGGATCGGTCCTCCGGGGGCTCGTCTCCCCGCCCGTCCCCTACCAGATGCGCGTCCGGGTGATGCTCGACCGGTGCACGCGCCCGGAGCGGATCGACGCGTCCGTCGGCGGTGACCTGGAGGGCACCGCCCGCCTCCTCCTGGCCCCGTGCGGGACCGGCACCCGGGCCGACGTGGCCTGGACGGTCGAGATGCGTCAACGCCCCATGCGCATCGCCGCCCGCGTGGCCTCACCGTTCCTCCGTTGGGGCCACGACCGCGTGGTGGAGGCAACGGTCAACGGGTTTCGCCGGAATCTCACCGCCGACAGGGAGACCGCCTAGGACGACGCTTTCACGTCGAGGCAGCGGCAGTCACCTCTGCGGCGTCGCGAGGTTCGATCCCCCCCTGGGCCGAAGGCCGGTCGAAAACCGGCCGCTCGTCCCTCTGCAACGCCCGCCACTGCGTGAAGGCCCGATCCAGTGCCCTCGTGACAGGATCGGCCGGAGCTGGACGAACGCCACCCGCACCCGGGAAAGGCTCCTGCGGTCGCATTCCGGATCATCGGGTGTCGACCCGCCGACACCGACCGGCTCGTCACTGTTCATGACGCCGCCACGGACCCGGGCCCGAGGACGCGGCCGACCCTGAGGAACGGACGAGCGCCACAACAGCGTCGAGACCTCGCGTCGGCCCGTTCCCGGCGGGGAGGAGGAGGGTGGTGATTCCGGCGTCCACCGCGCCACCGTCGCGGCCCGGACGGTCGCCCACCATGAGCGTCTCTCCCGGCTCGATACCGAGAGCCTCCACCGCACGGAGGAAGATCCTCGGATCGGGCTTCTCGATTCCGTGCTCGAACGAGAGGGCGAAGTAGTCGACCATGGCGTCGAGGCCGAGCCAGGCGAACTCGGGCCGCAGGTCGAAATGGATATCGCTGACCACCGCCACCGCGACCCCCAGAGCCTTGAGACGCGTCAACGTGCCCGGAACGTCCTCGTACAGAGGATGCGCGGCGGGCTCGAAGTCCAGTCCGTAGAGGACGTCGGAGAGTTCCCGGTCCAGCCCCGCCGCGCCGAACAGGACGGTGGCCGCGTCGCGATGTCTCTCGGCCGAGCAGTCCGCCCCGACCCGGGCGGCGACCACGTCGGGCCGCTCCTGCGCCGCCCGCAGACGATCGACGACGTCGTGGATCTCGGCGTCGCTCACCTGGCGACCGAGACGGGACAGCGCCGTGCGGAGCCACCACTCATCGTCGGGATCCCTCACGAGCGTTCCCCGCCAGTCGAACAGGACCCCCAGGATCGCCACGACCTGATCCAGCAATCCGAGGCGCCGGTCGGCCGCGCGGGATCAGGTCAGCCGGGCGAGGGCCAGGGCTGACGCCAGGGCGACGAGCCCCCACGAGATGGCCCGCAGGGCCGTCTCGAGCGGGGCGAGCAGGGTCCGTTCGTCGAGGGGGAGAACCGTCCCGTCGGCCAAGGTGAGCGTCCCGTCGAGCGCGCGCGTCGACCGTCGCAGCAGCCGGGCGGGGGTGCTCAGGACACGCTGGGCGCATGACAGGGCGAAGGCGGCACCGCCGGCCAGGACGGCCGCCAGGGTCAGGGTCGAGGTCTGGGCCACGTACCCGGTGAGGACCGGGAAGGCGCCCCAGGCCGCCGCGAACCCGACCGTGGAATGCACGATCCCGCCGAACAGCTCGGCGTTGTAGGCCAGGACGAGCAGCGGTCCCACCACAATGAAGGGCACGAGGACGACCCCGACCCGGGTGACCCCGATGACACCGAGGACGACGGCACCGGTGAGACTGACGGCGGTGACGGCGACGAGAGCCCCGTCGGAGATGGTCGTCCGAAGCGGTCGGCCGTGCAGCTCGTCCACCGCATGGGCGGCCACCCCCACGGCCAGGAAGAAGGCGAGGAGGGTGGCCACCAGACGCGAGGTGTCGACCCGGGGGGCGAGACAGGCCCCGATCGCGACGTAGGAGAGGTGCCAGGCGGTGTACGGAGGGTGCAGCAGTGTCCACCAGTCCCGCCAACCCCCGCGTTCGGCGGCGTAGTACGCGGGGCGGCGCTCGGGGTCAGGCACCGGCCCGCGTCCCCCACATCACCAGCCCGCCTCCGAGGCTCATCGGCCGGACACCGACATCGACCATCCCGGCGTCGCGCCAGGCCTCCACCGTCCACGCCACCGGGTACCGGCGGTAGTGCGACGAGATGTTGGGCCCGAGGAACCGGCCGACGTCGAACCACTCCCGGCCCCCGGTCGCCCACCCGGCCAGCGGCAGGACGAGGCGGGTGTAGCCCCACCACCAGAAGCGCCAGAAGCGGCTGGAGGGAACGAGGAATTCCAGATTGGCCAGCACGCCGCCCGGTCTCACCACCCGGCTGAGCTCCCTGACGGTGGCGGCGGGGTCGTCCACGTAGCGCAGGAGATAGGTGAAGGTCACGGCGTCGAAGGTCCCGTCGGCGAACGGCAACTGCTCGCCCCGTCCGAGGGCCAGATGGACCCGGGCACCGGCACGCCCGACGTTCAGCCGGGCCCGGCGCAGCATGGCCTCGGTCACGTCCACGCCCACGACGCGCGCACCGGTACGCGCCGCGATCTGCAGGGCGACGCCGGCCGGCCCGGTGGCCACGTCGAGGACGAGTCCCGGCGATGCCTCCACCACGTGGTCGACCAAGGCCCGGCGCCACCGGCCGTTCTGTCCGAACGACAACACCTCGGCCAGCCGGTCGTAGCGTTCGGGCAACGGGGAGAAGAGCCGCTGGGCGAACCTGTTGGAGCCACCGGGCGCGTCCGATACGGCCGTCGGCATGCCTCCGTGCACGTTGCGAGGATCGCACAGAACACCGGCCGTCGCCCGGCGCCAGCCGGGATCCGGTCCGGCTCCCCGATCGGCGGGTCAGACGGCGGCGGCGGCCACGATCCCGAGGGCGGCCGAGGCGAGGGCGGCGGCCACACCACCGGCCAGATTCACGAGCGCCTGGCGCCCGAACCCGTCCTCCGCCAGGCGCACGGTCTCCCAGGTGACGCTCGACCACGTGGTGAAAGCGCCGCAGAACCCGACCCCCACCACGGCGTGGGCCCGGCCCCCGAGCCCGTGGTACCAGGCCAGCCCAGTGACCACCCCAAGCACGAACGACCCGGTGCAGTTCACGATCTGCGTCCCGAACGGAAAGGACCCGGCGCTGCGGTCCTGGACGGCACCGTCGGTCAGGAACCGGGCCACGGCGCCCACGGCACCGGCGAGGGCCACGGCCAGCCCGACGATCACCGGCCGACCACCCCTCCGGCCGCCACGCCGCTGCCCACCCTCCGGTGCAGGCGCCCGGTCGCCGTGCCCACCGACGCGGCCACGACGCCGGAGGCCATGGTGGCGGCCAGATAGGCGACGGCCACCGCGGCGCTCCCACCGCGCATCAGGCTGTCGGCCTCGACGGCGACCGTCGACATGGTCGTCCAGGCCCCGAGGACACCGACGCAGGCGAAGAGGCGTACGTACCGCCACACGCGGGCCGTCCGCCGCTCGCGTTCCATCGTGACCGTGAGCACCAGGCCGAGCAGGAAGGCCCCCGAGGTGTTGATGACGAACGTCGACAGGGGGAAATGGCCGGCCCGCACCGGCCACGTCAGCTGCAGCCCGTACCGGGCGAGGGCGCCGAGGGCGCCCCCCGCGGCGATGGCGAGCACGACACCGGGGTGGCTCCGACGGACGGGGACCGGCACCCGGCGGTGGGCGCGGGCCGGTTCCGACGGATCGGAGGGCTCGAGGTCCGGATCGATGGGGAGCCGGTCGTCCGCACCGAGCAGGTGCGCCAGCCGGCGGCGGAGGTCGCGGCCCCGGAAGGGATGCGCCGGAGTCACCTGGCCGCCTCCTCACCACTCACGAGTAGGAGCCATCAGGTCGCCTGTCGACCGGTTCCGGCGAGCCCCATCGCCGACCCCCATGGTACCGACAGCCTCGTTCCGCCAGGGGGACAGGCGGCCGGCGGCGTGGGGCCGGTTGTGTGGCGGCCGCCGTCTCCCGTCCGGCCCTAGGGCGTGACGGGCTCCGTGGCGTCGCCCCCCTCGTCGGCGTCGTCGCCGTCATCCCAGACGACCGAGCCGCGCTGAACCGTCGACGGGAACGTGGTCACGATCAGGACGAACAGGGCGAACGTGATGATGTGGACACCGGTGCAGTACTCACACAGGTTCTTGATGATGAACAGTTCGGCGTAGAGGAGGTAGAGAACGAACCCGATGCCGGACACGGCCATGGCCAGCCGGATCCAGGCCACCCGCACGTCGGTCGTGATCCACAGCCGGGGCAGATTGACCGCCGTCATGGCCACGTAGAAGGCGAGCCCGAGGATGGCGACGGGGATGCCGAACACCTCGGACTGCGGGCTCGTCGTGACCTTGAGGCAGTTGATGAAACCGTGGGTGGGACAGGACAGGACCTGCTTCTGGAAATGGGTGATCGTCAGGTAGGTGGAGTCGGCCAGGCCGAGCAGCGACAACACCAGGGCGGTGACCCGGACCCCACGACCCGGCCCGGGCGCTGCCGTGTCGAGATCGTCGTCCGTGAAGGCGCCGTCGTCATCGACCACCTGAGGGGCGGCACCGGGGGACGGGGCGGCGCTCCCGGCGTCGGCCACCCCCTTGACCGACGGAGCCATGTCGCTCAGCCCAGGCCCATGGCCCGCGCCGCCTTCGTCACGGCGGACACCGAGCACACCGACGCCGGCTTCTGCCCGGTGGTGGCGCAGATGGAGGCGGTCAGGTAGTTGGCCGTCCCCACGATGGACTGGGTGACGGGGTCCTTGGGATTCGTCAGCTTCGACGCCACGTCCTGCTGGTCGAGGCCGGCCAGGACCGTCGGGACGTAGCTCGGCGTGGTCACGAGGGCCTTGTTACCGATGTCCATGAAGGGAAAGCCCGAGCTGTTGTCGTACGTCTGCCACAACGTCGACTCCTGCTTCGTGAGGGGCTCGAGAATGGCGCTCGTCCCCACGCCGTTCACGTCGTTGCCGTTGTGCTCCACCGCGTTCAGGGTGATGTAGGGGCTGGAATACGTCGAGCCGTAGAAGGAGAAGGTGGGTGTCGAGGGGTCGGTGTCCCACGGGGACGAGGTGGTCTCTTTCAGGTTCGAGAAGGTGCCGAACTTGCTGAAGGCCATGATGATGGCCCACCGTTCGGCGGCGCAGTACGGGCAGAACTCACCACCGATGAAGACGGCGCCCGGCTTGCCGGCGATGATGAGCGGCGGCTGGCCGGTCTTGACCGTCGGAGGCGACACCACCTGCGACGACGGGACACCCACGGCGTTGGCCACGCTGGTGGGGGCGTTGGTCACGGCGTCGAGGACCGACGCCTGCGCGGGAACGTTGACGGCGGCGTGGACGCCGGGTGCCGACGCCGGCTTGTTCGAACTGGTGACCTTGATCACCACGAAGACCACGACCACGACCACGACGACCGCCACGGCGGCGAAGGCGAGGGTGGACGGGGAGAAACGCTGGGGTTGGGCGCCGGGTCGGTAGCCTCCCGGTTGCTTCGGGCCCTTCCCGCCCCCACCGCCACCGGCGCCACCCCCCGAGCCGGTCTTGGTGGCCGGCGCCGGGCGACGGCCGGGTGCCTTCCCGGCACCGTTGGCCCCCCGGGCACTCGGTGACGGCTTGGTGCCGGACGCTGGGCGACCCCCGGCGGTACTGCCGGGCTTCTGGCCCTTACCGCCCCCTGCCTGCACTGCACTCATCGAAATTCCCCTTGCCTTCGCCCAGCGGTTGGTCCGTCAGTCAGTCCGTCAATGGTGCACCATCGCGCCGCCCAAGTGCGCGCGCCGACGCGCCCTCACCATGACGGCCCGTGCCCGATCTAGCTCAACCGTTGCGGCGTCGGGACGCGGACGCCGACGCCCGGTGCCGGCCGCCGGCCGGGTACATCCGGGCCAAGTGGTTCCAGGCGCAGTCCGGGCAGACCTCGACGACGTAGCAAACGACCTCGTCGGCCCGCCGGCACAGCCGGGAGAGCTCGGTCGCCGTCGACGGGCAGCGACCGTTCGGTGGCAGACGGGGCCCGAAGACATAGGTCACGTGGACGAGGGGCGGCCCCTCGCAGATCGGGCATTCCTCGGGCAGTGGGACACCCACGTTCCGCGCCGCCCGCATGAGCTCGGGATGCGCGTCGCAGACGTCGAGCTTCGACAGGCGGCCCTTGTGGAACTCGCTGACGACGGCGTTGCGCGCCAGGCGGTACTCCACCCGTCCGCCTGTCCCCGTCACCGGGAACCCTCTCAAGGCCGAATGCCCGAAACTCATCGTCACCAGGGTACCGCCGGGTGCCCGACGGGAACGATGAGAAATTGCGTTCTTTTTCCCGCCGCTTGCGACGCCCTGGATATATCGGTACGATAGGTCATAGCGATGTATCTAAGCCCGCAGCAGACAGTTTCCCACCGACCGGCCGGAGCGGTCTGATGCTCGAGCTCGCCATCCTGGGCCTCCTCGAGGACCAGGAGCTGCACGGCTACGAGATCCGCAAGCGGCTCCGCGACGAGCTCGGGCTCTTCTCGAACATCTCGTTCGGGTCGCTCTACCCGGCGCTTTCGCGTCTCGAGCGCGACGGAGCGGTGCGGGCCATCGAGGACCCGGGCGACGACGCCGGGGGTCCCGTGCCCATGACCGGTTCCCTGAGCGGCGAGCGTGCCGCCCTCCGGGCCCGACGGGCCAGCCCGACGCGGGGCCGGCGGGGGCGCAAGGTCTACAGGATCACCGACGAGGGACGCCGTCAGTTCACGGTGCTGCTGGCCAGCGAGAGCGGCGCCGGCTCGGAGGACGCACGCAGCTTCGGGCTGCGGTTGGCCTTCGCCCGCTACCTCCCGCCCCAGGCCCGGCTGAGGCTGCTCGAACGGCGCCGGGCCCAGCTGGCACAACGTCTGACCGAGACCAGGGCGGCCACCGGGGCCGGGAGCAGGCTCGACCCGTACGCCCGGTCCCTGGTGGAGCACACGACGGAGTCGACCGAACGGGACATCGCGTGGCTGGACCGGCTGATCGATGCCGAACGATCGAGAGCCGCCCACGTGACGCCGGCGGCGTACGGACACAACGAATGGCAACCAGAGATGAAGGGGATGACAGCGATGGAGGGGATGACACAGATGGAGGGAGAGGCTCGATGAGCGCTGTCCGGGTGGCGATCGCCGGCGTGGGGAACTGCGCCAGCTCGTTGGTGCAGGGAGTGGAGTACTACCGGGATGCCGATCCGGACGACGTCGTGCCGGGGCTCATGCACGTGTCGCTCGGCGGCTATCACGTCGGCGACATCGAGTTCGTCGCCGCCTTCGACGTCGACGCCACCAAGGTGGGGGTCGACCTGTCGAAGGCGGTGTTCGCCGGCCACAACAACACCATCCGCTTCGCCCCGGTCGGCCACCTCGACGTCACCGTGCAGCGGGGCCCGACCCTCGACGGGCTCGGGATCTACTACCGCGCCACCGTGGAGGAGTCGCCGTCGGAGCCGGTCGACGTGACCCAGGCGCTGCGCGACTCGGGTGCCGACGTCCTGGTCAGCTATCTCCCGGTGGGTTCGGAAGAGGCCCAGCGGCACTACGCCCAGGCCTGCCTCGACGCCAAGGTGGCCTTCGTGAACGCCATCCCCGTGTTCATCGCCAGCGACGCCACCTGGGCGCGGAAGTTCCGTGACGCCGGCGTCCCCATCGTCGGAGACGACATCAAGAGCCAGGTGGGATCCACGATCGTGCACCGCGTCCTCACCCGGCTCTTCGAGGACCGCGGCCTCGCCCTCGACCGGACGTACCAGCTCAACTTCGGCGGGAACATGGACTTCATGAACATGCTCGAGCGCGAGCGCCTCGAGTCGAAGAAGATCTCCAAGACCCAGGCCGTCACCAGTCAGGTCGAGAACTTCGTCCTCGACGCCGAGGACGTCCACATCGGCCCCTCTGATCACGTGCCCTGGTTGAACGACCGCAAGTGGGCGTACATCAGGATGGAGGGCAGGAACTTCGGCGACGTCCCCCTGAACCTGGAGCTGAAGCTCGAGGTGTGGGACTCCCCCAACTCGGCCGGCGTGATCATCGACGCCGTGCGCTGCGCCAAAGTGGCCCTCGACCGGGGGATCGGCGGACCCCTTCTCGGACCGTCGGCCTATTTCATGAAGTCACCGCCCGTGCAGTTCCACGACGACGAGGCCCACCGCATGGTGGAGGAGTTCGCGGCCGGCGACCCGGGTCCCTGCTGGCCCGAGGACTGATCACCCTCAGCCCGTGGTGGGCCGCTCGGCGGCCCACCACGAGTCGAGTCGCCGTCGCGCCTCGTCCTCGCCGAGAGGCCCCTCCTCCAGGCGCAGTTCGAGAAGGAAATCGAGGGCCCGGCCCACGTCGGGACCGGGGGCCAGTCCCAGATGGACCATCACCTCCCGGCCGTCGAGCTCCGGGCGGATGGCGTCGAGCTCCTCCTCGGCCCGCAACTCCTCGATCCGCCTCTCGAGCTCGTCCATGCGTTGGCCGAGAGCGCGTGCCTTGGCGGCGTTGCGGGTCGTGCAGTCGCACCGTGTGAGCTCGTTGAGCTGGTCGAGCAGGGGGCCGGCGTCACGCACGTAGCGACGCACGGCCCGGTCGGTCCAACCCAGCCGGTAGGTGTGGAAACGCAGATGGAGCTCGACCAGCCGCGTGACCGTGTCGACGTCCTCCTTGGAGAAGCGCAACGCCGTCATCCGGTCGCGCGCCATCCGGGCGCCGACCACCTCATGGTGGTGGAAGGTGACACCGCCGGGGCCGAAGTCCCGGGTCCGCGGCTTGCCGATGTCGTGCAGCAACGCGGCCAGACGCAGCAGGCGTTCGGGCCGGGTCTTGTCCACAACGGCCAGCGTGTGGGCCAGAACGTCCTTGTGCCGATGGATCGGGTCCTGTTCGAGGGCCAGGGCGGGGAGCTCGGGGAGGAACTCTCCGGCCAGTCCGGTGTCGACCACGAACCACAGGCCGGGCGATGGCCGGTCCACCACCAGCAGCTTCCCGAGCTCGTCACGAATCCGTTCGGCGGAGACGATGCCCAGGCGGTCGTGCATGGCCCTCACGGCGTCGACGAGGGCGCCGTCGGGGGTGAGGTCCAGGCCGGCGATGAACCGCGCGGCGCGCAGCATCCGCAGCGGGTCGTCGGAGAACGAGACCTCGGGATCGAGCGGGGTCCGGAGCCGACCGGCGGCCAGGTCGGCCAAGCCGTCGTAGGGGTCGATGATCTCGAGGCGCGGGCCCAGCTGCAGGGCCATGGCGTTGACGGTGAAGTCCCGACGCGACAGATCCACCTCGATCGAGTCGCCGAACACCACCTCGGGCTTGCGCGAGTCGGGTCGGTAGGCATCGGCCCGATGCGTCGTGATCTCGATCGTCCGTCCCGCCTTGCGGACACCCACCGTTCCCCAGCGCTTGCCCTGCAGCCACACGGCGTCGGCCCAGCCGGCCACGATCTTCTCCGTCTCCTCGGGCACGGCGTCGGTGGTGAGATCGATGTCGACGTCAGGGCCGGGCTCGTCGCGGCAGAAGAGGTCGCGTACCGAGCCACCCACGACGTAGAGCCGGTGACCGGCGTCGTCGAAGCGCGCGGCGAGGTCGGAGGTGGCGTCGACCAGGGCCTGTGCCCGCACCGGAATCACCAGGCCGAGGGTAGTGCCCACGGTGGTGGGCCCCGACGAGCACGGCGACGTTGACCACGCACCGCCTCCGCCGTAGCGTGCCCGCGGATGGCCGTCCCCCCTCACCGATCCGAGCGCAACGCCCTGTGCGATCTCTTCACGCGTGTGGGACCGACGGCTCCGACGCTGTGCGAAGGCTGGACCACCACCGATCTCGCCACCCACCTCGTCGTGCGCGAACGCAAGCCGGTCGCCGCCCTCGGGCTCGTCCTCCCCGGCCCGTTCGCCGCCGCGCTCGAGCGGACGATGGCACGCATGTCGACGACGACCTCCTACGACACGCTCGTGGCCCAGGTCCGCAGCGGCCCCCCGTCGCTCCTGCGACCATTCGACGCGGCCATGAACCTGAGCGAGTACTTCGTGCATCACGAAGACGTCCGGCGCGGGGCCGGTGACACGACGCCCCGACCGGAAGCGGACATCGCCGATGTCGAGGAGGCCCTGTGGCGCACCCTGGGCCGCGGATCACGTCTGTTGACGAGGTCCCTGGGCGGCATCGGTCTCGAACTCGTCCACAGCGACGGCCGCGTGGCCCGAGCCCGACCGGGAGAGGTCACGGCCACCCTGACGGGGCGCCCGGGGGAGATCGCGCTCTACCTCTCGGGCCGCAAGGCCGCTGCCCACGTAGAGCTCGGGGGGCCACCGGACGCCGTCACCGCCTTGCAGGACGCCCGTTTCGGTATCTGACCGAACCGAGAGGCGATCGGCGCCGAGCCCCGGGGCTCCCGCCGCCGGGCTCTCCCCCGGTAGGCTCCCACGCCGAGGTGGACCGGACCGAGGCGAGCATCGCTCCCGCGCGCGGCGGTGACCGCACCGATCGCGGTCGATGGTGGCGGATGCCGGCCGGCGGTGTCCTCGCCGTCCTGGCCCTCACCACGACGGCCGTGGTCGCCCCCTGGTGCACACGACCGGCCGGAGCGTCGGGCCCGTCGGGCACCGCCCACGGCTCGAAGGGATCGCGGCCCGCACTCACCCTTCTCGCCCCACCTACGATCGCCGGTCCGAATGCACCGTTCGCCGTCCGTCTGGCCGTCTCGGGCAGCGTGGCCCATTCCAAGCTCACGTTGGGTGTCACCGTCTACGCCGCCGTCACCACCCTCACCGACTTCGACGCCACATTGGGCGGCTCCCCCGTGGGAGCCGTCGTCACCAGCTCCCCCGCCATCTCCCTGTCGTCGCTCCCGTCCGACCCCCAGGGCGGCGGGGTCGACCTGACCGTACCGGTGGCGGCCGGCGGCGTGACGGGGACGGGGACGGGACCGTTCACCGCTGACCTCTCCTGCCCGCCCGGGTCGTGCGGCGGGGTCTATCCGGTCCAGCTCGTGCTCACCGACACCGCCTCGGGCGCGGTGACCTCACGCCTTCTCACCTATCTGGCCTACACCTACCCTCAGGGCGACACCGAACCCTTACGTTTCGCCCTCGTCGTCCCCCTGACCCTCCCGTCCTCGTCGACGGGGGCGGCGGCCCTGTCGGCCTCGGTCACGTCCACGTCACTGTCCTCCCTGGAGGGGGTGATGGGCGCCCTCTCGGGGCCCCTGGCCACCGTGCCGGTGACGCTCGCCCCCGACCCGGCCTCCGTGGTCGCCCTTGCCGGTGACCGGCGCAGCCGGTCGAAGGCGGCGTTGTCGTCACTGGCCGCGCTGTCCGCCGGGACGGACCGGCAGACCCTCTGCGGTCCGTTCGTCTCCGTCAACGCCGGCGCACTCGTGAACGCCCAACTGGGAGGGGACACCGAACTCGCCTATCAGGTCCGTCGCGGCACCCAGGTGCTCGGCGCCGTGCCGGGTCTGCGCACGACCGACTGCGCGTCCGGGAACGCCTGGGTGGCGGGAGGCACCCTCACCGGCGCGGCGCTCAGCGCGCTGGCCGGCCTGGGCTACCACGATGTCGTCGTCCCCCCGAACGCCGTCTCCGGTCCCAACCCCCCCACCACGCCCACGCGGTTGTTCACGTGGGCCGGTGCCCCACAGTCGGGCAACGCCATCCTGTCCGATCCGGGGTTGTCCTCCCGCCTCCAGTCGCCGTCCAGGACCGATCCCGCTCTGGCGGCCGACCAGCTCCTGGCCGAACTGGAGTTCGACTTCTCCGAGGCACCGAACACGGGCACGCCGCGCGGGGTGGTGGCCGTCTCCCCCGCCACCGGGCGCGCCGACCCCACCGTCGTGGCCGAGGTGCTCGCCGGCCTGCAGAACAATCCCATGGTCGCGCCCGTCACCCTGGCCACGTTGTTCTCCGAGGTGCCGGTGGGAGGAACCGTGGGGGGATTCTCCCAGCCCTCCGTTCGCCGGCTCGCCCCCACGGGTCCGAGCACGGGCCTGCCCACCGCAGCCATCGCCTCCGCCCGCGCGCAGTGGACGGGTTTCTCGGCGGCCGTGTCGATCAGCAGCGCCGGCAGCGCCGTCGCCGGAGGCCTCGACGACTTCTTGCTAGCGGCCGAATCACAGAACCTCAGGCCGTCACAGCAACGCGCCGCCGTGGGGCGCTTCGACGACGCCCTGCGCAACCAGCTGGCTCTGTTGTCGATCACATCGCGCGAAGTCCGCCTGACGGCAAGCACGGGAAGCGTCCCCATCACGGTCATCAAGGCCGCTCCCTATCCTGTCCAAGCGGTCCTGGCGGTGACGAGCGACAAGATCGTCTTCTCCGCCAGCGGCGCCCAGGCGCCGAACAGCGAGTGCAAGACACCGGTCGTCACCAGCACGGCCGGCAGGTCGAGCGTGTCCATCCTCTGCACATTCGTCCACGGCACGAACGCCGTCTACATCGAGATGCGCTCACGGGTGTCGGGCGATTTCCGCATGTCCGTGGCGCTGAACAGTCCCCAGGCGGGCCTGGTGCTGGCCGACGGACAGCTCACGGTCCGCTCCATGTCCACCTCCGCGGTGGCCATCGCTCTGACGGTGGCCGCCGGTGCCGTCCTCCTCGGCTGGTGGGGACGCACCCTGTGGCGCAACCCCCGGACCCGCCGTGGGGCGCACCGGCGCCGGAACGGAGCCGGGTCGTGAGCGACGAGGGCGACCCACCTCGCCGGGAAGACACGGAGGCGCCGGGCCGTGAGGGCACGTCCGCCCGGCCGTCCGACACCGACGCCGGTGCCCGGGAAACCGTCGTCGATGGATCCGCCGGGGGACCGACCGACAAGGACACCGACGACCAGGGGGCCGCTGCCGACGAGTCGTCGCCGGGGCCTGCGGACGGGGGGCCGACCGGCACCCAACCCCCCGACGACAGACGACCGGCGGCGGGCAAGGTCCCGGGTGTGGGCGAGGTCCCGGGTGTGGCCGAGGTCCCGGGCATCGGTCGGGCCACCGCCGTCATGGCGGTGGGCACGACACTGTCGCGCGTCACCGGGGTCATCCGGATCGTGGCTCTGGCCTATGCCCTGGGCAGCAGTAGCCATCTGGCCGACGCCTACAACCTGGCCAACACGATTCCGAACATCATCCACGACATCGTGCTGGGCGGCGTGGTGTCGGCGACGTTCATCCCCGTCTTCGTCCAACGCCTGACGACACGCACCGGAGACGAGGCCTGGGAGGCGATCTCGGCCGTCACGAGCGTGACGCTGCTCGTGATCGCGGCGGCGTCGCTGGTGTTCCTCCTGCTGACTCCGCTCATCATCGGTGCCACGACCACTCTCAACCACTCGTCCCAAGCGGCACAGGACCGACGCGTGGCGACGGAGCTGCTGTTCCTGTTCGTTCCCCAACTGGCCGGCTACGGCTTCATCAGCCTGGGGACCGCCCTCCTCAACGCGCGCCGCCGTTTCGGGGCCCCCATGTTCAGCGCCATCGCCAACAACGTGGTCCTGATCGCCGTACTGCTCTACTACGCGTTCACGGTCCAGCACGCGAGCAGGAGCATCGGCGGGCTCTCCCACGACCGGGGTCAGCTGCTGCTGCTCGGACTGGGCACGACGGCCGGTGTCGTGGCCCAGGCCGGCCTGATGGTGCCGAGTCTCCGACGGGCCGGGCTGCACCTCACGTGGAGGCCGGACCTCCATCACGAGGCGGTGCGCACGATCATGCGCCTGTCGGGATGGACGTTCGGCCTGGTGGCCGCCAACCAGGTCGCCCTGATCGTGATTCTGACCCTGGCCGGACACGCCCAAGGGGCGGTGAGCGCCTACACATACGCCTGGACCTTCTTCCAGCTCCCCTACGGCGTGGTCGCCGTGTCGGTCATGTCGGCGACGGCACCCGAGCTGACCGCCCACTGGTCGCGCGGCGACCTCGTCGCCTTCCGCCGGCGCATGGCGACCGGTCTGCGCACCACCATGGCCGTCGTCGTACCGGCCGCCGCCGGCGAGCTGATCCTCTCCCACCCGCTCGTGGCCCTGCTCCTGGCGCACGGCGCCACATCCGTGGCCGACACGATCCCCACGGCCACCTCGCTGGCTCTGTTGGCCCTGGGGCTCCCGGGATTCTGCGTCTTCCTGTACGCCGTGCGGGTGCTGCAGTCGGTGCAGGACCTGCGATCTGCCTTCTGGCTCTACGTGCTCGAGAACGGGATCAACATCGTGGCCGCCGTCGCCCTCGTCGGGCCGCTCGGGGTGGTGCGGGGTATCGCCCTCTCCATCACGATCGCCTACACGGTCGCCGCCGTGGCCGCCCTGGTCCGCGTGCGTACCCGCGTCCACGGCCTCGACGGCGACCTGGTCCTCGGTCCCCTGGCCCACGTGGCCTGGGCGACGGCCGCACTGGTGGTGGGAGCGGCGCTCGGAAGCAACATCTCGGCCTCGGAGAGCGCCCTCGGGCTTCTCCTGAGGGTGGCCGTCGGCACCGTGGCCGGGGGAGGAGCCTTCGTCCTCACCGCCGGCGTCCTGGGTGGCCGACGTCGCCCCCCGGCGTCCCGCCCGCCACAGCAAGGGCCGGAGCGTCCCCCCGACCGACCCCCGCCCGGTCCACGGGGTCGCACCGCGATCCCCCCGCGCCCGGACCCGCTGCCGCCGGCGGGCCGGCCGCCCGTGCGGCCCCCGCGGCTGGGACCGACGCGGAGCGTGGAGCCCGATCGGGCGGACCGTGGCAGACTCGACGGGTAGGAACCATGCGTCGTCGCGACCGGATCGGCGCCCGACCGGAGGGAGGCGGATGGCCGGAATCCAGGTGGTCACCGACAGCGCCTGTGATCTGTCCCCATCGATGGCCGAGGCTCTGGGCGTCCGCGTCGTGCCCCTGGCGATCCGCTTCGGCAAGGAAGAGCTGATCGACCGCGACGAGCTGTCCATCAAGGAGTTCTGGGACAGGGTCATCACCGGTCCCGACATGCCCGAAACAGCAGCGCCCTCTCCCGGTGCCTTCCGCCAGGCGTACCTCGATGCCGCCGAGGCCGGTTGCGACGGCGTCATCTGCATCACGTTGTCGTCAGGTCTGTCCGCCACCTTCCAGGCCGCGTGCACCGCCGCGACCGACCTTCCGGTCGCCATGCCCGTCCGGGTGGTCGACTCGTTGACGGTCACCATGGGCGAGGGTCTTCTCGCCATGGCCGCGTGCGACATGGCCAAGGACGGACGCAGCCTGGACGACATCGTGACCGAGATCGAGTCACAACGGGCCCGGACCCACGTCTACGGTGTTCTCGAGAGCCTCGACTACCTGAAGAAGGGCGGCCGCATCGGGGGCGCCGCCCACCTCGTCGGGTCACTGCTCTCCATCAAGCCGGTCATCGAGGTGCGTGACGGGGTGGTGGAGGTCGAGTCCAAGCAGCGGACCCGGTCGCGCGCACTTCAGTACCTGGCCTCCAAGGCCCTCCAGGCCGGTCGTCTGGAACGCCTGGCCGTCGCCAACGGAGTGGCCCGGGACATCGATGAGTTGCTGTCTTTGCTCGAGTCCGCCCGTCCGGAGCACGAGATGATCGTGAGCGACCTGGGTCCGGTCATCGGCGCCCACGCCGGGCCGGGGACGGTCGGCGTGTGCTTCCAACTGGCACCCTGAGCAGGGCGTCTGCCGCACCCGGCTAGTCTCGGGCCCATGCACGACCAGGGATCCGACACGTCACCGGGGCCACACGACGGCGGGGCGGAGTGGCAGGTCCGCGTGGTCGACACGGTCGAGGACATTGTCTCCGCCGTCCACGACCGGGTCATCCGACCGCTCCTGCTCGTCGCCCGCGCCATCGTCTTCGGACTCATCGTGGCCACCATGGTGTTGGTGGTAGGCGTCATGTTCTCGGTGGTCGTTATCCGCATTCTCGACGTCTACGCCTTTCGGGGCCGGGTCTGGGCGTCGGACGCGACGGTGGGCGGGTTGCTCACCGCCGCCGGTCTCCTCCTGTGGGCGCGGCGGTCCCGGCGCGGCGCCGGGGCGCCATGACCAGCTCCGCCACCCACGACGTGGTGATCCTCGGGTCCGGTCCGGCCGGTCTCACGGCGTCCATCTACACGGCGCGCGCCAATCTCAAACCGCTCGTGATCGAGGGCGAACCGTCGTCCACGAGCGACCAGCCCGGGGGCCAACTGATGCTCACCACGGACGTGGAGAACTACCCCGGTTTCGTCGACGGCATCATGGGTCCCGAGCTCATGGAGCGGTTCCGCGACCAGGCGGCTCGTTTCGGCGCCACGTTCGCCACGCGCAAGGCGACCCGCGTAGATCTGTCGTCGCGCCCGTTTCGCGTCTGGACCGACGGCTCCCATGACGGCGAAGCGGACGTCTCGGCCCGGGCCCTGATCGTGGCCACCGGGGCCCGCTCGCTCATGCTCGACGTGCCGGGCGAGAGTCGCCTCCTCGGGCACGGCGTGTCCACCTGCGCCACGTGCGACGGGTTCTTCTTCCGGGAGCAGGACATCGCCGTCGTCGGCGGCGGAGATTCGGCGCTCGAAGAGGCGCTGTTCCTCACCCGTTTCGCCCGGAGCGTCACGGTCATCCACCGGCGCAAGGAACTGCGGGCATCGAAGATCATGCAGGACAGAGCGTTCGCCAACGACAAGATCGTCTTCCGTTGGGACACGACGGTGAGCGAGGTGCTGGGCGACGGCAAGGTCGCGGGGCTCTCTCTGCGAAACGCCGTCAGCGGTGAGGAGGACGAGCTCCCCCTGGCCGGTGTCTTCGTGGCCATCGGACACGTGCCCAACAGCGGAATATTCGCCGGCCAGCTCGAGGTGGACGAGTCCGGCTACATCCGCACCACCACCGGTTCACGCACAAACGTCGAGGGTGTCTTCGTCTGTGGTGACGTCCAGGACCACGTCTACCGGCAGGCCGTCACCGCCGCCGGCTCGGGGTGCATGGCGGCCATCGACGCTGAGCGGTGGCTCGAGGCCGCCGGCCACGCCTGAGCGGACACCCCCCCATCCGGTCCCGGTCGGGGGACGTCGGAGCCGAAGATCGTGGTCCGACTCGGAATGCGGCCTGCCCGCCCGGGGTTACACCACTGTTCGTAGGTGCGTGCCCGGACAGCCGGCACGCAGTGGAAGGAGCACTTCATGGGCGAGGGGATCGCGACACTCAGCGACGCTACGTTTGACGAGCATGTCAAATCGGCCGACACGCCTGTCCTGGTGGACTTCTGGGCCGAGTGGTGCGGTCCGTGCAAGATGATCGCCCCCGTCCTCGAGGAGATCTCGGGGGAACACAAGGGGAAGATCGGGATCGCCAAGCTCAACATCGACGAGAACCTGGACATCACCCGTCGGTACGAGGTCATGAGCATTCCGACGATGATCCTGTTCAAGGACGGAGAGCCCCAACTGCGGATCGTGGGGGCCCGGGGCAAGGCCCAGCTGCTGCAGGAGTTGCAGGCGTACCTGTAATCGCCGGGTCGGTCCTCCCCCTGCGACCGGGTGACCTCGGGGCAGCCGTCGCTGATCTCCAGCAACGGCTGAGCGGGGTCGGGCTCCCGTGCCCTCCAGATGCCGAGGGCCTCTTCGGGGCCGGGACCGCCGCGGCGGTCGAGGCCTTCCAACACCGGCGGGGGCTTCGCGTCGACGGGGTGTGCGGCCGCCAGACGTGGGGGGCCCTCGTCGAGGCCGGTTTCTGCCTGGGGGACCGGTTTCTGTATCTCCATGCACCCATGTTCCGGGGTGATGACGTCGCCGACCTGCAGCAACGCCTCTCCGCCCTCGGTTTCGACACCGGGCGCGTCGACGGCATCTTCGGGTCACTCACCTCCTCGGCGCTGGCCGACTTCCAGCGCAACGTCAGCCTCCCGGTGGACGGCATCCTGGGCGCCACCACGTTGCGGGAGCTCAAACGCGTAATGCCCCGCCACGCCGAGCCCGAATTGGTGAGCACGGTCCGCGACCGTGAACGGCTCCGGCAGGTCTCTGGCACATTGCTCGGTCGACGTCTGGCCATCGGGGAGGAAGGTGGCCTCGATGTCCTGGTCACGGCCGTGCGCCGGCGTCTGGCCGCCACCGGTGCCGTGGTCGTTCCCCTCATCCACCCCGACGGGTCACTCCAGGCAGCCGCGGCCAACGCCGCCGACGTCGAGGCGTACGTCGGGCTCCGACTGGATCCGGACCGCACCCGGTGCTCGGCCTCCTACTACCGCGGGTACAGCTACGAATCGGCCGGCGGCCGCCGACTGGCCGAGCTCATCCAGTCACTCGCTTCCTCGGCTCTCGAGATCCCCGCGGACGGCGTCCAGGGGATGTCCCTGCCCCTCCTGCGCGAGACGCGCATGCCCGCCGTGATCTTCGAGGTCGGGCCACCGGCCGTCGTGGTGACGCGCGCCGCGGCCCTGGCCCGGGCCATCGTCGAGGCTCTCACCCGCTGGGCTGTCACACCCGTCGACTGACCACCCCCCGGGGCGTCGCCGGCGCCGGCAGCCACGCCGTGACCGGCGACCCGGCAGGGTCATCCACAGATCGAGTGTGGGCAAGTCTCACAGTGGACTGTCCACAGCCTCATGCACAGGTTGTGGATGACACTGCACGTTCGATCGACCGTTAGATTCCCACTCTCCGCGTTCTATCGAGGGGTTCCTTTAGGCACGAACGAATCTAGATCTCACTCTCCGCTGTATACACCTCAGGACTCGGGGGGCGGCGTTCCCCCACCCACCATGAGCTTGTAGATGCGCTCGAGGTCCTCGAGGGTGGCGAATTCGACCAGGACGCGGCCCCGTTTGGCTCCCATATCAACCTTCACCCTTGTGTTGAGGTGGTTCGACAGGAGATCCTCGAGCTCCAGAACGCCCGGGGCGGGAAGGCGACGGCGGGTCCCGGCGTCGGATGCGCTGCTTCCGCCGCCGGATTCGGACGCCGACGGAGCCGTGGCCGTGCGAGGGGCGCTCGCCCCGTTCACGACTTCCACCGGATCGGTCTCGGCGCTCTGCAGGTGTCGACGAATGGATTCCTCGACCGCCCGGACCGTCAGACCCTCGGCCACGGCCCGCTTCGCCAGCTCCTCCTGGAACGTTCGATCCGGGGTCCCCAAGAGGGCCCGCGCATGCCCGGCACTGATGGTGCCGTCGGCCAGGGCACGCTGGACACCGGCGGGGAGCTGAAGCAGCCGCAGGGTGTTGGTGACCGTTGTCCGGCTCTTTCCGACGCGGGCCGCGACCTGTTCGTGGGTGTAGTCGAACTCGTCCACCAGCTGTTGGAAGGCGGCCGCCTCTTCCAGCGCGTTGAGATCCTCCCGATGCAGGTTCTCGACCAGCGCCTGCTCGAGGCTGTGCACATCCGAGACGGTCTGGACGAGAACGGGCATCGTCTGCAGCCCGGCACGACGAGCGGCTCGCCACCGTCGTTCGCCAGCGATCAACTCGTAGTCGTCGACACCGGCCTCCCTGACCAGAACCGGCTGCAGGACCCCGACCTCGCGGATTGAGGACGCCAGTGAGCTCATGGCCTCCTCGTCGAATCTCGTCCGGGGCTGCAGCGGGTTGGGTCGGATGCTCGATATCGATACCTCTCGGAGCATCGAGCCGCGGTCCCGTGCCACCTCCGCGGGGATGAGGGCGCCGAGACCTTTGCCCAATCCGCTACGCCGCGCCACCACTGACCTCCTTGGCTAGCTCCCGGTAGGCGATGGCCCCGCGCGAGGTCGGGTCGAAGACCGTGATCGGCTGCCCGAACGACGGGGCCTCGGAGATTCGCACCGTCCGGGGTATGACATTCCGGCAGACCTTGTTCCCGAAGTGGGTCCTGACCTCGTCGGCGACCTGTTCGGCGAGCTTCGTCCTGGCGTCGTACATCGTGAGCACGATGGTCGAGACCTCGAGCTTGTCGTTGAGATTCGCCTGGACGAGGTGGACATTGCGCAGCAGCTGCCCGAGGCCCTCGAGTGCGTAGTACTCGCACTGGATGGGAACGAGAACCTCGTCGGCGGCGGCCAGCCCGTTCACGGTGATGAGCCCGAGGGAGGGCGGGCAGTCGATGAGGATGAATTCGAAATCGCCGCTGACCGCTTCCAGGGCACGACGCAGCTTCAATTCTCGGCTGAAGCTGGGAACGAGCTCGATCTCAGCCCCGGCCAGATCGATCGTCGCCGGCGCCACGAACAAATTCTTCATGCTGGTGGGTTCGACGGCATCTTCCAGGGAGACGTCCCTCATGAGGACGTCATACATCGAGAGCTCGAACGACCGGGCGTCGATCCCCAGGCCGGTGGTGGCGTTGCCCTGGGGGTCGAGATCCACCACCAGGACCCGGTAGCCCAGCTCGGCCAGAGCCGCCCCGAGGTTGACCGCCGTCGTGGTCTTACCCACCCCCCCCTTCTGATTGGCCACAGCCAGGATCCGGGGGGTGGGCCGAGGTATGTAATCGCCTTCTTCGACCACACCCTCCTCGGCCCCCAGACCCATGGCGTCTCTTCCCGAGAGGCCGACGGGCGACGGCGACGCGCCGTTCACGGTTTCGGACGTGTCCTCCACCTCCACCTGCTCGGTGACCTGCTCGTCGACCGCCGTCACAGTGGGAGGGACCTCATCCACCGTCTCGGGCTCGGGTTGCCCCTCCGCCTCCGCCGGGACCTCGTCGTCGACAAGAGCTTCACGACCTGTCTCGGGGGACTGTCGGCCCTGGTCGGGGCGCTGATCTCGACCTCTGATGCGGACGCGCACCGTCAACTCTTCAGATGGTTCGGATTCACGTGCCCCATCCTTCCTATCCCCACGCGCCGGGTCAAGCCTTCCGGAGCTCTTTCCTGCCTTTGTTTCACGTGAAACATCGGATCCGGGGCCGGGACCGCACGGGAGTGGATGCCCGGGGTCGACCGACGGATGTTTCACGTGAAACATGTGCGCCCCGGGTGGAGGCATCTCCAAGGGGGTCCTCGCCTGTCCTGGGCTGGCTGATTCAGCCGTCCCCCACCCGGTAGAGCGGGCGCTTGCCAGGCACGCCCACTCGCCGCGGGAAGGTCGGTGGACATGGCGCCGACTGTCGGAGCACCTGATACCCGAAGGCGCCGTGCCAACGGGAGACGGGCCGCAGACCGACCTTGGCCAGGTCGTCGACCGGCCAGCGGGCCTCTTCGGGGTTCCCGTCCACGCTCGAGCCGGGTGGTTCCGAGACGATCAGAATCCCACCCAGCCGAAGGAACGGCGCCGCGCATTCCGCCGTCACGGGGGGTGGTCCGAAGGCCCGGGCCACAACCAAGGAGAAATGGCCCCGGAACGTCTGGCTCCGCCCCACCACCTCGGCCCGTTCGGCCACGAGACGAACGCGATCCCCCCAGCCCAGGTCTTCGACCACCCTGGCCAGGAATTGAGCCCGGCGCTGATTGCTGTCCAGGAAGACGGCCTCTCGATCCCGCCACCGGTGGGCTAGGACCAGTCCGGGGATCCCGCCTCCGGAGCCAAGATCCATCCAGGCCCCCGCCGCCGGCTCCCCGTCCAGGGACGGGCTGCCCAGATCGGTCCCCGTGCCCGTGAGGTTCTCGGCGGCGTCCGCGAAGCCCTGTGCGTGGGCGATGTGGACGTCCAGTGGTCCGTCGCCGAGGAAACCCCACGCACGCGCCTGGCGAAGGGCCTCGATCAGGGACTCAGGCAGTCCTGGTGGCCCGGAGGGCACCGGCGTCGTCGTGGAGGACGGCACCGCTGGTGCCCCTCAGATCGCCGGGTGACGGATTCAGTCGTCGGTGTCGAGGCTCGAATCGGCTGCGGGGCCCTGGGGTGACACCACCACGTAACGACGGGGCTCCTCGCCTTCAGACCTGGTCTCGACGCCGTCGATGTCGGACACGGTGTCGTGGACGACCTTCCGATCCGGGGCCAACATGGGCTCGAGGGCCTGCTCGGAACCACTGGAGAGGACCTCTTCGGCCACCTGGCGCGTGAAGCGCTGGAGCGCCTCGGCCCGCTTGGCCCGATAGCCCGCCACGTCGACCAGGATCCGTTCGGTGGGCCCGGCTGTGCGACTCTGGACCACGGTGCGCGCCAGTTCCTGCAGAGCACCCAGCGTGGCTCCACCCCGCCCGACCAGGATGCCGAGCTCCCGACCGTCGACGACCACCTCGACTGTCTCGGAATCGATCACGCGCAGGGACACGTCCGCCTCGAGTCCGATCTCCTCGATGAGCCCCTCGATGAACTCCCGGGCCGACTCCCCTTGCTCTTCCAGTGACAAGACGTCAGTCACAGTCGCCTCCTCCTTCGTGCCGGACCGTCCCGGACGATCTCCCCCTCGCGGGGATTGCTCCCTTGCGGGACCGGGCTTGGCCTTTTCAAGACCTGGGTTGTTCGAGTTCGCCGATCCGGCCGACGACCGCTGGGTTCCGGTCGACGAGCGGCTGCCCCCTCCGCGCGACCCGCGCCGGCGACCACGGTGGGCTGTGCCTTGTCCGCTCGATCCGTTCTTGGACGGCTCCCCGTCCGTGAGGGTCCGGTCGACCTCCGGGGACGGATTCCGCACCGCGGTGGCCTTCGGTCCGCTGCGCGCCGCTTGACCCCGACCACCACCGTCTCTCCGCTGCTCCTGGGCCGGACGACGTGACCGTCCGCGCTTGGGGCGTGGGCTGGTGGGCTGCACCCTGGCCCGGACCCTGGCCTCTCCCCGCATCCTTCCGAACAATCCGGCGCGCGGCTCGGTCACCACCACGAACTCGGCGTCGGCATCGTCCACGCCCAGCTGGTCCAGGGCCGCGTCCTTCGCCTCGGCGAGGGTCCGTCCGGTCGTCTCGACCCATTCCACGCTATCGATCCTTCCTTTCCCGCTTCGTCTTCGAACGGGGATGCGTCGGCTTCTTGTCGCCCGCACCATCGCTGTTGGCACCGTTGGTGTTCTTCGATCCGGCCGGTGGGCTCTGACCGTTCGCCTTCGGGGGACCGGCACCGCCGGTGGCTTTGGCCGGGGGCTTTCCCGCCTTCCGAGACGCGCCGTTGGGCGAGGAACCCTGTCGGGGTGGCGACGCCGGCGGGGGAGAGGTGTTCTCACCGGACCGTCCCCGATCAGCGGGGGGAAGCGCCTCGCGCGCCCGTTGCTGGGCCTCTTTCTGTTCGAGCGCCTGCTTCTGCATGTCGGCCAGGCGCTCCATGAGTGGCCGGCGCCTCGGCTTCGTCCCTGAACCACCCCGCCCTGACGGGAGAACCCCCTCGGCGGCCGGACCGGCCTTGTTGAGGGTTCCGGATCGGAAGATGGCCTCCTGGATCCCGATCCGGCACAGGCTCGAGACGATGAAGTAGACGTTGACTCCCGCGGCGATATTGATGTAAATGACGGCAAAGATGAGGGGCATATAGCGCTGCATCATCTGTGCCTGGGGATTCGATTGTGCGAACTGAGGATTCCGGTTATTCAGTTGGCGCATTTGGAAATACTGAAGCCCGATCGCTATGAGGATAAGGGCAGCATACGGGAGAGCGGCGGTCACCGAGTGGTGACCGAGCACCTTGTCGGCCAGATTTATCCCGAAAGCATTGATCTTTCCCGGGCTCTTCACCAGATTCTGATACAGCTTCGTGTGGGTACCGATATAGCGGGGGAGCGCACAGATCGCCTGGTGGCATACCACCTTGGGGGACGTGCTCAGAACGGCATTCTTGGTTACCGTATTGGCCAATCCCTTGATGACCCCATACAGAATGATAAAGACGGGGAATTGGGCCACCATCGGCAGGCAGCCGCCGGCCGGATTTACGCCGTGCTCCTTGTAGAGCTTCATCATCTCTTCGTTGAGGGTCTGGCGGTCACCCTTGTACTTCTGCTGGATCTTCTTCAGCTCAGGGCTGAGCCGCTGCATCGCCACCATCGACTTCGTGCTCTTCACCGTCAGAGGGGCGGTGACGATCATCACGACCACCGTGAGCAAGGCGATGGCGACGGCGTAATTCGGGATCAGCGCGTAGAAGAAGGCGATCAGCGTCCCCATCAGGGTGTAGAGGGGGGCGAAGATCTTTCCCAGAGTGCTGCCCAGGACAGGGATCACGCTCATCACCGTGGTAGTCCCCTCACTCCGGTACCGGGTCGACGCCGTGTCCGGCCCAGGGGTGGCAGCGGGCGATGCGGCGCACGGCCAGGGCACCCCCGTGCAGAAGGCCGTGGCGCTCGAGGGCCTCGCGGGCGTAGTCCGAGCAACCGGGGACATACCGGCACGGAGACGGCCGTCCAGCGCGAAGGACCTGGTAGACGCCGATGGCGCGGGTCGCCAATCGGGCCGCGGGGTGGGGGGCGGGGGCGATGTCGGTGGTCACCGGCGCCTCCCGCCGCTCGCTGCTGTCATTGCTGTGACCACTGTCGTCCTCAGATCCTCGTAGGAGAGCTTCGCTGCGCCGGGGTCGGCGGCCACCAGGTAGGCGCCGGGCTCCAGTCCGGCCCCATCGCCCACCACCGCCCGGAGCTGGCGCCGCAGACGGTTACGGACCACGGCCTTGCCCACCCGTCGCCCGACGGCGTAGGCCACCCTGGGTTCCGGTGCCTCACCCACGGCGGCATACGTCACCGTCACCGGTCCCCGGCGGGCCCGACGGTCAGACCGGCGCAGCGCCTCGAACGTGGCGCGGTCCCGGATGCGCCAGGCCACCCCGGATGGCCCGCCCTAGGCGGACAGGCGGTGCCGACCCCGCAGGCGGCGGGACCGGATGATGGCACGGCCGGCCCGCGTCGACATGCGGTGACGGAACCCGTGGTTCTTCGCCCGTTTCCGGACGTTGGGTTGATAGGTTCGCTTCACGTCCCTTCGTTCCTTCCTGGG
>Ga0209415_10002687_pt1 | contig 33193 bp, 26 predicted proteins | sample PeaSoiSIISIP2007_FD_187696 | JGI IMG/M metagenome (GOLD analysis project Ga0209415, IMG submission 187696) | Peat soil microbial communities from Weissenstadt, Germany - SII-SIP-2007 (SPAdes) (version 2) | ecosystem: Environmental > Terrestrial > Soil > Wetlands > Peat | place: Germany... | reverse complement strand
GACATTATTCCGGAAGGACGTGCTATCGCTGCGAGGCACGTATATCCGCGAAAATTCCAATTTGGCATCCAGCGCCAGCATGATCAATCCTTTGACGGAGGATCCGTACGCATTACCCGGCGGGCACCATCTGAACACTTTTATGGCCAATGCCGAATACCATTTCGGCAATCGCTATACGGGCACATTCGGTTGGTTCAATACCCACGGTACGCCCGACACCTTGCTGTATCCGACGGGTGCGGTGAGCGGCAATGCCAATGGCGACCCGAGAAGCGCCGGATTTATCGCAAACGTGTCGTATTGGCCGTGGCAGAATCTGCAGCTCGGCGCCCAATATACCGCGTACACACGCTTCAATGGCGCCGCAAACAACTACGATGGCGCGGGCCGCAACGCGAGCGACAACAATACAATTTATCTGGATGCGAAATTCCTATTCTGACGCGCACCTAGCAATTACCAGTTACGAATGCAAGAGAGCAGAAAATAACGAGGAGAGAAAAATGACACGCAGTTTCATGATGGTGATCGCAGTAGTAGCAGTCATGAGCTTGATGGCCAGCGCTGGTACGATCAGCGGCAAAGTTTCTGGCGTTACCGGCGAGTCGGTCGTTTATGTGGAAGCACCAGCTGGCAAAACCTTTCCCGCTCCCACACAGCAGCCCGTGATCGACCAAAAGGGCCTGATGTTTGAGCCCCATATCGTAGCGGTGCAGGTCGGCACGACCGTGCAATTCCTCAATAGCGACAATGTCGCCCACAACGTGTTCTGGCCTTCGGTCGGAGGTAACAAGAAGCTTACCCACAACCTGGGCACATGGCCAAAGGGCGAAAAGCGTCCGTTCAAGTTCGACAATCCGGGCGCCGTGCCGCTGTTTTGCAATGTGCACCCGGAGATGTCCGGCTATATCATTGTGTCGCCCACTCCGTACTTTGCTACAAGCGACAAATCGGGCGTCTACAAAATCGACAACGTTCCCGATGGCAGCTACACCATAACTGCGTGGCATGAAGGCGCCAAGCCCAAGTCCCAGCCGGTGACGGTGGCGGGCGACAGCAAGGCCGACTTCACACTGAGCAAATAGGGAAGCCGGGAGCGGGCGGCCACGTCCGCTCCGGCCTCTTACGAGTAGAATGCTTTCCGTCAAACGAGCGCACAGGGGATTGCCGTCTTGCTGAAACGGTTCAAAGACAAGAAAGTCGACAGGGATTGGTTGAATACCAACTTTCCCTGCATGATGGCCTGCCCGGCCCACACCAATGCGGGCCGATACGTCGCGCTCATTGCGGAAGGGCGATTTGAGGAAGCTTACAAGTTCGCCCGCGATCCGAACCCTTTGGCGAGCATCTGCGGACGCGTTTGTGCGCATCCCTGTGAAACTGCCTGTCGGCGTGGGGATATCGATCGCCCTATCGCAATCCGTGCTCTCAAGCGGTTTTTGACGGAGCGGCACGGCCCGGAATCGAAGCGTCCTCTCGACATCAATGCGGGTCGTGGGCAGAAACGGCTGCCCTTCAAAATCGCCGTGGTGGGCGGCGGGCCAGTAGGGCTATCAGCGGCGCATGACCTGGCTCTGATGGGTTACTCGGTCACGATTTTTGAAGCTGCTCCAGTGGCCGGAGGAATGCTTTACCTCGGCATTCCCGAATACCGGCTGCCTCGTGACGTGGTGGAAGCGCAGGTGCGAGAAATTCTAGCGACCGGCGACATCACTTTGAAGCTCAATCAGGCGGCCGGACGCGACTTCACGGTTTCCGACTTGCGGCATCAAGGCTTTGATGCAGTGCTAATTGCCGTGGGTGCGCATCGCAGCCGCGATCTCACCATCCCCGGCGTTGACCTGGACGGCGTTTACAAGGGCATCGATTTCCTGCTCAACGTGAATTTAGGCTACAAGTTCACCATCGGGAAAAAAGTGATCGTGATCGGCGGCGGCAACGTCGCCATGGACGTGGCGCGTTCGGCGGCTCGCGAAGTGGTGCGGCAGCATGTTGCAGGAGTCGAAGACCTGGAGCCATCGCTTGAGAGCGTAAGCGCCGTGGCGACAAAAGAAATGGTGGACGTGTCACTGTCTGCCCTGCGCTTGGGCGCGCAGGAAGTGCATCTGGTGTGCCTGGAAAAACGCGAAGAGATGCCGGCGGCGCTGGAAGAGATCGAGGAGGCGGAGACAGAAGGCATCATCATGCATCCCGGTCTCGGCCCCAAGCGCATGATCGGCAAAGACGGGAAAATTGTTGCCCTGGAGACGCTGAAAACGAAATGGGTCTTCGATGAGAATAAACGCTTCAATCCCGCGTTCTACGAGGGCAGTGAAACGGAACTGGAGTGCGACACCATCATTATGGCGGTCGGCCAGGCGCCGAATCTCGACTTTCTTAAGCCTGAAGATGGCGTGGAAAAGTCTCCGCGCGGGCTGATTGCGGTGAACCCGCAAACCCTGATGACCTCGGCCAGCGGAATCTTTGCCGGAGGCGACTGCGTTTTTGGCCCGCGTCTGATCATTGACAGTGTGGCAGACGGCAAGCGCGCCGCGGTCGGCATTGATGAGTTTCTGCGCGGACGCAAGCATCCCGAACCGATTGTCGAAGTCGAGATTTTCAAGCGCCATAGCATGCCGCTGGAGTTGTTGGACCTGACTCGCCCGCCCATTCCAATGCTGCCGCTGGAGCGCCGCACTGGAGTGACCGAGGTCGAGGTCGGCTACGACGCTCAGTCCGCGATGGAGGAAGCGCAGCGTTGCCTGCACTGCTGGGTAAACACGATCTTTGAGGGCGTTCCCGAAGATGGGAGCATGTGCATTCTGTGCGGCGGTTGCGTGGATGTCTGTCCGGAAAACTGTCTGTCGCTGGTTTCACTCGATCGTATCCAATTTGAGCCGGAGACGGTGCAGCAGATTCGCGACAACCAGGAATTGTTTGGCGTGGAGTTCGACGAGGTGGCCGCCGATGAACTCGGCATCGTGACCGGGTCGGCCATGCTGAAAGACGAGACGCGATGTATTCGCTGCGGGCTTTGCGCCGCGCGCTGTCCGGTGGGCACGATTACCATGGAGTCGTACAATCTGGCTTCCGCCGAGCCGACCGGCTTGATTTCGATTGAATCGATTGATGGACCGCTGCGACCCAAATCGCCCGTTGCGGCCGGAGGCCCGAGGTAAGAATGCCTGAAGAGAAAAAAATCACGCCGGCGGAGCCGGGCAAGGATAAGGATAAAGATAAAGACAAAGAATTCGACCGCCGCGCTTTTTTCGTGAAGATGGGACTGGGCTCGTTGAGTATCGCGGCCGTCGGCACGACCGCGTTCTCCTACCAGTTTCTCTCGCCGAATGTTTTGTATGAGCCTTCTCCTGTGGTCAACGCGGGCAAGCCGGAGAATTACGCGGTCGATTCGGTGACGCTGGATGTGAACTCCGGAATTTATCTTATCCGCGCGCAAGAAGGCTTCTTCTCGCTGAGTGCGGTTTGCACCCACCTCGGTTGCATGACCGCGTGGAAGCCCGAGTTGGGGATCATTGCTTGTCCTTGTCATGGGAGCAAATTTTATGTTTTCGAAGCCAACAAGGTCCCCGGGGCAAAAATTGAAGGTCCCGCTCCCAGGCCGCTGCCCTGGCTCGATGTTTCGCTCAGCGATGAGGGAGATTTGATGGTCGACCGTTCCAAACAAGTTGAGCCCATGACATTTAAAAAGGTGTAAACGTGGCGAAAACAATCACGAACTATTTCGACGAGTTGCGCGGCACGCGAGTCTGGCGGTCGGTGTTCCGCAGTGGGACAGGATCGAGCACCCTGCATCGAGCGCTGGCAGTGCAGCAGAACGTATTCCTGCATCTGTTCTCGACGAAAGTGCGGACCCGGATGCTCAGCTTCAGCGCAACCTGGTATCTGGGCACGCTGACCTTTGGAACCTTTCTCATCCTGGTCGCCACCGGCATTCCCCTGATGTTCTATTACCATCCCTCGGTGCCGCAGGCCTATGCTGACACCAAGGACCTGCAGTTCGTAGTTTCCTCCGGCTTATTTCTGCGCAACCTGCACCGCTGGTCGGCGCATGCCATGGTGTTTCTGGTGTTCGCGCACATGTTCAAAGTGTTTTACCGTGGCGCCTACCGCGCGCCCCGCGAGTTCAACTGGGTCATTGGAGTCGTCCTGCTGCTGATTACTCTTTTTCTCAGCTACACCGGCTATCTGTTGCCCTGGGATCAGTTGGCCTTCTGGGCGATCACGGTGGGTTCGAATATTGCTTCCGCTGTGCCGGTGATGGGCGACAAGATTCACTTCCTCATGCTTGGCGGCAACATGGTCAACGCCAACGCTCTGCTGCGCTTCTACGTGCTGCACTGCATGATTCTGCCGTTGGTTGCGATCCTGTTTGTCGCCGTGCATTTCTGGCGGATTCGCAAAGATGGCGGCCTGTACACGCACCAGAGCGAGCCCAGAACACTTGCGGCGCAAGCGGTTTCGACGGCCGGCAAAGGGGGTCAGTAGCCAATGACCGATTCAAAGCCCGATCCCAAGGATTTCATCGCCGGCATGGGCTCGAATGCCCGCAAGTCGCCGACGCGCGTTGTCTTTGTCACCCGGCGAACCTCGGCGCAGGTCAAGGTCACGGACGAAGATCAGGTGCAGACTTATCCCGAAGTCTTGTTCCGCGCCCTCGTTGCCATCGAGGTGCTGACGATCGCGCTGGTGGGGATGGCTCTTCTGTTCAATGCGCCGCTTGAGGGTATTGCCGATCCCTCGCATACGCCCAACCCCGCCAAGGCGCCCTGGTACTTCCTCGGATTGCAGGAAATGCTGCACTATTTTCCGCCCGTGGTGGCGGGTGTGCTGGTTCCCGGTTTGGTAGTGATGGCGCTGATTGTGATTCCGTATTTCAACATCAACATCGAGGCCGAGGGGCTGTTCCTGAAGGATCGCAAGCGCCGCCTGCTTATTTTCTACGTCGCCGCGGCTGCACTGTCGGTGTTCTTGCTAGTGTTTGATGTGTACGTGGCGCTGGTGCCGACTCTGATCGTTGCCGGGTTCATGGTGCTGGCGGCGCAAAGTTCTCCGCAGTCCACTTCAGCTTTCCGGCGTTATCTGGCCGGCAGACCGCTTTCCTACTGGATCATGACCTGGTTTCTGTTCGAACTGGTTGTGCTTACGGCGGTTGGCACTTTCTTTCGCGGCCCGGGCTGGTCCTGGGTGTTGCCCTGGAGGAGCTAATTGCAATCATCAGAGAACAAATTGCCTTCCCTGTGGCAGACGTTGTTCGGCCATCCGGTGAGTGCTTTTGGCACGGTCAGCCTGCTGTTATTGATCGCGCTGGCCATCGCCCCGGCGAAGAATCACTTCAGTGAATGGCGCCATTACCAGAAGCAGTATCTGGCGCTGATTCGGGGCCGGGGAGAGGCGGTAACCCTGCAGCGACACTTCCACGACGGAATCCAGCAGATCTGGCTTCCGCAGCTCGGAGTCGTAGATCGCTGCACCACTTGCCACGTCGGATTAAAAGAAGCGAGTCTGGCCGATGTCAGCACGCAACCGTTTCGCGAGCATCCGGTAATTCCGCACACGCTTGACCAGTTTGGCTGCGTGATGTGCCACCGCGGGCAAGGCCCAGCGACCACCGTCGAGGAAGCCCATCGCAGCACGTTGGCCTGGGAGCAGCCAATCTTGCCGGCAAAATACGTTCAATCTTCCTGCGGACAATGCCATCGCGCTCCTTTAACCGGCACACCGCAACTCAACCTGGGACGCACTTTGCTGACGCGATATGGCTGCGTGCACTGCCACACCATCAAGCTGCCCGATGGCAGCGCGATCCAGCCAACCGATGATCCACCTTCGCTCGAGCATATTGCCGACAAGACCACACGGGAATGGATTTACGCCTGGTTGAAGGATCCTCAGGCTTACGCCGTCACCGCAACCATGCCGAATTTCAAGTTGAGCGATCCGGACGCGCGTGATATTTCGGCTTTCCTGACTGCCGACAGCACACCACTGGCTGGAGACACGGAGCCAGCCCCCAAGAATGAGAAGGCGCCCGATCCGACGGCTGGAGCCAGCCTGTACGGCGAGTCATTCTGCGCCTCCTGTCATGCCGTGCAGAACGCCGCCGGGAATGTGGTGGGCGGCGATATCGGTCCGGAATTGACTCGCGTCGGTACCAAGGCCAAACCCGAGTGGCTGCGGGCGTGGCTGCGCAACCCGCGTGTTTACGATTCGGGAACGGCGATGCCGCACTACCGTTTCACCGATCCGCAGCTTTCGCTGCTTACCTCTTTCCTCGGAAACAAAACGGATTCGGATTTTCTGGCCAATGTGCATCTCGACGCTGCCACGCCGGAGCAGATTGCGCACGGCAAGCTTCTGGTGACCGAATACGGCTGCGCTTCATGCCACGAAATCAACGGCATCAAGAAGCCGGATAACTTCGCTCCGGAATTGACTCGCATCGGGAGTAAGCCGCTCACACAGATTATTTTTCTGCCGGGGATGACGCACGCTCTGCCGGATTACATTGCGGCCAAGATCCGGCAGCCGCGTTCGTTTGGAGCAGCGCTGAAGATGCCGCAGTTCAGCCTGGCACCGGCGCAAGTTGATGCTTTGACGACCACACTGCTCGCGCTCACCGACCGGGCGCATTACTTGCCCACAGCCTTGACCGTGCCAGCGCAGCCGCCTTCGAACTACCAGCCCGCGGGCAAGGCTGGAAAGCTCATGAACGATATGGCCTGTTTCACCTGCCACGCTATCAACGGTCGCGGCGGCGACCTGGCTCCCGACCTGACCTGGGAAGGCAGCTCGGTTCAGAGGCAGTGGTTGCTGGCATTCCTTAAGAACCCGGGCACACTGCGGCCGGCGCTGATTCGCCGCATGCCGAGGTTCAATATTTCCGATGACGATGCCAAGGAACTGACTGACTACATCATGACCGTTTATCAGACTCCGGCGTTCGACCGCGATTCGATGCCCGACGGCGGCTATCCGCCTGCCCAGGTGGAGCAGGGAAGGCAACTCTTCTATTCCAAGTATGCCTGCCAGTCTTGCCACATCGTGGATACCAAGGCAGACAAAGGCTACATCGGGCCTACGTTGACACAGGTCGGCTCGCGCCTGACTGCTCCCTGGATTTATCACTGGCTCAAGGACCCGCAGGCCACGCGGCCCGGCGCCATCGAGCCGAACCGCAACATGAGTGACGAAGATGCCCGCGCTCTGACCGCATTCCTGATGAACCAGAAGGGTTCCAGCAAGCAGGGGGCGAAGAAATGAGCAACCATCGGGGGACACTCTTCCTTGCTGTCCTCGTTCTCGTGAGTACGGGGTGCACGCGCAAAACGGTGACGGCTGCTCCACAGCCTACGGCCTTTGGATCGGCGCTGGTGGAGTCGAGCGGCGGCAAGCAGATGGGAGCAACCGGCACCGTCCTTGCTCAGCCTCTGGTCGTGCAAGTCAATGACGACCAAGGGAACGCCGTCACCGGCGCACTGGTCGAATTCAGCGGGCCTGAGGGCGTCAGCTTTGATCCTCCGGGCGGCTTGACCGATTCCAGTGGACAGCTCAGCACGAACGTTGCTCTGGGCAGCATGGCCGGCCGATATCAACTTAGCGCGCACACATCCACGAAAGCTCAGAAATCAGTCGAACTAAAGATTGAAGAAATTGCGCTGGGATATCAGCAGCAACTCGGATTTCAGCTCGACAACAAGTATTGCGCGCGCTGCCACGACCCAGAGTCTACGCCGGAGCGGGTTTCTAATTACGACAATCTTGCGGTCAAGCCGCATCCGTTCACCGAAGGCGATACGCTGAACAAGATGAGCGATGCCGATCTGACCGCCATCATTGGTCACGGCGGACCGGCACTCAACAAGTCCGCATTGATGCCCCCGTACCTCTATACTCTCAGCAAGACACAGATCGAGGCGCTGATTGCCTACATTCGCCTGATCTCCGATCCTCCCTATCATGCTTCCGGAACCGTCTATGCACAAAAGTAGGGCGGGTGGATTGGGCCGTAATCGATGCGCACTTAGCCACTGAAATGCGCTTACCTTGTTGCTCCTCAGCTATACTATCGAGCACAAGGACTAATCCGATAGGTAAAATTACGCTTTTGTACACTGCGTTTTCCGGAACTACAGGACTTTGAATCGATCATGCAAAAAAAACGCCTGCTAGCATTGTTGATCGTTCTTTCTGTTGGAGTATGTTTTTCGCAATCCCCTGATGATTCTTCGCCTCAGGGCACAACGTCTCAGAGCACGGCGGTGGATTGCTCAGATCCGTCGCAGGCGGGAAGCGCCGCCTGCAGCGCTGCGCAGGGGCAAAGAACCAGCGGAGTCCAAGGACGCGACTATTCTTCCACTTCTGAGCGCGTACCGCAGTTGAAAACACCCACGGGTTTGAACCCACGCCAGACCACTCCCGGCACATATCCACTCAATCCCTCGGAGATCCAGCAGTCGAAACTTCCGCCGCGACCGGAAACCGAGTTCGAGCAGATGGTCGCCGACTCCGCGGGCCGGGCATTGCCATTGTTCGGGCAGTCGTTATTCATTCAGCCGCCAAGCACATTTGCTCCCATGGATTTATTGCAGGTTCCGAGCGACTACATCATCGGCCCTGGCGACGAACTACAAGTCAGAATTTGGGGCCAGGTCGAGGCTGACCTGCGGGTGATCGTGGACCGTTCTGGCGAGATCTACATCCCGCAGGTCGGACAAATATCTGTTGCCGGTATCCATTACGGCGATCTGGAACAACACCTGAAACGCGAGATTTCGAAGATATTCAGGAACTTCAATCTCACTGCCAACGTCGGCCGGCTTCGCTCCATCCAGGTACTTGTGGTGGGCAACGCCCGCTATCCCGGAACCTATACCATCAGCTCGCTAAGCACGCTGGTCAACGCGATTTTTGCTTCCGGCGGTCCAGCCACGCAGGGATCGTTGCGGCATATCCAGGTCCGTCGCGATGGCGCTACCATCACAGATTTCGATTTCTATGACCTGCTGATCATGGGCGATAAGTCAAAAGATGTCCGACTCCTGCCCGGCGATGTTCTTTACTTTCCTCACGTTGGTCCCTTGGTTGCCATCTCGGGCTCTGTGAATACGCCAGCCATCTACGAAATGAAAGACAACTCCTCCCTGAACGACTTGATTGAAATTGCCGGCGACCTGAGCACTGTTGCCGACAACAGCAAGATCACCGTTGATCGCCTCGTGGATCACCAGTCGCGTAAAACGCTGGAGTTTCCCTACGACGAGCAATCCCGCACGCTTCCCCTCAAGGATGGCGACATTGTGCGCGTGTTTTCGATCGTTTCACGTTTCGAAGACACCGTAACCTTGCGGGGTAATGTCTCCAACCCCGGTCGTTATCCCTGGAAGCCAGGGATGCGCGTACGCGACCTGATCCCCGATGCGCAGGCCTTGCTCACCCGTCACTACTGGCTGGATCGCGCCGCCATTGTCAATGGCCGTGGAACCGAGTATCCGGTTCGCACCGAGCTTCAACGCAACGTCCGCTGTGGCCTCAATCGACAACAGACCAACGGCGTCACACCCAACGGGAACACTTCCAACGACAACACAATGCCTAACGTTCCGGACTTAACTGGGAACTACAATTTCCCGGATAATTTGCCCGATGCCATGGGTTCTTGGAACTTGCCGGATGTCCCCTGCGCACCGAATGAGCAAGAGTCTTCCGATAATGCATCTAATGCATCGTTTAGTGCGCCATTGAAAAGCGGCGATCGCACGTGGTTGGGCAGCCAACAGCGTTCTCAGACGTATGGGGACAGTTCTCCCAACCCCAACACGGTCAAGAATGTCGCCGAGGATTTGCGGCGCTATGCTCCCGAAATCAACTGGGACTATGCCATTATCCAGCGGGTCAATCCCGAAGACCTTACCTCTAAGCTGCTTTGGATGAGCCCGCGGAAGGCAATTCTCGAACACGACGCGGAAAGCAACCTTGAACTGCAACCGGGCGATATCGTCACCATCTTTTCTCAGCGAGACATTAGCGTGCCGCAGACGGAGCGCTCCCAGTATGTGATCGTCGAAGGCGAAGTGGTGCGCCCTGGAGTCTATAAGCTCGCAACCAATGAAACGCTCCACTCGGTTCTGGAACGGGCGGGCGGTCTGACTCCCAACGCCTACGTTTACGGTTCGCAATTGACCCGCGAATCGGCACGGGTAGAACAGCAAAAAAGCCTGGACGAATTGGTTCGCAACATGGAGGTGCAAGTCCGTCAGTCGGCTATGTCGATGGCATCTGCCGGCCAGTCTGCGGATGCGCAGCAATTGGCGCAACTGCAGGCAGCACAGGAAGGGATCATTGCGCAGCTCCGTGCCGCCCGCGCCAGCGGACGCATCGCACTCCCGGTCAGACCCAAGGACAAAAGCCTCACCGATTTCCCCAACATGGTGATGGAAGACAGCGACCGGCTGACCGTTCCGCATATTCCGTCAACCGTCTCCGTGGTGGGAAATGTCTACAATCCCGGATCGTTCATTTTTGATTCTCATAACACCACCGGAGCGTATCTCGAAATGGCCGGCAAGGGGAAACCCCAGTCCGACCTGCACCACGCCTTTGTGCTGCGCGCGAATGGAGTCGTGGTCGCCGCCAATAATGTCAATGGCATGTTCACGGGGACAAAGTTCGATCGCCTCCGGCTGTACCCAGGCGATCAGATCGTGGTGCCCTACAAGCTCAACACTGGAGCATTCGTCCGCGGGCTGCGCGACTGGACGCAGATTACTTCGCAACTGGCCCTGACCGGCGTCGCCCTCGCGGTGATCCATTAGTAAATGAACGGACTTGATTCACCGAAACGGTATCAGCTGTATTTCAATCTGAAGGCGGATCAGATCAGCGCAAACTGCGGAAGCGGCACAATGAACTTACCCGTCGAAGAAAGGTATTCACGTTCCCGCACCTTAAACTCCTCAATGAAGTGCCATGGCAATACCAAGAAATAATCGGGTTTCGCGGCGCGAGCTTCCACTTCGGAAATGATAGGAATACGAGTGCCCACCGTCACCTTGCCCCATTTGTCCGGGTTGCGCTCGGCTGCCGCGTTGATCACTGAATGGTCCAGCCCGAAATATTGGAGCATTGTGTTGCCCTTGGTCGACGCGCCATAAACAAAGACCTTCTTTTTTCGACGAACTTGATCTTCGACAAAATCGTGAACTTTCCGTTTGATTTCCTGAACCCTCTCAGCAAACTCTCGATAAGGGGCGGCCCGGTCCAAACCCAGCTCCACTTCACTCTCACGTAGCTTGGACACTCGGTCCGCAGCTTGCTTCCGATAAGCCTCGTCACCAAAAGCGTTCTGGTCCGCTGCGCGATTGCGAATGAAGGCACGAATGCTGCCGCCGTTGACATCGTTCAGCTGCGCATCCACAACCGAGAAACCGTGGAGGTGGAGCAGGTATTCAAGAGACTGTAGTGAGTAATACTCCAGGTGTTCGTGGCAGATGTTTCCGAAATCATTCTGCTTGAGCATGAGCGGGAGATAACTCATCTGTACGATCCACACCCCATCCGGGTGCATAATTCGTCGAATATCCGCCACGAATTTCTGCGGATTCTCCAAGTCGTAAAACATCGCAATGGAAGTGACCACTTTAGGGCGAAGGCCCCGCAGGTCCGGATCCGCCAAGAAGCGGTCCGCGTCAAAGAATCCGACGATGACTTTGTCCGCTATCATCCGCGAAAAGACCGCCAGGTTTTGGGCTGGATCGAAGCCAATCCTGTAGAGCCCTGGCACGCCGTACGAGCCCAGCAGCGTACCGTCGTTGCAGCCAATGTCCAAGACAGAGTCGCTTGCCTTGAGGTGAACGAGGTTCGCGGCTAAGCCTGAAATGTCCGCCAAAGCATTTCGCATGGTCTGGTTTGTTCCTGAGCGATACCAATAGTTTTGATACATCATTTCGCCTGGAACGGTGTGCCGCAATTGCAGGAGCCGGCATTGCTGGCAGAGTACAAGTTCCAATGGCGCCTTAGGTCCGTCCGGCTGCTGTGGGGAGACAAAGTTTGAGACGTATTGTTCACCCAGGGAGAGCACGCTCTCAAGCGCACCTTCGCAGACCCGGCAAGTTAATCTGGTGGTCATCCTAACCCCTAGCGGGAAGTGTCGCCCGAGGGCGATAGCCTTCTGGCGAGGCCCCGCACAGCTGAAGATGAGCGGAGCCCCCTAAATGCTCGAGCAAAATAGAACGGGCTCTTCACGAGGTCAACAAGATATTCGGCTGGCATGCGACCAGACAAAAAGTAGCGCAAGATTGCTAAGAAGTTCAAAACAGAACCTGGAAAACCCGCGATCAGCCTTGCCGCAAGTCTGTCCCATTGAGAGTCGAGGCGCTTCTCTAGCCAACCATCGTATTCCTGTGGTGAAAAGGCCCCCTTAGCACGGAATTGCAACAAAGTTCTCTTATTTCGCCAAGGTTCTTTGTGACACACTCGGAGTTTGGATGAGTCAGAGAAATGTGGCAACGACCAAATCAAGTTAGGCCAAGTAAACATCCAGATTTCAAAGTATCTCGATGTGCGCATGTAGAGCGCGTCTCCATAGCGAATTTCAATCAGGGGCTCGGCAATAACCAGTGCATCCCCATGCAGCGGACTCTGGAACACTACGCCGACATGTATAAAACCCGTGCCAATGTAAGGTTTCTGTTGGCGTGCGTTCCACAATTGTCGTTTTATTACGACGCCTCCAACAAAACTCATGTAGTCCGCTGTGTCAGCAAACAAGCGCTGCCACTCGGTTGGTGGGTAGATGTGATCCGCGGTTAGTCGTATTCGTGCCGCCTCCAAAGTTCGAGAAAGGTCGGCAGAACGAACTTCCGCATTTACGACGATCAATTCGTACTGGTCCCGCGCCGCAACCAGTACCTTCTGGATCGCACCTGGCTTCAGGAGGTCATCATCGGTGAAGAGCCAGCAATATTCGCCGCGCGCCAGCTCAACTGCGAGGCAGCAGTCCCGGTCAAAGCCTGCTCCTGAAGGGGCAGACTTCGTGCCCAAATTTTGCGGGTTCGAGCAAACATAGCGCAACGAAGGAAAATCCTGCTGAAACGTGCTGACAACCTCCCTCGTGTTGTCGCTCGAACCTCCATCTACAACTACTATTTCTACTTCGTCGGTTGCCTGGGAGACGACGCTCTCCAGAGTCTTGCCAATCATTGATCCACGATTCAGGGTTGGAATACAGAACGACAGTTTGATCTTAGAGGATTTCGTCAAGTCTTGCACCAAACCCCTTGCCGAAGCAGTGATCTCACGTTGCGGTGGATCGAAGGCCTCGGGCCCGCAATTCTTCTCACTAAAACCGCTCGCGTGTTCACTTACGGTAGAGGTTGAGGGTAGACCTACCGGAACAAAGCTCCAAGAACCCAACTCGATATCCTCCAACTTCCTCAGAGCGAAACTCATACCCGAGACTCTCGTAAAGCCTTACGGCCCATTCATTCTGTGACTTAACTCGTAGCCTTACTCTTTGGGCCCCTTTGCATTTCGCACTCGCTTCCAGAAAATGCATGAATACCCGGCCCAGGCCGTTGCTCCTGACTCGGGGATGGATCGCGATTCCGAGACTGGGGATCTCGTAGCCTTCATCCCACCCTCGAAGCATTCCGTAGCCCAGAACTTCGGTGCCTTCAATAAGGATATAGTAGAGATCCCTTCGTGGATTGTGCAAGATTCGTTCCACGGCCTCGTCGGTAAACGGATGGGGCTGGAAGAAATCTGCATTGCTGTCCTCTTCAAGAGCACGAAGAAAAGCCAGTAGGGGCTGCTTCCAGTCGGCCGTGAGTCTTCGAATTTCGAGGCCCGCTGAATCTCCACACATTCTAGCTAGCTCCTCGATTACCGGCGTAAAGTCTCTAGCTCAGAGCAAATAAACTGAATCTCACTATCCTGCAAGGTACAGTACGTTGGCAGGCTGATCACTTGACGGCTGAGATCTTCACAGATGGGAAGGCTGGCACAGTCATATATATGACGAAGCATACTCGCGGCGTAGAAGCCGTTGCGTGTCTCAATTCCCGCCGCATCTAGCTGACGCATGACCTCATCCCTACCTTGTGGATACGCTCGCGGGTCCAGCCTAGCGGCCATGGCCCAAACGACCGGCTCTACATCCGGGCAAAAGTGCTGCACGGTTATACCAGGGATGTTCGAGAGATATTTTCGGTAAGCAGCGTAGACTCGTCGGCGCGCACTGATGATCTGGGCGATTCTCTCGAGTTGGGCGCACCCCAGCGCTGCCTGCAGGTTCGTCAGTCGAAAGTTGTGTCCAGGAACTTCGTGCCAGTACCGCGTACGAAGCATTCCGTGATTGCGGAATAAATACAATCTGTCACGGAGTTCGCAGCTGTTGGTAATCACCATCCCACCTTCGCCTGTGGTTATTGTCTTGGTTGCCTGAAAGCTAAATGTGCCAAGTTGGCCAATGCTGCCCGCCTGGCGGTCTTTGTAGCACGAGGCGAAAGCTTCTGCCGCATCCTCCACGACCACGACCGACCTGTCCTTTGCCAGGGCGATGATTTCATCCATGTCGCAGATATTGCCGTAGGTGTGTACGGGAACGATTGCCTTAGTGCGCGGCGAAAGACACCTTTCCACATCGTTTGCGGTCATGCACCAAGTAACCGGATCCACTTCGGTGAAGACCGGCTTGGCTCCCAAGTGGAGGGCCACGTTCGCCGCCGCCATAAAAGCAAAACCTGGAACGACAACCTCGTCCCCCGGCCCTACCGACAAGGCAAGAAGGGCCATGTGAAGGGCAGTCGTGCCATTCGACGACGTCACGGCGTAACAGCTACCGCTATATTTTGCAAACTCATGCTCAAAGCGGTCGACGAAATGGCCCCCTGAGATCCATGTCGAAGCAATAGCTTCGGAAACATACTGGTGTTCATTGCCGCAAAAAGTAGGCTTGGCCCAAGGTGTCCGAACGACCGTGTTTACCACGGTCTTCTCACTGGGCTGTCTGGCTGATGATTCATGATTCAATGATCCCGGTCCTTATGTGAGAAATTAGTCCAAGCAGATACGATTGTCAAAGTGTCAAATGCGGACGTGGCATCAAAGAATGCCACGAAAAGTCTCATCTCTTGACGAACTCCATCGCAATCACGCCATCGCCCGGAAGATCTAAGAGCGACTTGTAGTATCGAAATTCTCGGGCCACTGCATACGGTTCTTTCCATAGTGGGTATTTCTGGCCCGTCCACCTTTTGAACAACCAACTTTGCAGCGTTCCACGTCGTTTCTCGCCAAAGATGGCGAACCGAGTCGGAGGTCCCGTCACGCTATAGATTCGTTCTTCTAGCAGAGAGTGATCGTACTTGTATTGATGAAAGAAAAACCCGTGCTCGTCCGGCACTTGGACCCCATAGAAGTCGACATCCAGGTATTCTTCCTCAGCCACCGCAGCGCACGGCATTGACAAGAGTAGCGTGCCTCCGGGTTTGAGAAGCCCCCACATATTTTTGACCGCATTCTTGTCATCTCGAATGTGCTCAATGACGGAGATCGAAGTGACAGCGTCGAACGACTCTGGCGCGGATGGCACATCATCAATCAGGCAGTTCCGTAAGTGACAGCGATCGTCAAGACCACAAGCAATAACAAGACTTCCCGTAGCCTGTAGGTCAGCTTTATCCGGATTGACGAGCTCGGCAGTTATGTGCGGATGTTCCCGCAAGAAGATCACGGGAAACAAGCGCGGTGACGATATGTCCAAATAGTTGTGGAATCGGACCTTGGAGAGTGCCTCCCACATGAAATCAAACTCAAAGTAGCGAACTGAATCGATAGGCCAGAAAAACAACCGGTAGAAATCGGAATAGGAGAGATGCCCCTTCCGTTTGCGGAGCAAGTTTAGCCCGAGAATAGCACATCGCCAGCGAAATCGAAGACCAGGACCACGACAAAGGCGTGCCAGTATCCAATACAGCGGCGAGAGTACCGACCCTGCAAGGGCTCGACTCAATCTCCGGAGGCGCCCAGGTTTTTGGCCAGCGGGCACTCGAATATAGCCCTTCTTTAGAGTTCGAGAATTCACATTGATTTCAGGTTCTGGAATCCATCCACGAAGACTAAACATAAGATACGCTCGGCTCGGAGAGGTACCGTCGGACGCCGGCCCGGATGTGAGGCGCCGCTAAAACTGCGACCGACAAACTCGCTAGCCACAGGCCCCCCAGCGCAGCAAGAGTCGCAAGGGGTGAATCGAGCTTCATAAACACCAACCGACCAATTGTTACTGTTACGATGACGCACAACAGAGGCAGGCCAATATCGCTAAAATATTTCCAGGTCTCACGCGGCAATAAACGGCGATGCATGATGGGTACGGCGATAAGCATGTTCAAGATGTTGAGGATCACCCAAATCGAGGCCGCGCCTACAAGCCCGAAGTGCTTCGTCATCGGAAACATCAGCGGGACAAGAATTGAAATCGAGATTAGGCCTGCCAGAAGCGGCAGGTTTGTCCAACCAAAGGCGAGTTGGAGAATATAGGGCAAGAACAACAGCGCATTGATTGCCGAACCCACCATCAACACACTGAGAATGGGGGCGGTACTTGCTGCCGTTTGGCTGTTTCCCGTCCAGAGACGAAGGATTTCGAAGGAGAACAACGAAAGGACCGCCGCTATGGGCAAGATCAAGACAGCCATGAGTTGCGAACTGCGGTGGTAGAACTGGCTAATCCCATTCTTCTCTCCTGCTAACACCAGGGCCGACATTCGTGGAAATGCAACGTTGAACACACACCCTGCAATGATGAGAGGGCCGTTGGCCACAGACCAAGCTAGAGCGTAGTAACCGAACGACCGTAGGCTAAACAATTTGCTAACCAGTAGCTTGTCGGTTTGGGTCAGGATCAGGCCCACGGCGACGATTCCGGTCATGCCAGCAGCGAAACGCTGCACATTCCGCGCCACAACCAGGTCGAAGCGCGCGGCCCGATCGGAACTGGGCAACCTCCTCCATAGAGAAATCGCCAATGCCGTGACAAGCAGTGCGTTAATGCCAACTTGCCAGACAAGGAATGCCTGAATGGTGGGCGAGACGCACCACAGAATCAAAACGCCGCCCACGTTGTTCGCGGTCGCGGCGCCAACCTTAAGCGCGTTTAACAATACTTGCTGCCGAAGACCCATTAACCCGCCCTGGTAAAAGCTAACGGGCCACTGGAAAACAGCCAGGACTCCCATGAGCATTACAGCCTGCGTGACCTTTCGGACCGGGATCGCACTGGCCCTGATCCAATGGACTGCGAGCCAAGGCGCTGCAGTCAAAATCCCTGCGCCGATGAGCAATCCAATGAGCCAGTAGCCAATTTCCAACGTGCGCACTAGGTCCCGTGCCTCGGCGGCCTTCTCAGGTTGCACAGAATAGCGCGCCATTTCGCGGTTCATGGTTGGGCTGAGTCCCAAGTCCAAAACCTGCAGCATGGCCTGCATCACCAGATAGAAACCAATCAATCCATAGGACTCAATACCCATGAGCTTGATGTAGGCGGGGATGCACGCAAGCTGCACCACGCCTGCCCAGCCCGTCCCGGCAAAACTCGCCACTAGCTCAAGCTTAAAACCTGAAGGTGATTTAGCATCCCAAAAGAATCTCATGAATTGTCAGAGTCAAAGAAACCAAGAAGTACTAAATCGTCTCCTCGAGCACTCCTGCCGCCCGATGTGAATCCACAGGCTTAGTTTGAAACCGGGACTCAGGCGGCCTTGCCTCATTCCAGGGAGGACGTCTGTCGAGCTAAGCGTCCTTCGATCTGGTCAGCGAGCAGCTTCATATCAGCATCGACCATCAATTTGACCAACTCGCTAAATCTCACTCTGGGTCGCCAGCCGAACATGCGCTCAGCTTTACTCGCATCGCCCTGGAGAATGTCAACCTCGTTGGGGCGAAAATATTTCGGGTCGATTTCAACGTATTTCTCCCAGTCCAGCCCCACATAGTCAAAAGCCGTCTGCACAAACTCACGCACGGTGTGAGTTTCACCGGTCGCTACGACAAAATCGTCGGGTTCGTCCAGTTGCATCATGCGCCACATTGCATCCACGTATTCGGGCGCGTAGCCCCAGTCGCGCTTAGCATCAAGATTTCCCAAATAGAGCCGCTGCTGCAAGCCAGCACGAATCCTCGCTATTGCGCGGGTGATCTTGCGACTGACAAAGGTCTCTCCACGCCGCGGGGATTCATGATTGAAGAGAATACCATTACATGCGAAGAGACGATATCCCTCCCGGTAATTGGCAGTCGTCCAGTACGCATAGAGCTTGGAACAACCGTAGGGGCTACAAGGCCGAAACGGTGTGGTTTCCCGCTGTGGAGTTTCGGTCGCTCTCCCGAACATTTCGCTGCTTGAGGCTTGATAGAACTTAGTCTTGATCCCCGTTTCTCGTATAGCTTCTAACAAACGGACCGTGCCAAGAGCAGTAACGTCGCCCGTATACTCGGGGATCTCGAAGCTCACCAGAACATGGCTCTGAGCGCCCAGGTGATAAATTTCATCAGGCTGAAGGCGATAGAGAAGCCTGACCAGACTTGTCGAGTCGGAAAGATCAGCAAAATGTAACAAAAGCCGAGCCTCGCGCTCATGCCAGTCGGGAAGGACGTCGTCGATGCGAGAAGTATTGAAACTGCTAGACCGACGCTTAATGCCGTGCACCACGTATCCCTTCTTCAGCAGAAGTTCAGCCAAGTAGGAGCCGTCTTGACCCGTGATGCCTGTAATCAGAGCTGTTTTTCCCATGGTTAGATTCAATCCTTGCGATCCGGCGCTCTTCAACGGGCTCGGCGTCGGCCTCATCCATCTCAAACATCACCGATCGCGTGATCAGATCGATCGAGAGCATCAGGCGGAAACGATCTTTGCGGCGGATCATGATTCCTTCCGTATCCAGGAGAGGCCCGCACTTTACGCGGACTTTCGATTCAAGAGCGCGGATCTCCAAGTCCGTAACCGCCGGACTTGCCTGATGCTTCGCGGTTTGAGAGCGTCCCCCAGCACCTCTACCCTCCCCGCTTAGCCTTGCCATCTCATTCACTAAACAATCATAAACTATTATTCATCAGTGGCTTACCGGTCAATTGTCGACCTCGACCAATCGATGATGTACAGCACCCACTAGCGATGGACGTTCTCCCTGGACATCCAACGTTTCCGCCGGGGAACTCTCCACAGGCTTGGCACAAACGGCCACGATAGCCTAATATAACACTCCATAATGTTCCGCACGAGTGCAAGGATCTTCATCTGCGGGTGCCGCCCCACCAGAGACTCTTGCCCGCGAGAGCCGGGACTAGATTTCGCCGGCTGCTTGCGCGACTGGACGCGGATTTCTTCGCAACTGGCCTTGACAGGCAGCCAGTGTAGTTCCTTCCCACTGAGAAAAACTTATGGGAAATGAATTGAGCGCTCTGACTTTTGCAGCGTGTGCCTGCGCAACACTAAAACTGGAACAGTGAATGACACATACGGCTGGGGCCAATGCCCATTCCGATAGCTCCCGGATACGAACGGTCGTTCCATATACAAGCGTGTTCTCTTGGAGATGGGCCTGGCTAGATTTGCGAGCTTCTCGTTTGCTTTTCCCTTTCTTGTTCTCCTTGTATACTGCCCTTCTGGTCTTACTACCCAGCGGCAGTGTATTCGGGATTAATGTCAAGATTATTGCCTTCCTCCTGCTTCTTCCCGTCTCTCTATATCAATTTGTTTCATCTAGGCCTATAACATATATTTCCACAAGTGGTCTACTTCTACCACTACTTCTTCTTTCGGTGTGGCTTTTCCTTGCATTCTTCAAGGGAAACAGTATCACGCTTGCATTTTTGCAGTATAAGGATTTCATCGCCACAATAGTAGGCTGTTGGTTCGTGTCGTCATATGTTGGCGACGACGAGTCAAACGCAATACGGTACCTTCGATTAGTTATTCATTGTGTTGCGATCGCATCCCTTGTCAAACTTGTGGTCTTGCTATATGCGATTGCTAACGGTGTCCCAATAAGTGAGATCGTTGGACGCATTTCAACGTTATTTGGTGTCCACCTCATGACGATGGACTTTGATATCGGGGAGGTCGGAGGGCGTTTTCAGTTCGTCTCGGACACTCTTATCCCTCTTTGTATTTTCAGTCTCTTTTGTCTGAGAGATAGGTTGCGATTGTCAAGCATGCACACGCTTATACTGAATAGCCTCTTGTTGGCCTCTGCGGTATTTTCTTTTTCCCGTTATCTATGGATGTACTGCGCAGTCGCGGCATGTGCTGGCATGCTTCTTGCCAAGAAAGACAAACTCCTTCTCCTCTATGTGTTGATTGCCGTTTCAGTATCACTTCTAAGTCTTGATTACATTCAGGATCTGGTCATTCTTCGGTTTTCTGATGCATTGGCTGGAGTATCAGATATAGAACGGGCCGCACAAACTCCAGCGCTGATAAAGTGGTTTGGCGATGCTCCGCTAATGGGACATGGTATGGGAAGCTATGCTCATGAAGTAATCAGGAGCGATGACCTTCCCTATTCGTACGAAAATCAATTGCTCGCGCTTGCTGGTCAGGTTGGCATTGTCGGGTTGTTGGTATTTGTGATTATGGTGTTGAGGTATTTTCGCACATTATTGACTGCACACCACAAAGATCGCCCATATCAGTTGGCTGTTATCGTTTTGGTCATTCTATTCGTGGCAAGTGGCATGTTTAATCCAATCCTGATTTCATCCACCGCATCAGTGGCATTCGGGGCTTTGATGGCCTTGAGTAAAGTGGATCGGTGGAACGTGGCGGAATTGTGAAACGCACCGAAACTATCTGCGTTTGTCCCAGAAATCTCGGTACTTCGAATTATGGAATCGGCTATGCACTGCCGGCGGCGCGGACCGGTCTGACACGCCGGTTGCTGAAAGTGTTTGGCCGAATATGACTATCCTTTCACTGGTGGTGTTGTACAAGACCGAACTCGATTCCTCCGACACGCTCCGAAGTCTGGCGGGTCAGAGTTGCACGGCCGGGTTACATGTGTTCGTGTGGGATAACAGCCCTGACGAGGCGACTGCGGCAAAAAAGGATTGGTTGTCACAGCAGTTTCAGCGGACCTACTATCACCACGATGGAAGGAATACACCCCTATCGGAACTGTATAACAATGTTATTAGGCAATGTCTATTGGATGTGCGAGGACAGTATCAATATCTGATAATACTTGATCAAGACTCGCTATTGCATCCGAGATTCTTTGAGACGATGCGGGCGGCGGCTATACAGCACCCTGAAATAAAACTGCTGCTTCCAATAGTAAAGTCTGGGGGACAAATCGTTAGTCCCGCACATATGCACTATTTCAAGGGAACGTTTTGGAGGAGGCCGTATTATGGATCCATCAAAGCGCGCTTCACCACTGCGATCAATAGTGGAATGATGATTTCAGGAGACTATTTGGCGCACGACTTTCCCGGCTATCCGCCAGAGCTTCGCTTTTACGGGACCGACACATGGTTATGCCAGAGCATTGCCTCATCGCATCGATGGATATATGTCGTAGACACGACAATCAAACACGAGCTGTCTCAATTTTGCGAAGAAAGGAGTGATGTCAAGCTCTGGCGGCATTGGGAAATCATACGAGCGACGCGTTTTCTCAACCGCGACGGATTCTTTCGTCGTACTCTTTGTTGTTTCTACACAACCATAAGTTGCGTACGCAGTGCAATCAAGTACCGCGATTGGAGATTCGTCCATAGAGCCGCGCCATAGCGATAGTTCCACTCCTCTTATGGGGAAGGTTCTTTGCACAATAGCAGTGCAGCCTATTTAATATGAATAAAGGGAAGATTGTTCTCTCGGGAGTCAATTGCGTAAGCGGAGGTATTTTAAGTGCATTTCAAGAAGCTCTGAGTTCTATAGCTCATGAATATGGAGGTGAGTATGAGATCGTAGCCATTGTCCACCGACGTGACCTCTTTGACGTAGGTGGCGTGACTTATATCGAATTTCCAGCAATAAAATCATCGTGGATGCGGCGGCTGTGGTTCGAATACAATACTTTGTCGAGGATAAGCGAGCAGCTGCGGCCGAAGCTCTGGTTGTCAATGCACGATATGACTCCATCTGTGGATGCCGATATCCGTGCAGTGTACTGTCACAATTCAACTCCGTTTTACCCGTTTCACTTGCGTGAAGCGCTGCTAGATGTGAAATTTGGATTGTTCACGCTGTTCTATCGGTATCTGTACGAAATTAATATCAAGAAGAATAACTTTGTAATTGTCCAGCAGGACTGGATCCGTAAAGAATTCGAACACATGTATGGTATTCGTAACGTGATCGTTGCACAGCCTACCGTGAATGGTGTCAGCGTCGTTGCAGGAGAAGAAGGGCAACAGAGTACCGTGTCTTATCGGATATTTTATCCATCTTTTCCCCGCACTTTCAAGAACTTCGAACTAGTCTTAGCGGCAGCGAGAATATTAGAGAACAGTGGCTTTGTCGGCTTAGAATTGTGGCTTACGCTGGATGGTTCTGAGAACCGCTATGCGGCCCGGATAAGGAAGAGGTATGCGGAGCTACGAAGCGTTCGCTGGTTGGGCTTGTTACCGCGCCAGGAGGTTTTCGAATTATACGAGGAGGCCGACTGTCTGATATTCCCGTCGAGATTGGAAACATGGGGACTGCCTATTACGGAATTCAAGGCAACGGGAAAACCTGTTTTGGTTGCCGACCTCCCGTATGCCCACGAAACGGTAGGTAATTACGACTTATCCGCTTTCTTTAACCCAGACGACGCGGCAGGCCTCGCCGAAATGATGAGGCGTGCAAGCACGAGAGAAACTATTTTCGCACCGGCTCACTGTCAAGAACCAGCGATGCCATATGCGCGAAATTGGAACGAATTGTGGCGGTTCCTTCTAGGCGAGTCGAATCATGCCTGCTCCGCGTACTCCCGCAAATCTATGCAAGAGTTAGAACAGTGAACGTTTGCCTATGCATTCCCACGCTGAACTCGGCCAACACGTGGGGCAAGTTTGTGTACGCGTTGCAGGCGCAGACGTTGCAGCCGACTGAAGTCCTCGTTCTCGACTCCTCGTCCACGGACAGCACGGCGGAACTGGCGAAGCGGGCTGGTTGCCGGGTGGTCACCATTCCGCGCGAGGAGTTCCGGCACGGTGGAACTCGGCAACATGCCGCGGAACTGACCTCCGGCGCGGAAGTTCTCGTCTACCTCACGCAGGACGCGATTTTGGCAGACGCGAATGCGCTAGGGCGACTGGTTGCCGCCTTTGAGGATGCGTCTGTTGGAGCCGCGTACGGACGGCAGTTGCCCCGGCCGGGTGCTAATCCGATTGAGGCGCATGCGCGGCTGTTCAACTATCCGCCGGTTTCCGCAGTCCGTTCTCTCGAAAGCAAGGCTGCGCTGGGCTTCAAGGCGATCTTCTTTTCCAATTCCTTCGGGGCGTATCGCAGGACTGCATTGGAGCAGGCCGGCGGCTTTCCAAGAGAATCGAACTTCGGCGAAGATACGGTGGTGGCGGCGCGTCTGCTGCAAAGCGGCTGGCGGATCGCGTACGTCGCCGAGGCACAGGCCTACCACTCACACGCTTACAGTTGCCACGAAGAGTTCCGGCGTTACTGCCGGATTGGGCAGCTGCACGGAAGCGAGACGTGGCTGCTGCGCGACTTCGGCAACGCGTCCGGAGAAGGACGCAGGTTTGCTATATCTGAAATTCGGTATCTCTCCGGGCGCGCGCCATGGCTGATTCCGGAAGCAATGCTCCGCACGGGACTGAAATATTTGGGATATAAACGCGGAAGACACAATCCGCAGTATTGATTCCTAGGCGCTGAACACCGCAACCGGAATCAAGACGTGGTTACACCATTTCGTGTTTTCCCTTCCAACGCTCCTTGATTGCTTCCATCCGCTGCCGGTTCTCCGGTAGCTCGAAGGTATGGTCCCAGCTTTTCCGCAGCAGGATCCAGAATACCGCAACAAAGAAAGCAAAAATCGTTACCGCAATCACGATCAGAAGCCGGGGCGGAAATGACTTCTTATCTGGTGGCACGGCAGCGTCTACCACTTGAACAATCGCCCCCTCGCGTGCCTCGTCGAGTTTGGCGATTTCAAGTTCCTTCGCCAGCAGCTCGAAGACAGTCTCGTGGTATTTAAGGTCACGCAACCGGCGGAGATATTCCATCCCGGATTCTGTCACCCTTCCCTTGGAAAGATTGATGTCCGACCCGACGTCGTGTTGCGACCCCGCCAGCCGTTCCAGCTGCGTTTGGAGCGCAGCGAGCTCCTCCTTGGCGAGGATGAGGCCGGGATTGTCTTCGGCGGCGAAAGATCGCATGCTTTGAATCTGCACTTGCTTGGCCACGACCTGGGCGCGCAAGACGGCGGCGGACTCAATCAGTGATCGGGCCTGACTATCAATCTGCAGAACGCCGGTGGATTGCTGAGTCTTCCTCATGGCCTCTTCGGCCCCGGTCAGGTTGTCCTTGGCCTGCTGCAATTGCTGCTCAAAGAACAATCGTCGTCGCGCGGCCTCGGTAATTGCCAGCGAGGCAGAGAGCTTGCGGAATTCTTCCACGTAGCCATTAGCCAACTCGGCAGCTCGCTTCGGGTCGCGGTCCTCGACCGAGATGCGGATTAGTCCGTCCTTTGTCCCAGCCACAGCCGTCGTGCGGCGCTCGAACTCCTTGCGCGCATCCGACATTCGCTTTTCGCGATACTCCGCCATCAGGCCGAAACGCTGGATCATCGCGTCTTCGACCGTCCGGCTAGTCAGCAAGGAGACGTACATATCGGCCGGGTTCTTGATGCCAAGACTGCCACCCGCGAGTGCGGCCAGCGATCCCATATTTCCGAGTTGCCCCAACAACGCGGAACTCAGGGATGAATTCTGCTGCGGAGGGAGCAGCACAATCTTCGCCTCGTACCGGATCGGCAGCAGGAAGGAAACCACTATTGCCAAAACTGCGGCGCCCAGCACAAAGCGCACGATGAAACGCACGTGCCCGGCAAGGAGAACCAGGATATCGAACACCGAGACCTCATTTTCGGTCCGGGACGGGCCTGCGTCTCTCTCGTCGGCGATCGGTTCGGTTTGAATCTCAGTCTGAATCATCGTATCCGCGTGACTCTCGAGTTCACGATCATGCACCCCGTAGAAAGTGATTCTATCAGGCTCCGTCAAATTGACCTTCCATCTTAAAGCCAGCCTGGGCGCAACCGCGCCCACCCGTAATCGTCTGCACAGCCGCCTTTCTTCCAGGTTCTTATTCAGTTTTATGCTAGCTTTGAACGGATTCGGAAATCTGATAAAAAATGCAAGAAGCGGATCCTTCAGTCTACCGATAGCTGCAATGTGAAATTGCATTTACACGAAATAAACTGTGGTACCGGCGCGTGCCGGTTATCAAGAGGACGGGAAATGAAGTTTGCGGAAACTGTTGTCAATGCGTCGGAGACTAGATGCTCCCGTGGCCAGGCCCTAGTCAAATCGTGGGTGCTGGCGGCGTTGGTTGCTGGCTGCAGTTTGATCGTGGGCGCACAGACGACTGCGGACGAAAAAAACACTCCCGCTCCATCTCCAATACCGGAGGTGCAGTCTCCCGAGTTATCACAGCCCCCCCTTCGCTTGAAATCGCTTCCGCACAATCTTTTTTTGGATCAGAAGAGTTTCTGGTCAACTCCATTCCATATGACCAAGGCGGAGTGGCAGTGGACTGTTCCATTGGCTTTTATCGGTGCAGGGTTGTTGGCGACCGACACGGCCGTGGAAGCACACGTTCCCACGAGCGCGACGACGGTCTCCCACTCGACGACCGCCTCTAATGCCGGGCTCGCTGCTTTGGCCGGCGCCGGCGCAGGGATGTTCCTCTGGGGTCACCTCGCGCACAATGACGATCAACGCGAAGCCGGGCTTCTCAGTGGAGAAGCTGGTATTGACGCACTCCTGGATACGGAAATCTTCAAATATGCATTCGGACGGGACCGCCCCTTTACCGGCGATGGCCGGGGCCGTTTTTTTGAGGGTGGCGACTCCTTTCCCTCGGAGCATGCGTCCGTCAGCTGGGCGATTGCCAGCGTGATCGCTCACGAATACCCCGGGCCCGTGACACAGTTGCTGGTCTATGGCTTGGCGGGAGGGGTGAGCGCCGCACGGGTTGCGGGACACAAGCACTTCGCCTCGGACGTGGTGGTGGGCAGCGCCCTCGGGTGGTACACGGGTCGGCAGGTTTTCCGCTCCCACTCTCATTACAGCGCTGCGGACGTCGCGAAATTTGGCATGTTCAGCAAAGAGGTGGAAGGTGCGGAAACGGATACCGGTCGCGAGCCGCGGAATATGGGTTCCAGTTATGTTCCGGTGGATAGCTGGGTTTATCCTGTCTTGGACCGGCTCATCGCCTCCGGCTACGTTAATGACCGGACAATTTCCGTTCGGCCCTGGTCACGGCTGGAGTGCGCGCGGATTTTGTCGGAAGTCCATCAGCATTTGGGCGACGAGGATTCTCCGGATGCTCACGTCCTGTCGCTGGTTCGTGACCTGGATGTGGAATTCGCACCGGAAACCCAGCTCCGTACTGGAGACACTCCCAATGTCAACGCAGAACTCGAATCCGTTTACAGCCGCTACACCGGGATCAGTGGTCCGCCGCTGCGCGATTCTTTCCACTTTGCCCAAACCATCGCCGACGACTTTGGCCGTCCCTACGGGCGCGGCGCCAACAATATCACAGGGTTTTCTACCTATGCGGCGGCGGGTCCGTTTGTAATTTACGTGCGCGGCGAATATCAGTATGGTTCCTCCAGCCAGGAGTACACGCCTGCCCAGGCGCAAGACGTTGCTGCTTCCGATGGGTTGCCGGTCAATTCCGTTCCGACCTTTGGAGCGAGCTCCCGGCTACGATCAGTGGAAGCGTACGCCGGGCTGAATCTGGCCAATTGGCAATTCACTTTCGGACAACAAAGCCTCTGGTGGGGTACCAACCGAAGCACCAGTCTGTTGTTGTCCAACAACGCCGAAGCCATGCCGATGTTGCGAGTGGATCGGACGAGCCCGATGAAATTGCCCAGCGTGCTTGGTCTTCTCGGCCCCATGTCCGTGTCTGGCTTTCTTGGGCGACTTGGAGGGCATCGATATCTTCGATTAGGCCCCGATTTCGTGCTCTATGGCGACGGGATTCATGATGTGGATCCCCAGCCTTACATCTGGGGAGCAAACATTGCTTTCAAACCGACATCCAACTTGGAACTGGGATTCGCCCTCACATCGGTTTTTGCCGGACATGGCCGGCCACTGACTCTCCACACGTTTCTCCACACGTTTTCGCAGCACGGCGACGCACAACCAGTGGACCCGGGAGATCGCAGTCCCGCTATGAGCGCTTCCTACCGGCTTCCCGGACTGCGGAATTCAGCGGTGGTCTATGCAGATGCCTTCAGCGAAACCCAGCCCTTCCCGTTGTTCTATCCCAAGGAAATGGCATTGAATGCGGGCATATACTTGCCGCGTGTGCCACGCATCAAGAATTTGGATTTCAGGTGTGAAGGTATCTATACCAATATTCCGGGAAGAAACGCTGGCAACAATTCCTATTATGTGAACGAGCATTACGCCGAAGGTGACCGTAACTATGGCCAGCTTTTTACCAGCTGGATTGGCCGCGGCGGCAACGGAGGGCAGGCTTCCACCACCTATTGGTTTTCTGGCCGCAACCAGGCGACCCTGACCTACAGGCGGATGACCGTGAACCAGAGTTTGCTCGAGGGCGGCAATGTTGACGACATTTCCGGCGGTCTCAACTGGATGCTCCGGCCCCACATAGAGGTTGCGGCATCGCTGCAATATGAACGCTGGAATTTTGCTGAATTGAACCCGGGCCCCCGTTCCAATCTTGCCACGACGATTGAAATCCGAGTATGGCCTAAATTGCGCGCAGCGGCGGAACCCTCTGCCGTCGGTGCATTGGGCGCGCATCCATAAGGCGAATCCGGGGATGCGCGAATTGGGATCTGACCGCGCTCAAAAGGCGGCGCTGAACGCAACCATAAATAGCTGGGCAGAGAGCGGGCCGACGGCGCTCACATCCGAGGCATTGGCAGGGGCTGGCAAGACTTGCAGGTCTCTCGCAGTTCCACACAGGCGCACCAGATGGCGTCGTAAGGTGCGGTTGCCAAGTGAGTTTCCTCACGCGTCAGTATGATTGCATCCTTTTTTCGTTGACATCGACCTCTAGCTCGCCGAGAATGATGCCCAATCCCTTGTAGAAAAGATTTGGGTTCTCACAATTGTGGAAGACGTTTCTGCGAGGAATCTTCCCTATTTAGTGGCGCGTCCGTGCGCGCTTTGTGCGTGCACCGGGAGGTCATTGCCGGTTGGGTAGGAGTGAGGGGGGAGCCACGAAAGTCGAGCCGTCAGTTTAGACCAGCGCTCGGCATACGGTTCGGATTTCGTAACAATCATACCCGTAGGTTTCGTTGTTCGTAGGTGTCGGTCCACAATCCTGGAGATCATTGTTGATTGCCGGACATCATTGTTGATTGCCAGAGATCATTGTTGATTGCCAGAGGTCATCGTTCGTTGGGTACGAGTAAGAGGAGCGACGAAAGTCGAGCCGTCAGTTTAGACCAGCGTTCGGCATTTTGTTCGGATTTCGTAACAGACATACCCGGTTTCGTCGTTCGTAGCTGTCTGTGCACAATCTTGGAGATCATAGTCAATTGCCATCGGAACAATCGTCCGGATAATCGGACAAGTGTTTTGAGTGTCTATAAACCGGCTCAGAGCAGGGTGAGTCGACCCTTGGGGCCGTTGGAAATATAGGGAGGATTGATCTGTGATCTCACGGGTTTACTACTATAATTTTTTGTTGCGCGTCCTTGTTTACGTGCTCCCGTTATTCGCCTTCGGGATGGCAGCTTATATCCGATTTGGCAACGTGTGGCTCCCGGATGTCAACAGCGTAGTTCCGCAGTATTACTTAATCCTGCTGGCGTTTACCGAATTTGTCTGGGTTCTTGGCGCCAACTTCTACAAGCTTTCATCCGTTGCGGATCTATTCTGGGAGTACACCGGAATCCGGGCCGCGTTTCTTGCATGCTTTACTACGCTCCTTTTGCAAACGGGGCTGCTCGTTTTCGTCAAACCATTGATTGTTTCGCGGGTCTTCATCCTGCTCAGCAACGGAATCCTGTTTCTTTCCGTGGTGGCAGCCAGAAACTTCTTCCGGCTCACTTCGGCGTCATCGAGGTGGCCTCGCAAGTGTGAGAAGATACTGGTCGTCGGAACCGACCAGTATGCGCGAAGAAGCGTCAAACTTCTGCGCCGCATCCCATTTTTTCGCTGTGAAATTCAAGCTTACCTGCAACTTCCAGGACAAGCGGTGCTGGTGCAAGATGCGCCTGTGATCAGCACCCTGGAGCCGCTCCATCTGGAGGGCCTGAGTTTTGATGAGATTGTAATTGCCATACCAGCCAAGCATTATCTACAGGTTGCCTGCGTTCTCGACCGCCTGCAGGACTTCGGGAAACCCGTCCGCGCCATCTTAGACCTCGGCCCGCGGCTGACCGTGCGCGAGAAGGTGTTTCAGGTTGGCCGGTTGCAGATGATGGATCTGGCCATGTCCCCGGTGGAGAGTTTTGCGTATACCGTGCTGAAAAGGATTTTTGATCTGGTTTTTGCAATTCTCGGCGTGGTGATTCTGAGCCCTCTGTTTCTAGCGATTGCGGTTCTCGTCAAGCTGGGCTCTCCGGGCCCGATCTTGTTCCGGCAGGAACGAGTCGGTCGTCACGCAAAGCGCTTCACGCTGCTGAAGTTCCGCACCATGCATTGCAGCGCCGCCGCCGAGAGCGACACCGTTTGGACGACCAAGAACGATCCCCGGCGTACCACGATTGGCGCGGTACTGCGCAAGTACAGTCTCGATGAGCTACCCCAGCTTTTTAATGTTATTTGTGGAGAGATGAGTCTGGTGGGGCCGCGTCCGGAACGGCCACATTTTGTCGCGAAGTTCCGGGCAGACATCGAGAGATACAACCTGCGGCATTGCTGCCAGGTCGGCATAACAGGATGGGCACAGGTCAATGGCCTTCGTGGCGATACTTCAATTTCTGACCGGCTTCAATATGATCTGTATTACGCTCACAACTGGAGTTTTGGCCTGGATCTCCAGATCCTAGCTCGCACCATGTTCATTGCTCTGAGAGACGAACATGGATACTAGCGGTCATGCGATCGCCCGAGAACTGGTGAACAGACGCTGAAGACGGCTCGTTTCTCCTGTCATCGTTTTCTCTCAGGTTGTGTCCGAGCAAGCAGAGATCATGGAGTAGAAGCGAACACTACTGCGGCAGCAGCCCGAACACGGCCACGCCATTGCGAGTCCCGACGAACACTTTACCGTTCACGATCGTCGGCGTAATGAACTTGTTGCCCGCGCCGAACTGATCGCGGCCTCCGCTCGCCTGGTTGCTGTCGTAGAGCCCGTTAAGATTTGTGGCATTAAAAGCGCGCAGCTCGGCGGTAAAAGCGTCGTTTGCCACAGCCCACACGATCCCGTTGCTCGTGCCATTCGCCGAGATGCTCGGTGTCGCCCCGGGATACGAAAAGCCATAGGCGCTTTGTGCGGTTGCATTGCTCGACAGCTTCGCATTGTTGATCGTGAAGGCAAGTATGGGGCTTCCCACCGGTCCGTAGTAGACCGTGTTGTCGAAGTACGCGGGCATCGCCCAAACCCCTCCTGGCAGCCCCCCATCGAGTTCCTGATAGATGTTGCTGTTATTCTGGCTGAACTTGCCCATGGAGTCGCGATTCACCACGTAAAGGTTACCGTCTTTGCCGGCACCGACCGCCAGGTGCATGGTGTGGCCCGAGCCATCGGTCAGGTCAGGCAGCACCATCGTCCCGCCGGAGCCCAAGTCGACGTCGCCATCGTTCTCTGCAACCTCATTGTCCATCTCGAAATAATCCGCTACAACAAGACCGTTTGCAGTCGAGAGCTTCATAAAGGCATTGCCGTAGTCACCATTGCTCGGAAAGCCGTTGGCGTCGAACGTGGAATCGAAGACGCCGTTGGCATCGGCAAAATAGATGTTGCCCGAGCTGTCCGCGGCCAGTCCTGCTCCGGACATCCAGATCGCGCCGTTGCTGCCGTTTGGCGTCACATTGAGCACACTCGTCTGCGCCAGCGTGGAAGCGCTGTAACCGATGATCCAGCCCGTGTACGGCCGGGCGTCATAGTGTGAAGCCCAGGCTGTATAGACACTTCCGTTCAGCAAGAGCAGAGCGCAGCGTTCCCGGTACTGCTTAGGATCGAAGACCACATTTGTGCCGTCGCTGTTATCACCCGTCCCCGGATAGGTCGCCTGGATATCGACAGGGCCGCCAAACAACTCTGTCCCCAGAGCAAGATCGAGCGCGTGCAGGCGCTGGTAATAGTTGCCCGATCCATCCTTCGACGAAGCCGCCACATAAATCGCGCCATTCGAACCACGAGTGCGATCGATCACGGGCGTCGCGTTTACGCCGATTTCAGGACATGTTGTTGGACAACTGGGATCGTCCGACGGGGCTTCGCCCGTCTTCAAAGTCGAGACCTGCCATACCGTCGCGCCGGAATCCGCGTCGAAGGCATAGACCGTATCGTTCTCCGTGGCGGCAATCAGCAGATTGTGCGTGCCGCCATTCGGAACTGCAACGTTCGAAGCGTAGAGCGGTTGGGCGTCAACCAAACCGTCCATCGGATAGAAGCCGAGCTTGCCAAACGTTGCCGAATTGACGTTGCTGGTGGTTAGGATGGTCTCCGTCAGGTTCTGCCCGGTTCGCGCAACATCGTTGTGTTGAGTCAGCACGTCGGTCGCAGCGCTAACCGTCAGCGTCGCCGTATTGCTGGTTGTACTTCCCGCCGAAGAACTGACCACCACGCTAAATTGTAAGCCGTTGTCGGACGTTGCAGTCGCGGCGGTGGTATAGCTGGGCGCGGTCGCCCCAGTGATAGGCGTGGTGCCCATCTGCCACTGATAAGTAATCGGACCAAGGCCTGCTACTTTCACCGAAAAGGTCGCCGTCTGGCCTACAACAACGGTCTGGCTTGCGGGCTGGGTCAGGATCCTGGGAGCGGCCGTGGGAGCGGCCGTGCCACATCCGGCGCACCATGCCAAGGTTAGGAGAATTGCAAAAAAACAGGATATCTTCGCGAGGCGTCCGAGTCCCATAGGTCGTCTAAGAGCGCCTCAGTATACACGACTCCTTCTTATCTTGGGAAGACAATCATCACAGACTGTCCGCGCTGGACGCTCGGACCAGGGCGGAACCAGCCGGTTATTAGACCGCTGGTCGAAGTGTTGCGCCGCTACGTGACAGCCTCCGGCAACCTACGCACCGACGACATGCCAGTGCCGGTGTTGCTACCAGAGAATGGCAAGAACAAGCCCGGTTGTGGATGCATGTTTGCGATGATCGCCCCGCAGCTGACATGGAGGCGCCCGCAGCGCGGTTTGTCTACTCGCCGGATCGCAAAGGTGAACAACTCGAACGGCATCTGCGCGTAAAACAGCAGCATAAGCTAGCTCTGAAAAGTCTGCGCTCGAGGAGATCCAAAACGTGGAGCACCAAACTGTAGTCCTACTGTGGTCCAATAGCGCTGTCTTGGTGTCTTTTCAATGACTCTGTGTTGTTCCCGGCGTCAAGTCGTTTAGTCCGTTGGCCTCATAACCCAAAGGTCGGTGGTTCAAATCCACCCCCACAACCAAGAGCTCTCACTGAGCCTATGTAGGGATGGGCTGGGTGCTGCGACTAAGTTCGATGAAGTGAGTGGTGGCAGTTGGCACATAACGTGACCAGGTTGTCTTCTGAGTCGGCTCCAGAATGGCTGCGGAATTCCCTGTGGTGCACCTCAAGATTCGTCATCGTGCCACAGGATTGACATCTCCAACCGTCGCGACGCAGGATCTGCTGGCGCAGACTTTCGTACGACAGGAATTCCAGCCGCGGGGAAGCCGCTTTGGGGCGAATCATTTCAGAACGCCTTCTCGCGCAGGTTTTCGAGGAAAGCCTGCTGCTGTTCGCCGGGTAAGAATTTGTAGTAGCGTGAGATCGAGTTGAGCAGGATCTCCGGGTTGCCATTGTCCAGGTGCGCTCCTGCCAGGAAGTCGGC
>Ga0209415_10002685_pt1 | contig 33206 bp, 31 predicted proteins | sample PeaSoiSIISIP2007_FD_187696 | JGI IMG/M metagenome (GOLD analysis project Ga0209415, IMG submission 187696) | Peat soil microbial communities from Weissenstadt, Germany - SII-SIP-2007 (SPAdes) (version 2) | ecosystem: Environmental > Terrestrial > Soil > Wetlands > Peat | place: Germany... | reverse complement strand
TACGGGAACGAAATGTGTTATGCCGAGGCCTCAAAAGCCAAGCAGCAGGAGCTGCATTTCGAGGTGGTTTATGACGTCGTGCGCAATGAGCGGCTCACGCTAGGGATTTATTCTCCGCACCTTGAAGCGGCCAAGCTTAGCGACAAGGAGAGAAAGGAATTTCTCGCGCCGGATGCGCTCGTGCCCACGACAGGATTGCCGGCGGAACTGGCGGTGAAGGTTACGGAGGGCAAGAATACGCCTCTCGACAAGGCCCGCGCCATCTATGAGTACGTGTTCACGACCATGCGCTACGACAAGACGGGCACCGGTTGGGGACGCGGTGATGTGCTCTATGCGTGCGATGCCAAGAAAGGCAACTGCACCGACTTTCATTCGCTGTTCATCGCCATGGCCCGATCGCAAGGAATTCCGGCGCGATTTGAAATAGGATTTCCGCTGCCGCCCGACAAGCACGCGGCCGAGATTGCCGGATATCACTGCTGGGCCGATTTCTTCGATCCGCAGCACGGATGGATTCCTGTAGATATTTCCGAGGCCTGGAAGCATCCGGAGAAAAAAGACTACTTTTTCGGCGCACATGACGACAATCGCGTGGAATTTACGATGGGTCGCGATTTGGAGTTGAGTCCGAAGCAGGACGGGAAGCCATTGAATTATTTTGTGTATCCGTATGTGGAGGTTGCGGGCAGGGAGTATCCCAATGTCTCGACGGCATTTTCGTTTGCTGACGTGGACAGTGGAGCAGCTGCCCAGCGTTAATCCGTGAAATCCGAACGCGTAGGGGCGGACGCCCTCGTCCGCCCGGCGGTGCGGAGCACGGCAGCGCTGCGACGATGATTGGCTCGCTTCGCTCGCTGCCCGGACGAGGCGTCCGGGCCTACGTGGTCAAGGGTGGAATCAGTCGTCATCCGGCTTGGGTATATCGGCAAAAACTTTGTGCTGCGCGGCTGGCATGGGTTGATCTCCCTTGCGATCGCGCCAGAGGATTGCATTAAGCATGGCGGGGTTCGCGGCATCCGGGTGGGTGAACTCCATTTGTGCGGATTCCCTCGCTCCGTGGCCTTTTTCGGGGTTCATTTGGTAGATCAGGCTGTTATCGCGATTGCTCCAGTCGGCCGTGAATGGCGGCTGATCGCCTGCACCCGAAAACAGCGGCGCCATCAACGGAGCATAACCGTCGTTCTGATTCATCGGCGGTAAACTCAGCAAGGTTTCTATGGTGTGTATCAGGTTCACGGTTGTGTAGAAATGGTGGTCCACGAAAGGGTGATCGGCAGAACCGGGCGAATACTTGCTGATCACAAAGGCAATCGAGCGGTGAGCGTCGACGTGATCAACGCCGTCCTGAGCGTCGTCTTCGAGGATGAAAATCGCCGTATCGTCCCAGTAGGGACTGTGCGAGATCGCCTCCACCACGCGACCGACCGCGAGATCGTTGTCGGCGACACTTGCAGCTGGACGGGGCTTTCCCGGAGTGGTGCCGTGGGTGTGATCATCGGGCAGATAAAGAAGAACGAACGCGGGTAGCTCGGTCCCCTTGTCTTCCTTGCGGGCGCGAACGAATCCGTCAAACTCATTAAGGAATTCGTCGGCGCGCAGCTGATCGGGATACTCGGTGTTGAAGTCTGGGAACAAGGGATCGAAGTGATCTCGTAGAACTGCTTTGGTCGGTTTTGTGGCTTTCAGTAGTGGAACCGCCCACGGCCAGGGACTTGGCGAACCATGAGGCTGGCCGACGTCCGATGGCAGTGCGTCTCCTTTGCTGACCAAGTTCTTCGGGCAACCCGAGAACTCCGCGGACGTACCTTCATGAATCGTCGCCTTGCTTTCCGTGGCCTTGCACCACACACCGTAGATGAATTCGCCGTAGTCGCGATAGGAAAGGCCGTGACTGGCTACGTTATCCCAAATGTAACCAGTGGCCGGTTCGTTCACGTCCGGCTCGTTCAGATCGAGAGGGATTTCGTCGGCTACGCTTCCCTGAAAATCGTAGGTGCGCTCCCTGCTGCGGTAATTGATCTGCCAAGTCTGCTCGTTGTAGTCGCTGGTAATGGCGGCCGTTGACCACTCGTGTCCATTGCCCGAGACTTCGCCGCTATCGTAGAAATTATCGACCACTCCGAATTGCAGCGCCAGCTTGTGTTGGTTCGGCGTTATGTCCGCGCCGTACATGGTTAACGAGGGATCACCGTCGCCCGGTTTCAAATCACCGAGCACTTGATCATAGGTGCGATTCTCTTTAATGATGTAGATCACGTGATGAATCGGATTGAACTTCTGGGCAAATTGGATTTGGCCTGGGCTCGAATGTAGAAGATTGCTTTCCTCGACGGTGCGTGTAAATTCTGGCAGTTGCTTTTCAATGTCTTCGATTTTGAGCCGCGCAATCGAGCCGTAAAGCAGAGTCGGAATATAAGGATGCTCGCGGTGTCTGCGTTCGTTCTTGAGGTTGTTCAGACCGTTGTTAGGGCCGGTTCCCTGACCTTTCGAGGTGGCGAGCAAAAGATCGTTGCCTACGGTGGCTAGAGCAGTGGGATACCAATCGGTGGGGATGAAGCCGGGAAAACGGACTGCAGTGTCCGGAGTGATTCCGTTTGCAACCAAGCTCGACGTATCGAAAACAGCTACGGCGTTGATGGAGGAATCGGCGACGAACAGACGTTTGCCATCCGCCGATTGTGCCAAGGCGCTCGGAGAAGTGCCGGCAAGCTTCTGATCGCGCAGAGTAGTGCTGAATAGAGGGGTGGCGGCGCCGCTACTGGTTTGCACGACTGTTACTGTGTCCGCGTTCGACAGCGCCACGTAGAGCAACTTCTCGTCCGGGCTCAGCATCATCGCGGTCGGATGCGATCCCGGCGCGGTGGGATCTTTCGGCTCGCGCAGCGGAATCCAGCGCGCGACGGTTCCCTTCTCTAGGTCGAGTTCTGCCACCCGCGATGCATTCCATAGACTGCACCAGGCGCGGCGGCCATCGCGCGACGCCACGACGGCATAAGGAAACGACGACGGAATCATTTCGTGCGTGCTCACGTCGAACCGTTTGAGCACATGGCCACTCGCCGTGTCGATGAGAACGACGTTATCGGAAAGATTGTTCGCGATGAGTAGTCGGTCCGCGGCTCCTGGCGAGGAAATCACGGCGAGGCCAGCGGGATAAGGAAGAACGGTTCCCTCGGCCGTCTTATGCACACCTTGTGCGACTTTCTTTTCCGGGGCAATGTTTTGAGGTGGAATCTTTATAAAGCGATCCCAAGTGATCTGGCCTTCATGAAAGCGATAAACTGCGATACCGTTTCCAGTGTCACCCGGTTTTTCGCCGGTAGGGTCAGTAATCGAACCAATCGAAGCATAGAGGTGCTGACCATCCGAGCCGAACGCCAACCCAACAAAATAGCTCTGGTGTGCCTCCTCGGGCAGGCGGTCTTCCGGGAAATCGGCGAGTTGATTGGTGCTCAGGTCGAGTATCGCGATGGATTGGTGAGCCTGGTTTTGCTGCGTGCCGTAACCGTCGTTCAGAATCGCCGCGTAGCGCCCGTCGGGGCTCACAGTCATCGCTGCCGCGAAACCGTTCAGAGATCCCAGGAAACCCGGTGAAGGGAGGGTAAGAACTTTGCTCGTGGGCAATGAAATCTGTCGCGGCGCCCTCTGGTTTTGTGCCACGAGTAGTGTGAGAGTGGCGACAGAAAACAGCAAGGCGAGAAGGTAGAGAATTTTGCGCAAGGGCTGCCTCCATTGTGGAAGATGTTTAGGGTAACATCGGGAAAGCAAAAGCGGTCAGGCGAGCTGACCGGTGTCTGGCGGCAGCAAATCACCCTCTAATGGGTGTCGGTACTGGCCTGATGCACGGTGGGTTCTGGAGTCACATTGTGACGGACATCTGCTCCGCGTACCCAGAAAATCACGTCCTCGGCGATGTTGGTGGCATGATCCGCAACGCGTTCCAAGTTACGCGCAACCAGCAACGCGTCCAAGGCCTGGCGGGTTACCTCGGGCCGCTCATTCATGGTCTTGACCAGCGTGATGAAAGCTTCGTCTTTCATGCGATCAACCACGTTGTCCATTTCGAGCACAGCTTGCGCAAGCTCGGCCTTGCCTTCTATGAATGATTCCAAGGAGCGGCGCACCATGGCTGAAACCGCAGCCGCCATGCGCGGAATGTCGACTGGCAGATCAACCTTCGGGAGTTCGACGAGATCCATGGCCCGCTCTGCAATGTTGACCGCCTGATCACCGACGCGTTCCAAGTCTGAATTAATCTTGGTGACAGCGAGGATGAAACGCAAATCCACGGCGATCGGCTGTTGCAACGCAAGCAGATCGAATGCCAGTTCATCGATTTCCCGTTCGGCCACGTTGATCTGGAATTCGCCTTCTAGCACCATGTGGCAGCGCGCCAGGTCGCGGTCAATATAAGCCTGGCAGGCGCGATCCACGGCCTGCTCGGCCAGTCCGCCCATGCGGAGCAAACGGGCCCGAAGATCATCCAGTCCTTGCTGAAAGCGGGTGCGCATTATCCAAACCTGCCTGTAATGTAATCTTCCGTTCGCTTGTCGGACGGGGTAGTGAAAATCTTTTCCGTCTTGTCGAGTTCGATCAGCTTGCCCAAGAGGAAAAAACCAGTGAATTCGGCCACGCGAGACGCCTGCTGCATATTGTGCGTCACAATTACAATTGTAAACTTTTCCTTGAGCTGAAAGATCAACTCTTCGATCTTGCCGGTCGAAATCGGATCCAGGGCCGAGCAAGGCTCGTCCATGAGCAGGACTTGTGGCTCGACCGCAAGGGCGCGAGCGATACAGAGACGTTGCTGCTGTCCGCCCGATAAGCTGGCGCCGGACTTCTTGCGAAGAGTATCTTTCACCTCGTCCCACAGCGCCGAAAGTTTCAGAGAGCGCTCCACAATCTCATCCAGCCGCTTGTGATCGTGGAAGCCATTGAGCTTTAATCCTGCAGCCACGTTGTCGTAAATCGACATCGTCGGAAAAGGATTGGGCTTTTGAAACACCATGCCGATGCGCCGGCGAATCTGAACCGCTGACGTACCGTTGTATACGTCGAGCTCGCCGATCTGAACTCTGCCGGTGGCGCGAGCGTCGGGTACAGTCTCGTGCATGCGATTCAGGCAGCGCACGAATGTGGATTTGCCGCACCCGGAAGGCCCAATAATGGCTGTCGCGTGGTTCGCTGGTGCCTCCATGCTGATGTCATAGAGGGCCTGCGTCTTGCCAAACCATGCGTTCAGCTTGTCGACCTTGATCCCAACTCCCATGGTTCAGTTCGCTCCCTTGAGCATTCCGCGACCGGCAACGATTCGCACTGCGCTCACCGCAAACACGATGAGTACAATCAATATCAATGCTCCCGCCCAGGCTTGGCGATGCCATTCATCGAAGGGCGAAATCGCGTAAGTGAAAATTTGCAACGATAGAGCGGCCGTCGGCTGATTGATTTTCCAGTTCCAGTACTGGTTGCCGAATGCGGTGAATAGAAGCGGGGCCGTCTCGCCAGCAACGCGCGCAAAGGCCAGCATCACACCGGTGATCACGCCAGACGTGGCGGTTCGCAGGGTGATCGACAGGGTCGTGCGCCACCGCGAAACGCCCAAACCATAGGCCGCTTCCCGCACCGCGTTGGGCACGAGCAAAAGCATCTCTTCTGTCGTGCGAGTGATGGTTGGAATCATCATGATGGCCAGCGCGACTCCGCCGGCCAAGGCTGAAAAGTGTCCTTGCGACAAAACCACGATCCCATAAGCCACTATTCCCACAACAATTGAGGGCACGCCATTCAATACATCGGCGGTGAAGCGGATTACGTTTCCCAACTGGTTGCGTCCGTATTCCGCCAGATAAATTCCCGCACCGATTCCGATCGGTACGCCGAAAGCGCTGGCGATCAGCAAAATGAACGCAGAGCCCGCGATGGCGTTCGCCATCCCACCACCTGCTTCGCCCACAGGCTTGGGAGTTTGTGTGAGGAAGGCCCAATTGATGGAGCCGATGCCTTTGTAAATCAGGTATCCGAAAACCGCGCCGAGCGGGAGCAAAACCAGAACTACAGCGGCCCCGGCCGCGAAAGTCGCGAAGGCATTTACGCCGCGCCGCCACAGGCTGATAGGGGCAGCAGCAAAGTCGGAGGTGGCAGTCACAGTTTCAGGCATGACTTCTCGCCGGGGTGCCGCGTGTAACCGTCCAGACCAGAAATTGGGCCAGAATATTCACGATGATGGTCACGATGAACAGAGCCAGTCCGATCTCAATGAGCGCGCTCAAATATGTATTGCCGGTGGCCTCGCTGAACTCGTTGGCGATGACGCTGGCCATGGTGTAGCCGGGAGCGAACAGCGACTTCGCAATCTCTGGCCGGTTTCCGATCACCATGGTGACGGCCATAGTTTCGCCCAGGGCGCGGCCCAAGCCCAGGATCACGCCTCCCAGAATCCCGGCACGCGCATTTCGCAGCACGCCAGTCCGAATCATTTCCCAGCGGGTCGCTCCCAAAGCCAGCACCGCTTCTCGCTGCTGTTGGGGAACGGCTGTCATCACTTCTCGGGTGATCGACGAGACGATGGGCACGACCATGATAGCGAGAATGATTCCAGCTGCGAGCATTCCGATACCGTACGGGGGCCCCTCGAACAGTCCCGTCCATCCAAAGTAACGCGCGCAGAAAGGCTCTCCGTACTGGCGAAGCAGCGGCACCAGCACGAAAATCGCCCACAGCCCATAGATGACGCTGGGGATCGCTGCCAGAAGTTCAGTGGTGAAAGCCAGCGGCCCTTTCAGCCAGCGCGGCGACATTTCCGTAATGAACACGGCTACGCCAATCGCGAGAGGCACAGCAAGAAGGAGTGCCAAGAGCGACGATACGAGTGTGCCATACACGAACGGTAAAGCGCCGAACTGCTCGTTGACCGGGTCCCATTCACTTTGAAAAAAGAACTTCAGTCCAAACGCATGCCAGGACAACTTCGAACCGCTGATAAGTTCATAAACAATCACGCCGACGAGCGCGAGCACGCAGAGCCCGCACGCCAGCATTGCAACGTGAAAAATGCCATCGGCGATGTGGCTGTTGCCAGCCTTGAGCAAGGGCTCGGCCTGCGTCTCGGAAGTAGCTGCAACCTCTTTTTTTGCAACGGGTTGCGGTCCTGTCAAACGAGGCGCTCCTAGAGCTTGGTTGGCCATCAGTAGGCAGGCTAGCAGAATCGTGTTACAGCAGTGTTAAAATACCGGTTTGCTTGTGTTGTGGGCTTGGTTTGACTCCGATCCCAGAAGAATACGTCCAACGAATTTCCTTGGTTGCATTTTGCTGGATTCCCTTGTAGTTTTTCGTTTCTCAGTCTCAGTGCTGGTTATGCCCATTGATTTAAAACGTAGCCGCTTGGCTTTTCAGAGATTAGGCCGCGAACTGACTAAGCTTGCGAAGCATCCGGCCCCGGAAAGCGTGCACAAGTTTCGCACCAACAGCCGCCGCGTGGAGGCTCTGCTCAGCGAAGTAGCCCCGAAGTTAAACCGCCACGACAAGAAGCTATTGAAACTACTCTCACGCCTGCGCAAGAAGGCGGGCCGGGTGCGGGATCTGGATGTGGAAATCGCCGCGCTGCGTAGCTTGAAGATTCCCGAGGGCAATGGACACAAGTCGCAGTTCGTGGACGCTTTGGTACAAGAGCGCACCCAACGTGAACACAAATTGGCCAAGGCTTTCAATCGGGAGACCGCGGACGAACTCCGAAAACGTCTGAAATGCGCCGCCAGCGAGATTGATATCCCGAAGAATACCGAGCCGCTAACTTTGACGCTCGGTAAACTCGCCAAGCTCGGGCGCGATCATGTCACGCTCACGGAAAAGACGCTTCACCAGTACCGGATCATCGGCAAGCGGGCTCGTTACATCGCTGAACTGGCTGATCAGGACGCGGAAGCCGAGCGTATTGTCGACCAACTTAAGCATATGCAGGACGTCATCGGCGACTGGCATGACTGGCTGAAACTCACGCAGAAAGCGGAAGCGCTCTTCGGCGGGGTTCGAGACTCGGCGCTCGTCGCCATGCTGCGAAATGTTACGCAGGCAAAGTTCCGCCAAAGCGTTGATGCCGTCGCAGAAACCCGGGCGGCCCTTTCTGTCAAGAAATCTGAGCCAATTCACGCGGTTACAGCCCCAAGTCGCAAACCTTCAACGGGATCTGCCGGGGCAGGCGCGGCGGTTGCCTGAGATCTCGCTTGCCGTTGATATTTTCCGCCGGCGCTTCCCTCTTAGGCGGTACACTGTTGCCCGTCCGCTATGCCGACCTTTGCCGCTGTTGATATCGGATCGAACTCCGTCCGCCTGAAAATTTCTCGGCTCACCCGGCATCGGCTTACCGAGATTCATGAAGAACGTGAAGTCACGCGCTTAGGCGAATCCGTGTTCCGCAACTTTTTTCTGTCTCCGGAAGCGATTGCCACTACGGTGAAAGTTCTGCGGAGGTTTCATCGCGCCGTACAGAATGCAGGTGCGGATTCCGTCCGGGTCGTGGCCACCAGCGCTTTGCGAGATGCGCGCAACGCCCGAGCCTTTCTCGAGTGGGTGCGCTCGACCACAGGATGGGCTGTGGAAATTATTTCTGGATTGGAAGAAGCCCGCCTGATCCATTTAGGTCTGGTCTCCACTTTGCGAGTGAACACCTCGCCCGTGCTAATGGCGGACCTGGGCGGAGGAAGCTGCGAGCTGACCGTTTCCAGCGAGGGTCACATCCGTAATACAGTCAGCCTTCCCCTCGGCGCAGTCCGTCTGACCAATGAATTCCTGCGTCACGATCCACCCCGCAAATCCGAAATGCGTCAGTTGCGGGGGTTCATATCACGCGAAATCGAGCGTACGGCCGACCGGATTAAACGCGCCCGCCCGAAGGTCGTAATTGCAACCTCGGGAACCGCAGAATCATTGGCAGCGGTCTGTCATGGCCTCTACAAAACCAAAGGATCGCGTGCCACCAGCGTGTCCAAAGCACAAATGCGGAGGATTGCAAAGCTGCTGGCGCGACTACCTCTCGAAGAACGCAAGAAACTCTCCGGAGTCGGCCCTCGACGCGCCGAGATCATTGTGCCCGGAGCGGCGGTTTACCTTGGACTGCTGGAGCGTTGTCAGCTCGCGGGATTCCGTTATTCCCCACTGGGACTGCGCGATGGCCTCTTAGCGCAGATGGCGGCAGAATACGACCGCACGACGCGATCGGGAAAGCAGATTGAATCTGAACGCTGGGATTCCATCGGCGCCGCAGTAGCACACTATCGAGTGGATATGAAACACGCGCTGAATGTGCGTGCGTCCGCGATGCATCTGTTCGCGACGTTAAAATCCGTACACGGTTTGCCGCCGGAGTATCAGGAATGGTTGTCCGCCGCTGCCATGCTCTACGAAGTCGGTGACTACGTGAACCGCAATGGCAGGCATCGGCATGCTTACTACATCATTTCCCACTCCGAGATTCTGGGATATACCCCTGAACAAAGGCGAATCATCGCAGCCATTGCGCGCTATTTGGGGAAGTCGCGACCGGCACCCGGCGACGCTCCCATCAAGGCGCTGCCCACCGCAGACCAGGAAGGCGTGCTCAAGGCTTCGCTACTTCTGCGATTGGCACGCGCGTTGAATCTCAGCCGTACCGCCGCGGTCCGGACTGCGCGCGTCCGCGTACACGAAGGCGAAGTAAAGTTGACGCTGGTTACGAAGCAACGAAGCAGTGTTGACCTGGAACTTTGGGCGGTCGAGAAGGAAAAAAGCTACTTCCGCGAGGTCTTCGGACGCGAACTCTCAGCGGCAGCCGCGTAGAGCGAGCGCAGGATCTTGGGAGTCAGGCACCAATGCAGTAGGGCTGAGTTGCGTCCCATTTCAACTTTCGCCACTGCTCCCTTTTTCAACTCAGTCCCAGCTTCGCATCCGGTCTCACTGATACTGCGCCCCAGGAATTCGCTGAGATTTGGATTGTGGCCTACAATCATAATCGCTTCTTGCTTCGAGTATTTCTCCAGCAATCTGCGAAAATCTGCGAAGGACGCACCCGGCCGCAGGCCATCTTCCAGTTGCAGCTTGCCCTCGTAGCTGAGTTCATTGCCCACCAGCGACGCGGTTTGAGCGGCACGCTTCAGCGGACTGGAAATTATTGCATCGACCTGAACATCCAAAGCAGCCAAGGCTCGCCCCACCATGCCGCACTGCCCCATTCCCTCCTTATCGAGAGCCCGTTTTTCGTCTTTCTTTGGGTTCGCCATCGGCTCACCCGCGTTAGCGTGACGCAAGAAGTAAACGATCATGCTTCGCTATCGCTCCTTTCCAACTACTGTTCTCCTGATTTTCGGAGCGGGCACGGCCGGAATCGATTCCAGCGATTGTTTGCCCTCTGCCAGGTTAATCAAGAAATCCTGCGCGCTAAAAGCGGCCGCGCCCGTTGGTGGTTTTCGCTTGCCCTGCGCCTGCCAAGCGCGAACGTAGCTGCCGTCCTTCTGCAAGAAGCGAGATTTGAGATTGTCAGCCAGGTAGGATTCGAGAATCTCCCTCCGCACACGCTCTCGCAACAACTCGTCCTTCACCGGAAAGATCACCTCGACCCGCTCGTAGAGGTTGCGCGGCATCCAGTCGGCGCTACCAAGGTACACTTCTTCCTGGCCGCCGTTGGCAAAAAAATAAATGCGGCTGTGCTCAAGGAACCGACCCACAATACTCCGCACGCTGATACGATCACTTACTCCCCTCACTCCCGGGCGCAGAGCGCAAATTCCACGGACAATCAGATCGATCTTCACCCCTGCCTGAGAGGCCCTGTACAAAGCCAGGATGATGTTTTTGTCGACCAGCGCATTCATCTTGGCGACGATATGCGCAGGACGGCCGTGCCGGGCGTGCTCCGCTTCCCTCGCGATGAGCGCAAGGCAATGCTCCGCCAGGTCGAGCGGCGCAACCATGAGTGGACCGTAATTGGCATGCTCGGCGTAGGCAGTCAGAAAACTGAAAACGTCGTGAACCGCGCCGGTAATTTCCGGGTCGGCGGTTAACAGACTTACGTCCGTGTAAATGCGGGCGGTGGTTGTGTTGTAATTGCCCGTACCAAGGTGGGCATAGCGGCGCATAACGCCGTCTGGATCGTGGCGTACCAGCAATGACAATTTGCAGTGCGTTTTCAGTCCGACCAAGCCGTGGAATACCTGCACTCCAGCGTCTTCCAGGTCTCGGGCCCAGCGGATATTCGACGCTTCATCAAATCGTGCCTTCAGCTCGACTACTGCCGTGACTTCTTTCTTGGCGGCCGCCGACATTAGCGCTGGAACAATCAACGAGTGTTCGCTGGTGCGGTACAGCGTCTGCTTCATGGAGAGCACACGTGGATCTTCCGCCGCCGCTTCAATAAAGGAAACGACGGCGTCATAGGAGTCGAACGGGTGATGAAGCAGAACATCGTGCCGGCGAAGTTCCTCGAAAAGATCCTGTGACTTGGCGGTAAGGCGAAGCTCACGGGGAAGGAAAGTCCTGAACTTCAGCTCGGGATGCTCCGTCTGCTCGTAAATGTTGAACAAGCGCGAAAGATTTACCGGGCCGTTGACGGAAAAGACCTGCCACGATTCCAGTTCGAAGTTGGTTCGCAAGTGCTCAATGATTTCCGGATCAGCCTCGGACTCGATCTCCAGCCGGACGGCATCGCCTTTTCGCCGGTTATGCAGCTCGGTGCGTACCGACTCCAGCAGGTTGCGGGACTCTTCCTCAGCCAGATACAGGTTGCTGTTGCGGGTAACACGGAACGCCGCCGAAGATACGATGTCGTACCCGTGATACATCTGGGAAGCGTGGTAGGCCACCAGATCGGCGAGGAAAATGAAATCGTCTGTCCCTTCTGAAGGCAGGCGGATCAGCCGCGGCAAGGCGCGTGGCACGGTCACTACTCCTGTGTAGGTCATCGACGAACGCCGTCGGCGGCGCAGCAAAAACGCCACGCACAGAGCCTTGTTGATCACCCGCGGAAAAGGATGCGCAGGATCCACCGTAACCGGAGTCAGCAGCAGGTCCAGTTCCCGGTCGCAAAAGTCGGCAACGAATGCCCGTGCTTTAGTGTCCAATTCCGGCAAACTGAGGACGCGGATGCCATTCTCAGCCAGCATGGGACGCAGCTTCTCATTCCAGCAGAGGTACTGGTCGTCGACAAAGTCATGAGTCTCTCGCGACACCACATCGCGCTCTTGCAGGAGGGTAAGTCCGTCCGGACCTGGTTCCGTATATCCATCTTCAATCTGCTGCACCAGGCCGGCCACCCGAACTTCGAAGAACTCGTCTAAATTGCTGGCGGAAATGGCAAGGAATTTCAGCCGCTCCAGTACCGGATTGCTCTCGTCCTGGGCTTCTTCAAGCACACGCCGGTTGAAAGCCATCCAGGAAGCTTCGCGGTTGATGTAGTAAGCCGGATTGTCGAGCGAAGTGCGAACCATAAGCTAAAAATGACGGAACCAATCGGATGCTCAAATCACGCCTGGTATCACTTCTTGGGAGAAGGGGGCTCGGAACTGTTCTGCGCAGGCGCCGCGGCCATTCGCTTTACGATTACGAATTGTACCTCTGTGCCAGCCGGACGCGTGAGAAACATATAATGCTTATCCAGCCTCACCCGGACCTCGGTTTCAGGCACGTTCCATTCATCCGGCAAGGTTGCGGAGGCGTGGCGCGGAGTGTAGTCTCCCACGTAAATCGTATCTTTCACCTGCACCGAAACTTCGTAATAGGGTTCGTCTTTTGTGATGGGGGTGTCGACCTGATAATAGAGAACGCGAGTGGTCGTTTTCTGTTGGACATCCAAGATTTTGCCCGTCAAAAACGGCTTCTCAGCCGCATGTAAATTGGGAACGAGTACCGTCGCCAGAAGCAAAACAAAACAGAATTTCATGGTGTGCAGCCAGTATAAGGCATCGCCGAGTGCGATGTCGCCCCCACCAGGAAAAGGGCTCCAGCGATTTGCTGGCGCCCTAGATTCTGATCTCTCGCCTGGCTCTTCGTGTCTACCGGACCTGCTTGATCTCGTCCTTGACCTTTGTCACCACGCTCGCTGGCAATGGCGCGTAGGTTAGGTCCGCAGTCATTTTTTGGCCGTCATCCACCATCCAGTTCAAGAAATCGGCAATGATCTTGCCCTTCGCCGCATCCTTCGATTGGGCGGGAATCAGCAGCCAGGTAAAGCTTGAAATGGGATACGCATCCTTACCCGGAGCATTGGTAATGGAGACGCGAAAATCCGCAGGCATGCTTTTGACCGACGCCGCAGCTGCCGTGACGCTATCCAAGCTAGCTTTCACAAAAGCGCCGGCCGCGTTCCTGACTGTCCCGTAGGTGATCTTGTTCTGTACGGCGTAAATCAGTTCGATGTAGCCAATCGAACCCTGCATCTGGCGGATCATGCCGGCCACGCCCTCATTCCCTTTGCCGCCCAGACCCACCGGCCACTTGACCGACGTTCCTTTGCCAGCCTGGCTTTGCCAATCTGAACTTACTTTGGAGAGGTAGTCGGTGAAAATAAACGTGGTGCCGCTGCCATCCGAGCGATGGATCACGACGATGGGTTCGTCCTTGGGAAAGTTGACGCCGGGATTCGCACTCGCGATTCCCTTGTCGTTCCAGTTTGTGATCTTGCCCAAGAAAATACCGGCCAGCACATCCGGAGTGAACTTGATTTCTCCACTGACGCCGGAAACGTTGTAGGCCGGAACCACCGCGCCCAATACGGTCGGCACATGCAGGATCTTCGTTTTAGCTTGAGCCAGTTGCTCGTCCGTCATGGGGCCATCACTGGCACCGAAGTCGACCGTCCCGGCCAAGACCTGGCGAATGCCGCCGCCACTTCCGATTGATTGGTAGTTAAACTGAATATCCGGATGAGCATCGTGGTACTTGCTGAACCACTTCGAATACATGGGATAAGGGAAGGTTGCGCCAGCCCCATTCAATGTGGTCTGGGCGAAAGCGGGGACTGACAGGGCAAGACACAAAAGCGCGATGCGACGAATCACGCGATGATTCCTCCTGGAGAATTTATTCAGATCTAAGGCTCTATGCTGATTGTTACAGAATGGTTACGGAACTGTAAATTTCTGATAAATCCCCCAAGCAAAACTTGGACTTACGGTCAATTCGGGGAATTTAGCGCCGGTATTGTCGCGACTCGGTAAGAGATTGTGAAAACAACCCCGTTTGACGCGTCCCTGGCCCTTTGTTAGCTTGGAAGGTTTCCTCCCTTATCTCATTGCGCCTGTTTGCGGTTCGAAGCAGAAATGAGTATCTCATGGCACTAAAGTTTCGAGGAGTGGACTTCATCGGGTTCGACGCACTGCTCAGCGACGAGGAGCGGTTGGTTCGCGACACCTCCCGCAAGTTCATCGAAGACAACCTGATTCCCATCATCGAGGAGTGCAATCGTGCCGGCCGCTTCCCTCGCGAACTGGTTAAGCCTATGGCCGAGCTTGGATTCTACGGCGCGAGCCTGAAAGGCTACGGTTGCGCAGGAATGTCCAACGTCGAATATGGCCTGGTCATGCAGGAGTTGGAACGCGGAGACTCGGGCGTGCGTTCGTTCGTAAGCGTGCAGTCCGCGCTGGTGATGTACCCGATCTATGCGTTTGGCAGCGACGAGCAGAAGCAAACATGGCTGCCTGCCATGCAAAAGGGCGAGAAACTCGGCTGCTTCGGACTCACCGAGCCCGATTTCGGCTCGAATCCGGGCGGCATGAGAACCCGCGCGCGCAAAGTTGGAAAAGAGTACGTCCTTAATGGCGAAAAAATGTGGATCACCTCCGGCTCCATCGCCGACGTCGCCGTGATCTGGGCCAAAGTGGAGGATGAAGATAACAAGGTCCGCGGATTCTTGGTTGAGACCGATCGCCCGGGCTTTCGCGCTGAAGACATCCACGGCAAGTGGTCGCTGCGGGCCTCCGTGACCTCAGGCCTGTCCATGCAAGACGTTCGCATTCCCGAATCCAACCTTCTGCCAAAGACCGGAGGGCTCAAGTCTCCGCTGATGTGCCTCAATCAGGCCCGCTACGGGATCGCATGGGGAGGCATTGGCGCAGCCATGGCCTGCTACGACTGCGCTCTGCAGTATGCGCAACTGCGCAAGCAGTTCCACGATAAGCCCATCGCCTCGCATCAACTGGTCCAGGAAAAACTCACCTGGATGATCAACGAAATCACCAAGGGCCAATTATTAGTGCTGCAGGTAGGACGCCTCAAAGACCAGGACAAAGCCGGAGCTCAACACATTTCGATGGCGAAACGGAACAACGTCTGGATGGCACTCGAGTGCGCTCGCATGTCCCGCGACATCCTAGGCGCAAACGGCGTCGCCGACGAGTACCCGCTCATGCGCCACATGATGAATTTGGAATAAGTAAAGACATACGAGGGGACGCACGATATACACACCCTGATCATCGGGCAGAGCGTGACCGGGATTGACGCATTCTAGCGTCTTTAGATTCGTAAGAGGTAGGTCATGGAAGTCGCAAAGCTGATCCTCGAATACGTGCGTGCTCTAATCTGACCGGTTACAGTCCTGTTCCTATCGCTTCTCTTTCGAAGCGAAATAAAAGCGAGTGCTTGCGAGACTAAGGAAGGCCGCGCTGCCGGGCGGCATTTCCGTCGACCTGCAGGAAGAAGTACAGGAGGTAAGACGGCTATCCGAGAAGGTTGAATCCGCTGCGCCACCTGCAGACCCTAAGAGAACGCCCGGCATCCCCCAGACCGAGGCTAACGCCCGAATGATACAGCGTGGACTCAGGCCGTCTCCTAGCGGGCTTGACCTGTCCTACTATCGTGAGATCGCCGAGAGAGCTCCGATTCTCGCACTCGCTGGGCTTCGGATTGAATTGGAAACATGGTTCCGAAACGTCGCTCGGGGTTTCCAAGTCGACACCAAGCCATATGACTCGATGAATCGTGTCCTTGCGCGCCTTCGCGACGCAAATGCAGTGACTCCAGACCAAGTCATGTTGGCCCGACGAGTCCTCAGCCTCTGCAACCAGGCGATTCACGGTGGGGAAGTATCAAGAGACCAAGCGCTCGAGGTAATCGGTGCAGCCGGTGTTCTTGCCCGAGATTATCTCGCGTGGCTCAGTTGGGGCTTCGACGACAATTGGAAGCCAAGCAGCAGTTTAGTCGAGTTTGGCTTCATTGGATCTCAGGAGGTGCGGCTGGGGGAATGTCCTCACTCCGCAGAAGCGCCCGCATCCTTCGCCAGGGCCCCCCGTAGCAGCATTTTGATGTAGGTTTGGTAGCCCAAACCCTTTCGAGCCGCCAATCGGCGAGCCGTTTCCAAATCCTCTCTCGGGATCCGTAAGGTGACGGGCTGAGAAGGCCGCGCTCCCTGAAGTAGGTTCCCCAGCGTCGGCGGCTGCTTCTGCTTCATCCGCTGCCGGATTTCTGCCTCGATTTCAGAACGATGCCGATCCCACCATGCGGCTTCTTGAGCCTCGCTGGAAAACTTCGGGATGACCAGCTTTTTCATTTTTGCTCTTGGCATGTTTATTCCAGTCCCCACTGTTTGAAGTACAGATCCGCTGTCTCTTTGTCCGCCGCCCACCCTGTTATTGGACGTATCGCCTCGTCCCGGACTGCAAACACGATATTCAGTACGCGACCGGTGCGAGTCGCGCCGACGGCAATCCAGCGTTGTTCGTTCTCTTCCACTTGATATTCCAACAAGATGTGATTTCCGGAAAGCACGTCTTCCGCGTCCGAACGACTGATACCATGATTCGCGAGATGTCTTTCGTTCTGCTGGTCCCAGTCGACGTCGCAGTCTTCTTTCAATGGGTCTAGTGTACATTAAATGTACATACAGGCAATAGTTCTTACGTAAGTTGTTGTTTAAATGTGCCTTAAGATGGTACGGTCACGGCTGTGGAAGGCGGGAAATAATACGTGCACGTGTCCTCTCTGAGTATGCCCGTCTGTTGACTGGTTCTTTGCCTGCGGTCATCCATAGCCGCAAGCTCGGCCGCCGCTTCCACGTCTCGCCAGAGCTGTTCTTCTAAAGATTCTCCCGAACAGACGCTCCTCTCGCCCGCTAGACCCCGTTAGCTCGGTTGCGGATTAACGATAGGAACTCCGTCCGGGTGTTCTGCTCGTCGCGGAAACAGCCCAGCATGGACGACGTGACCGCAGCCGAGTGCTGCTTCTCCACACCGCGCATCATCATGCACAGGTGCCGCGCCTCGATCACCACACCCACTCCTTGCGGTTCGATGGCCTTCTGAATGGACTCCGCAATCTGCGTTGTAAGCCGTTCCTGTATCTGCAGGCGACGCGAGAAGATTTCGATCAGCCGGGGAATCTTGCTCAGGCCAATGACTTTGCCATTCGGGATGTAGGCCACATGCACCTTGCCAAAAAACGGCAAAATGTGATGTTCACATAAGCTGAACATCTCCACGTCTTTCACGATCACCATCTCGTCGTAGGTCACGGTGAACAAGGCTTTCCTGAGCATTGCCTCGGCATCTTCCTTGTAACCCTTCGTCAGGTGCTCGAATGCTCGGTGTACACGATTAGGCGTGCGCACCAGTCCTTCCCGCGCAGGATCTTCACCCAGACGAACGATCATCTCGCGTACCAGGTCTTCAAAACTGGCTCCGGTCAAGGTCGATGTTTCAACAGAGGTTGTCATGGTGTCCTTACTCAATTACCCGATTCTCTCCCCAATACTCGAACGAATTCATCATGGTCTCTTCAAACCGCACCTTTTGAAGATGAGCATGGCGGAAGCCGCGCTGCAAAATATCGTAGATGACCACACACAAGTTTTCCGTGGTTGGGACAGTTGTCGCGAAATCCGCTAGCGTGTTCAGGTTCTGGTGATCGAAACGCTCGAGAATTTCGCCGTGTACGAAGCCATCCAGATCAGTCAGATTACAAACCATGCCCGTGCTCTCATCGACCGGACCGCTAACCGTGACTTCGAACGTGTAGTTGTGGCCGTGCCCGTAGGGATTGTTGCACTTGCCGTACGTCGCCGCATTTTCCGCATCCGACATGGCGTCGCTATGCAGTCGGTGGGAAGCAGAAAACAAGTACCGCCGGGTCAGGTAGGCCTTCATGCTTCCCCGTAGAAATCGACGAAAAGGTCGGGCGTTTCGTAGACTCGGACCCGATGCAGTTGAGCAGCCTTCAACTTAGGCGACAATCGCTGCCAGATCACGATGGCCAGGTTCTCCGTGGTCGGGATGCTTGTGAAAAACTCAGGAACTTCTTTGTTCAGGAAACGGTGGTCGAAGGCCTGCAGCACTTCCCGGCTCATCGTTTCCTTCAACTGCTTAAGGTCGACGACGAAGCCAGAGCGTGGGTTCACTTCCCCTTTCACCGTAACTTCGAGCGTGTAATTGTGCCCGTGCCCATTGGGATTATTGCACTTGCCAAAGATGCGCTGGTTCTCTTCCAAACTAAATTCCGGATTGTGATAGTAGTGCGAAGCGGAAAATTCAGCTTTACGAGTTAGGTAGACCATGTTTGACCTTGAGGTGAAGCCGTGCGAGTTGAAGTAGCGCCGGGCTCGCGTGAGCTGTCGTGGGAGCGCCCGGTCAGCACTTCATCCGACATTGCGGATTTACGATTCGCTGCGTACTGCCTTCCCTTCCATGAGACGCTTCCCTTCTGATAAGCGATTCTCGACCGGAACAAGAGATATGAGAACACCGGCAGCCCGGCCAATGCCAGGCAGTTTGCATCCCAGGAAAAACGTGCCTTACGTATTCGCTTGAGGAGAAGACCGGCCAAAACAACGCCGAGAATTCCCATCGCGGCCGACGTCTGCATTCGTCCTCTTACCCCCATGAAAACAGTTACGGCAACGCTGACGACGATCAGCACAAACTCTGTCAGCCGCAGCAAAGCCAACTGCACCGGCGACCGAAACAATAGGGCCAGATTCTTCGTCCAACCTTCCCTCAGTTGAGCAAAGCTCCGATACATCCGCGTTCGCACCACATCGCCGCCGTAGCGGAAGAATATTCTGCGGCCGGAAGCCTTTACTGCCCGGGCCAGGGCCACATCCTCGAGCAAGCTCGTGGCCACCGCAGTATGCCCGCCCACCGCGTCGTACGCCTCTCGCGAGATTAGGATGTACTGCCCATTCGCCGCAGCAGCGGGTGACGCTGGATCGCTTACCTCCGAAGGACGATAAGTCGAGGCAAGTTCAGCGAAGATCACCGGCATGACGGACTTCTCCCATATCCCATGGACTTCCTGTTCAGGAGAATACGAAAGCAAAGACACTCCTCGCTCCCGCACTTCCGCCATGCTACGCGCCAAGGATCCGGCCCGATGTACGGTATCCGCGTCCGTAAATAGCAACCACTCTCCCCGCGCCTCTTTGGCGCCCGCCACGAGGGCATTGTTTTTGCCAGTCCAGCCCGGCGGCAACGGTCCTGGACTAACCACTGGCACGCCGTGAAAAGATCGGGCAGTCTCCGGCGTGCGATCGGTCGATCCGTCATCCACGACAATGATTTCGAAGCTCACGCCAGCCTGACTCGCCAACGATTGCAAGCAAGCCCCAAGGCAAGCTTCTTCATTCCGCGCCGGCACGATCACCGATACGTCGAGCCCCTCCGATACTGGATCTCGCGCCCTCATAGGCCGAATCAGATATTATAGGCTCTGTGCGACGCGCATCTGTTCTTCTCGCCTTTCTTACGTTTCTTCTGGCCGGCTGTTATCGTGGCTCTCGGCCACCTCGCATCGGCACCGCGGCGCCTGATTTCACCGTCCAGGATGCGGACCGCACGGTCACGCTCAGCGAGTTTCACGGAAAGGTCCTAGTTCTAAACTTCTGGGCGACATGGTGCGCGCCTTGTGTCGAAGAGATGCCTTCCCTGGTGCAGTTGCAGCAACGCTTTAAGGATAAGGGTCTAAGTGTTGTTGGAGTGAGTATTGACGTTGACGGCGACGCTTATCGCAAATTCTTGAAAGATTACAAAATCGACTTCGTAACCGTGCGCGATCCGGATCAGAAGACGAGCTCCCTCTACGGCACTTTCAAATGGCCCGAGACCTACATCATCGATCGCAATGGTATCGTGCGCCGCAAATTCATCGGCCCGGTGGAATGGAGCCAGCCGGAGATCGTGGATTTCCTGAGTAAACTTTAGCCCGAACGTCCCATTGGGATGGCCCTTTCGAGTCATTTCGGGCGAAGCCAACCGGGTATACTATGCCGTCTGCCGTGATAAACGCGGCTGCGGCTATGGCCACCAAACAGTTAAATCTCGGACCGAACGAGTCTACGAGTCATCGAGGTTTGAATCCCGAGCTCGACTCCGAGAAGACTCTTGAGGAGATCACTCGGAGCGCGCTGCACGCGACGGGAGCGAGTGGATCAGCCCTGGTCCTTTCGGATGCAGTGGGCATGTCATGCCGGTCCAGTTCCGGTGAGCTGGCACCGCCGGTTGGGACGCGCCTGCACACCGATACAGGGTTCACTGCGATGTGTGTGCGGACTGCGGAGGTCCTTCGCTGCGACGATACCAAGAATGACCCCAGGCTGGATGGTTCGAGTTGCGCCCAGCTAGGTATACGCTCGATTCTTGCCGTGCCTATCTTCTCTGCCCAGAAGGTGGCTGGGGTTCTAGAAGTGCTTTCCAATGAGCCGAAGAGGTTCACCGACCGGCATGTCAACGCACTGAAGCTGCTAGCTCGATTAGTTGAGACTCTCGTCGATTACGCTTCCCAGGGCGACGCCTGCGCTTCTACTTTGGGCCCCGAACCCAAAACCCAATCGAATGACTCCGGCACGGCAAATTCGCATCAGGTGAAGCTGACGTGCCTTTCCTGTGGACATCCAAATCCCCAAGGCAGCCAGTTCTGCAACCGGTGCGGGGTCATCATGCTGTCGTCGCTTGACTATTCAGAAACGACCCCCGATCCTGGTGGACTGGGGGGAGGGTTATCCAATTCTGACGAGGATCTCAAAGAAATTTACAGCTTGATCGCCGGAAGCGCGGGCCGACCCACGTGGAACGAAATCTATCCGAAGCTTCTGGCTCATCTGCGGAGTACTACCGCCCAAGACAAGGCTGCCGCGGCGACGCCAAAAGAGGCAATCAAAAAAGACGATGGCGTGATGGGATTCATGAGAGCCCAAGCAACACCCGAGCTTAAGGAACGGCTCGGAGGGATAGTCCGTCGAAGCCTGTAGCTTTGAGTTTGGAGGGTTGTTTAGCTAAGAGTTCTCGAGGTCAACAATTCGAGTATTGTGGTGCGTGATGATGAAAATCAGTTTGACTTCTGAGCCAGCAAGTTCATAATGCTGGTCTGGCCCGCCCCTGGTGCCGCAAAAGAGTAGGACTATCCAAAGGAGTGAAGGAATGTTGGAAAAAGGCGATGGAATTATGGCGACATACATTGGCGCGGTGGAAGACTTCCGGAAATCGGCCACGGCGTTCATGCAGCACGTCGATCTCCTGGCACAGGCTCGCGATGCTTATCAGCAGGCGATGACAGCCAGTGCCGAACTGCGGACCGTCCTGGATGCGGGCGACGAGAACCTGCGCACGCTCATGACCCAGTTGGAACAAGCGCTCAACCTTCATATGTCCAGACCTGCTCTCGACCGAAAGAAACCGGAGCCGATCAAGGTCGAAACCATAAAAACCGGCACCGAAAGCAGTGTTGGTGTGAGAGCGTTTCCCTGAGAACGCCTGGTCGCCGTTGCCGGGCCCGGCTTGGCGAGGCGACCTGCACTCCCCTCCCTCAAGCGGACCGAGACGGTGTGCCACTGCAAGATTTATAGTCGGCTGCTAAAGCATTCGCCTGATTGTGTTCGGAACGCCAGCAGCTTAGCCTCCAGTCGTGCACCAAATGTCAGACACTGGGCAAGATCCGGCTCGCAAGTGTTCGCGTTGGCGCTGGATCCTCGCAATCGTTCTGGCTTCCGTGGCGATCGTCTCTGCTCTGGCGGCAATTATGGCATCTCATGCCGAGCCGATCCTCCGGGCACGGGTCACCGAAACGCTGTCGGCCCGATTCAAAACCAAAGTTGAGCTTGATGGATTCCATGTCTCGGCGCTGAAGGGACTCCAGGTCTCAGGCAGCGGGCTCAGACTTTTCGGCACCGAAGACCCGAATAATCACGAGCCCGGAATTCAACCTCTGATCAGTGTTGCAGAATTCCGCTTTCGGACTGGCGTGATGGATCTCCTGCGTTCTCCAATGCATGTCAACACTGTGTACATGAAAGGGCTGATATTGAATTTGCCGCCCCGGGAACAGCGCGGGGAGTTCAAGAATATGGAACCGCAGGGAGGAAAAATACAGATCGTTGTCGATAAGTTTGTCTGCGATCAGGCAGAGCTAATCATCAACACGCTAAGACCAGGCAAGCTCCCTCTGGAATTTGACATCGAGAAGTTGAACATGACAAGCATTGGGCCGAACCAGCCCTGGCAGTTTGATGCCGACCTGACCAATCCTAAGCCGGTGGGAAATATTATCTCCAGCGGATCCTTTGGTCCGTGGCAGGCGGATAGCCCTCGCGATACTCCGGTCCGCGGCACCTACTCGTTCACCAACGCAGATTTGGGCACGATCAAAGGCATTGGCGGAATCCTGTCATCCACGGGCCAGTATGCTGGCACTCTCGACGACATCGTCGTCGACGGCACAACGGACACACCGGACTTTCGCATTGCCGTCAGCGGACGGCCCGTGCCGCTGCACACCGACTTTCATGCGGTTGTGGACGGAACCAGCGGAGACATATACCTGCAGCCGGTCAAGGCGAAAATCCTGAACTCCTGGCTGGTGGCAAACGGGTCGGTGGTGCGCATGAACAACCCGAAAGGACATCGCGTGGAGCTGGATGTCACGATTGCCAAGGGCAAGATCGAAGACATGTTGAAATTAGCCGTACGAACCGATCCCCCGGTAATGACAGGCTTGCTGCAGTTGAAGACAAAGTTTGATCTCCCGCCTGGAGAACCCGATGTTGCCAACCGACTGAAACTCGCGGGCAACTTCCGTGTAACGCAGTCCCATTTTACGAACGACAAAATTCAAACCAAAGTCGATGCGCTTAGCATGCGTAGCCAGGGAAAGCCGAAGCTGGCTCAGGATAATATTCCAGACGACGTGCGTTCTGATTTGACCGGCGTGTTCAATTTAGAGAACGGCATTATTCACTTTTCCCGACTGCAGTTCGAGATACCAGGAACTTGGGTGAACCTCACGGGCGATTACAGCCTCGACGGCAATCAATTCGACTTCCACGGCAAAGCTCGCATGGACGCGAAACTTTCGCATATGGTGACCGGATGGAAGTCAATACTTCTCAAGCCCGCAGATCCATTCTTCAGCAAGAATGGAGCAGGAACCGAGATTCCGGTTAAAGTTACCGGCACAAAGTCAGAACCCCACTTCGGCACGGATTTTGGTCACAAAGACCGTGAGGCGGACTGAGGTAAAATCCCCCGCATAACTTTGTCGTCCCGACCATCGGCATAACTTTGTCATCCCGAGCGAAGTCGAGGAACCTTGCGGTTTTCGCCAATGCCTGATTCGACGCGCGAATATATCATCAAGACATGAAGGAGACTTGGCGGTGGTTTGGGCCGGGCGATCCGGTTCCTCTCGATCACATCAAGCAGGCGGGGGCCACGGGAATCGTCTCCGCTTTGCACTATCTCTACCGCGGCGAAGCGTGGCCATTGGACGAGGTGTACAAGCGCAGAGATGAACTTCTGGCTGCGGGCTTCGTCTGGTCGGTGGTAGAAAGTATCCCGATCCACAACTCGATCAAGCTTCGATCCGGACGTTATGCGGACTTCATCGATGCGTGGAAGGTCAACCTGGCCGCGATCGCGAAGGCGGGCGTCGAAGTCATTTGCTACAACTTCATGCCGGTAGTCGACTGGACGAGGACAGACCTGAAATGGCGCCTGCCTACTACCGGCTACGCCCTGCGTTTTGATGCGGTCGATTTCGCGGCTTACGACCTCTATATTCTCGCGCGCAAAGGCGCCGAGGAAGATTATTCGGAGGACCGCACCCGAGCGGCCCACACTCGTTTCGATTCAATGTCGGGCGCACGCAAGAATGAGTTGGAACAAACGATCATCGCCGGGCTCCCGGGCGCAGAAGCATCGTATAACCGCGAGACGATTCGCGGGTTGATCGCGGAATACCAAGGTGTGACTGCGGCCGAATTGCGAAATAACCTCGTCGCATTCCTGCGAGAAGTTGTCCCGGTGGCACAGCAGGTCGGTGTGCGCCTCGCCATCCATCCGGACGATCCGCCGTGGTCGCTGTTCGGTCTCCCGCGAGTCGTTTCGACCGCCGAGGATGTGAGGGCCATTTTCGCAGCTTGCGAAACGCTCGCCAACGGGCTTACATTTTGCGTGGGCTCGTTCGGAGCCAGAGCCGACAACGACCTGCTTGCCATGGCTCGTGAGTTCGGCGCTCGCATTCACTTCGTGCATCTGCGCCAGGTGACACGAGAGCCTGACGGATCGTTTCACGAAGCAGAGCACCTCGCAGGCAGCTCTGATATGGTGGGCGTGATCCGCGTTATGATGGAAGAAGAAGCGAAACGACAACGCGCGGGCCGGCTCGACCATGAAGTCCCCATGCGTCCCGACCATGGACACCTGTTGGCCGACGACATCGGCAAGAAAGTAAATCCCGGCTATTCGCTGGTGGGCAGATTGAAAGGGCTCGCCGAACTGCGCGGCGTCATGCAGGGCTTGAAGTATGCGGTTCCTGAATTATCCGAGTAAAGAGCGCTGTTCATGTTCGAACTGAGGATCCAACTCCTATGAGAGAGTTTGAAGGACGAGTGGCGCTTATCACGGGTACCACCGGAATCGGTCGCGCGATTGCGAAGCGTTTTGCTGTGGGTGGCGCGCAAGTGGTCGCGTGCGGCATTGACGTGGCTGGCAATGATGAGTTGGCACGCGATGCGGCACAACTTGGTTTAACCTTGCAGGTCGAAAGCTGCGATGTGACCAACTACGACCAATCGCGCGCGGTCATCACGGCGACCGTCAGCCGGTTTGGAGGCTTGGACATCATCGTCAATGCTGCCGCGATTCATCCTTTTGGCACCGTCGTAGAAACCGATCTTGCGACCTGGAACCGCTGCATGATGGTGAATGTTGGCAGCATCTACCTTCTGGCGCACCTTGGCATTCCGGAGATGAAAAAGCGCGGCGGCGGATCCATCATTAATCTGGCGTCGGTTCAGGGATACGCATGTCAGCGGGGCGTGGCCGCCTATGCCACGTCAAAAGGGGCAATTCACAGCTTGACGCGCGCCCTGGCGCTTGACCATGCCGCCGACAACATCCGCGTCAACTCGATCAGCCCGGGCTCGATCCGCACACCCATGCTGGCACGCTCTGCGGCACACTTCGCCCCCGATCTGCCGGCGGAGGAAGCCTTCGCACGTTTTGGCGCGGCTCATCCGCTGAAGCGTATCGGCACACCCGAAGAGGTCGCTGAATTGGCGGCATTTCTGGCGTCGGATAAGGCCGGGTTCTGCACCGGCGGAGATTACCTCGTAGACGGTGGACTGCTGGCCGGAATTGGTGTCCAGTGATTGTTTTCTGATCTGTCGCAGATACGCTTTCAGAGATATCGTGAAACTACAACACACTTGTCATCCCGAGCGTAGCGAGGGATCTAGGTTCTCGTCAACATCATCGGTATCGTCGTCGCCGGCAAAGACCCAGATCCCTCGCTTCGCTCGGGATGACAGCGTGCTGGGCAGAACTGTGAAACCGTTCTAGTCAGCTTCCTCTCGGAGCGCTCTTGCCGCAAACGATTTCGGACAACTCAAGTGTGCCGCGCAGGCGATGGCGAATCGCCTTCCTGCTGGCTTTCGGAGTTCTAGTCAATTTCTTCGACCGGATCAACTTGTCGGTGTCCCGCGACGCGCTTCATGCTTCCTTCGGCTTATCGTTGGTTGCCTTCGGCTACCTCTCCAGCGCTTTCAGTTGGACTTACGCCTTAATGCAGATGCCGGCCGGAGTCTTGCTCGACCGTTTGGGAGTGCGCCGCGTTGGAAGAATCAGTGCGCTCCTGTGGAGCGTTTCCTCCTTCGCAGCTGCGCTCGCCCCCGGCCTTGGTTGGTTTTTTGGAGCGCGCTTCCTTCTGGGTGTGAGCGAATCGCCGACGTTTCCCGCGAATGCCAAAGCCTTGGGATACTGGTTTACGCGAGAGGAACGAGGCCTGGCAACGGCGATTACGGACGCAGCGGCGAAACTCTCCAGCGCGATTGGAGTCCCGTTGATCGGCTTGCTGCTCTTGTATTTTGGCTGGCGCTGGAGTTTCGCCGTCACCGGCTTGGTCAGCCTGCTTTATTTTGTGATGTTCTATTTGATCTACCGCAATCCAAGCGAAGACAAGGGCCTGTCACCTCAAGAACTCCAGTTCATTCTCGGCGGTGGCGCTCAACTGGAGGGTCAGGCGAAAGCAGTGAAGGGCGCTTCGCTCGGCTATCTCTTGAAACAGCGAAAAGTCTACGGGCTCGCGCTGGGATGGGGCGCCTACAACTACACTTTCTTTCTCCTGCTAACGTGGCTCCCCAGTTATCTTTCCGTTTCCCTTCACATGGACTTGTTCCACTCTGCTTTCTACACTAGCGTACCCTGGCTGTTCGCCACCTTCACCGATCTTCTGGTGGGCGGATGGCTGGTGGACGCTCTGATCCAGCACGGTTGGGATGCAAACCGGGTTCGCCAAACCGTGTTGGTAACGGGAATGGCTTTCGGTCTCGCGATCTTCGGCGCGGCCAGCGCTCGAAGTTCTGCAGCCGCACTGGTCTGGATCAGCCTTGCTCTGGGAGGACTGGCTGCGGCGGCACCCGTGGCGTGGACGGTTCCATCGCTGATTGCGCCGCGGGAAAGCGTCGGCACACTCGGAGGCGCGGTGAATTCTTGTGGTCAGATCGCCGCGATTTCTGCGCCGATCGTTACCGGCTATATTGTCTCCGGAACGCACTCCTTCGCCGCCGCCTTCGTGACCGCGACAGTAATCCTGCTGCTGGGGATTGTGGGCTATGTTTTTTTGCTGGGACGCATTGAAGCGATTCCAGAGCCGGAGAGAAACAGTAGGCTAGGGACCATCTGAGGTTTTCCTTTGTGAACCTTCGTGTCCTTCGTGGTTGATGAAGTGAAAATGTTAGAACCACAAAGGACACGAAGGTTCACTAAGGAAGGCTTAAGAGGCTCATTGAAAGTGATCCGAAAGAGTTGCATGAGAATACCAATGCCACATCTTCGACAGATTTTCCGCTCGGCCGTTCTTCTATTGGTCACGCTTGCGTCATCCATGTTCGCTCCTGCGGCCGGCCCCGCACGGGGACAATATCTTGTCTACGTTGGCACCTACACCGACCATGGCAGCAAAGGAGTCTATGTTTACCGCTTCGATTCCTCCACGGGCAAGCTGAGTTCCCTGAGTCTCGCTGCCGAAACCACCGAACCATCGTTTCTCGCAATCGATTCCGGCGGACGATTCTTGTATGCAGCCAATGAGATTGCCGACTACGGCGGCCAATCCACGGGTGTGGCGAGCGCATTTGCCATCCAGCCCGAAACCGGGAAACTTTCTCTCCTGAACCAAGTCTCTTCGCGAGGCGCAGCTCCAGCTCATATCACTCTTGATCGGACGGGCAAGTATGCCTTGGTGTCCAACTACACCGCGGGCAGCGTGGCTGTGTTCCCCGTGCTGAAAGACGGCCGGCTGGGGGAAGCCTCATCGTTCGTGCAGCACAACGGCTCCAGTGTAAATCCGCAGCGGCAGAAGGGACCGCACGCCCACGCGATCGCACTCTCGCCGGATGATCGATTTGCCGTGGTCGCGGACCTTGGACTTGATGAGTTGCTGGTTTATTCCTTCGATTCCACGAAGGGAACGCTGGGAGCCAATCCGCAAGTCGCGAAGGCCAGTCCCGGCGCGGGTCCGCGGCATTTAGCGTTCAGTTCCGACGGTCGCTTCCTCTACGTGATTAATGAGCTGCAGTCTACAGTCGTGACTTACTCGTACAACGCCACCACTGGCGCACTGCATGAATTGCAAACCATATCGACGCTTCCGAAAACCTTCAGCCGCAATAGCACGGCGGCCGAAATCGAAATCCATCCTTCGGGAAAAGTTCTATTTGCTTCGAATCGTGGAGATGACAGCATCGCAGTGTTTGCGATCGATTCTGCCACGGGTACGCTGACGAATGTTGAGAACGATCCCATCAGCGGAAAAACGCCGCGCAACTTCGCGATCGACCCCACCGGATCCTGGCTGCTCGCCGCCAACCAGGATTCCAACAACATCGTCGTTTTTCGCATCGATCAAAAGACCGGCCATCTCACGCCGACGGGAGACGTGTTCCAGGTGCCTTCGCCCACCTGTTTGAAGTTCGTAGCGCTTCAGTAACTCTCATTAGATGCAGAGCTTACTTTACGAGGTCACCGTTTACCCGGGCACGTTGACGCCGCTCAGGAACCCGCCTAAATGCCCAGTCACCATAACGACAACTACCGCCAGAGCTTCAATGACGAAACGGTAGCTCGGCAAGCCTTCTTTCTTGTGCCGCGTGCGGAAGTGCAGCCACCACGCCAGCCAGATCATCCCGCCCGATGTGCTCCCAAGTGCCAGGTGCAGGAGCAAGACCCCCTTCAATTTCTGTCCCTCGAGCTGCAGCTGCCAGGCGAGAATGCCTGTGGCAATAACCGGCAGGGTTGAGATCGCTGCGACGAGTAGGTTGTAGTAGGCTGCGTCCGCCAAGCTACGGCGCTTGCTCCAGTACGCGATCACGTCGAAAACCACCGCCGTAATGAACAGCGCAATCGGAAAATGGATGAGCACGACATGCTGTGCGTGCCTGGCGAGCACGACCGTTCGCAGATCAAACAGATTCGGCCTAATCAGCATTATCGATGTCATCTCGAAGCCTCCAGCGAGACTGGAATCATCCATCAAGGCTGCACGATAATTTTCCCGGTCATCTTCGGATGCATCCGGCAGTAAAACGGATATTCTCCCGGCTCCGTGAAGCGGAATTGGAACTTATCGTCGGTGTCGAGTGCTGCAGATTTGAACTTGCCCTGCGTACTGTCGACGGTGTGGGGAATATCGTCGTGGTTAATCCAAGTCACTTGCGTGCCCGCTTTCACGGTGACCGCGCCGGGAGTGAAGGCAAAATTGTCGATCTTAACTTCAGCCGCTGAATCGGTTGATGCCCCTGCGGAGGCGGCCGCAGTCATGCTCGATCCTCCAGGCTGCGAGGCTGAAGATGCGCCGCTAAGCGTCATCACCGTTACGATTGCAACCAGCGCCAAGGCGCTCCACCTGAAATCAACAGACTTGCTTGTTCTGATCCTATTCATCATCTAGCTCCTGTAAATTAGTCTCACCGGGGATAACCGGCGGTCTGATTTTTTATTCCCTCGACGATTGTCCGGAACTGGACGATGTCGAGACGTCGAGTGGCGAATCGACAATTGCCAGACTCTTCCCGCTGACCAGATAGTTCACGTCCGTGATGCCGAGGACCTTCTGCAACTGGTCGGCCGGCACCTTCATCGGTCCTGCTGACGGAGCTGTGCCCGGCGCAGGCTGAGGAAACGCGGTTGACATCGCGGTATGGAATGACACTTTGCCTTCGATCTTCTGCATCACCTGATGAATGTGCCCGTTGAGTACGGTCACAGAACCGAAACGCTTGACGTAAGACAAGGCCTGTTCGCTGTCGTCGGTTCCCCATCCCCAATCCGGATAAATGGTCCACAGCGGAATATGTGCAAAGACCACAATCGGAGTGCTGGCAGAGCGGCCTTTGAGATCGTCCTCTAACCACTCCAACTGCTCGCGACCAAGCGAGCCCAGGCCTCCTGCTTTCAGGTTGGCGACGTTTACCAACCCGACGAAATGGACGCCTTTTTGATCGAAGCTGTACCAACCGGTGCCCTTCGTGGCTTTCCCATAACGCTGGAGATATTGCTCGCCATTGTCGGTGAGCATGTCATGCTCACCCGGCACGAAATAGATCTGTTTTGCGGAGACGCCTTTTAAAGCCTGGTCGAGCGTGTCGAATTCGCTGGGTTTAGAGAGCTGACTTAGATCGCCGGTGTGAATGATAAAGTCGGGCGTCTCGGGCAGAGTATTAATCCTGTTGATCGCGACCCGCAATGTGGCGGTAACATCCGGGTTGGCAGGCTTGTTAAATCCGATGTGGCTGTCACTGATCTGGACAAAACTGAAGTCGGAACCTTTGCCGGCATCTTTCTTGGAATCTTTAGCACCGCCTTTGGCGAATGCCCGAGATACCGGAATGCCACCGTTCATGGTCCAAACCAGCCCGGTGCCCGCCCACGCCATGCACTTCAAGAATCCACGACGGTCCACGCCATCGTTGTTGAGATCTTGCAACTTCTGATCGATAAGAGCTTGCTTCCGGTCTGGCATTTTGCCCTCCGTGATCTGTAGCTTTCAGGGTTGATAACTGGGACGAGCCGTTTTTATTCCCGCTGAAAGTCGAAAGGATATTCTGTGGTTATCGGGAGAGCTCGGCTGCAGTTAGCTGAGGAGGACCACTATTTGATAGAGGATGCACACCTCGGCTCCTGACCCAAAAAACGACGCCGGAGTTGGCTGAAGCCGATTCGTGGATTCGATTTAGTCGCGTTCTTTCGTCGCGGCGCTCTGACTGTCAGCTCTTCTGCGGCTTCACCGGCGGAGCCAGCGCGATGGCTGCCTCAGCCGTGAGCATCTGGAAGGAAAACGTCTCCTGCAGGTAAAGGCCGACCGTGGCATCGGTGTGGTTTAAATAGCCGATGGAGACGTCCTGACCGATGTGCAGGTCGAAATCGCCGCCACGGGTGGTCACCACAAAGGCACCGCGGATGGCAGGTGCCCAGATGATTTTGTCGTCGACCAGCCGCTTTACATGTTCCAGTACCGGGTATCCGTGATCGCTGGTCTCAGCCAGCACGGTGTAGACGTCGGCATCAAGCAGCACCGCGTAGGGACCATTGACGCCGACGAGCCGCAATCGGCTCAAGCCTTGCGCAATGGCTTGCGGATACTCTCGCACATCACCAGGGAGCGTCATCGCCGGATTGCTGGTCGCCTGGCGGATACCCACGATTCCAGCGGCGGCATAGCCTTCGAATATGGCGCCGTCCTCGGCATAAGCGAGCTTGCGCGCCGCGTCCTTCGCCGGCTGCCAGTCTGAATCGTTCGCGCCACGCTCGACGTCGTCGATGGCCTGCCGCTCCAGCTCGAACGGAACCCGCAGCTCGACCAGCGCCTTCACTTCGCGCTGTCTGGCAACGATACCGTCCTTCGGCGCGGAGATCGTCAGCAGATGTCCGGTGCCGACGGCGGAGAGGCTTGCGCCCGCCGGCCCATGCAGGTCGACCACCCGCCGGCCCGCGAGGTGGCGCTTGAGCGTGCGCGAGGTCTCCTGTTCGATTTGTGTCCACGCGGCATCGGAAACGGGGGCAAGCTCTCGATGCAGATTATTCATGCGGGATGTCTCCTTTAAGGGAACCGATACCGAGCGAACCATCGTTCGGGCGCGTAGGCAGAGAGGCTTCGACCGCTGGTTCGGCGGAAGCCGCCGCAACCACAGGCTGGTCTTCGGTTACGTTTTCCAAAAACGTCGCGGTGGGCACGAAAAACAAGTTTCCAGTGACGGCACGACTGAAATCGAGCAGCCGATCGTAATTTCCGGGCGGGCGGCCAATGAACATGTTCTCAAGCATTTGCTCAATCGTACTGGGCGAACGGCTGTAGCCAATGAAATAGGTACCAAATTCACCCATGGCCGCCCGCCCGAACGGCATGTTGTCGCGCAGGATTTTGATCTCTTTCCCGTCTTCGACGATGGTAGTGAGTGCGTTGTGCGCTGAGGTTGGCTTGATGGAATCGTCCAATTCGATGTCAGACAGTTTGGTGCGACCGATAATGCGTTCCTGCGCCTCCGTCGACAGCGCATTCCACGCGGCAAGATCGTGGAGATATTTCTGCACGATGACGTAACTGCCGCTGGCGAACGCGGCGTCCTCCTCGCCGATCAGCACCGCCTCGATCGCTGCCTCTCCCCTCGGATTTTCAGTTCCATCGACAAAGCCGATGAGATCGCGGTCGTCGAAGTAACGGAATCCCTGCACCTCGTCTACCGGGGAAACAGCGCCGCCGATGCGTGCCATAATTTGCGTCGCAAGCTCGAAGCATAAATCCATGCGCTTCGCGCGAATGTGAAACAGCAAGTCGCCCTGCGTGGACACAGCATGGCGCGCGCCGGCACGAATCTCCCGAAACTGATGCAGCTTCGCTGGCCGCGGCGGCCCAAAGAGCTGGTCCCATGCGTCGGACCCAAATCCCACGACGCAGGAAAGCTCCCCTTCAAGGTCGCGAAAGCCCACGGCGCGCAACAGCGCGGCGATGTCTCCACAGAATGACCGAACGGTCGCGCGATTTTCGGGCCCCGAGTTTAGGATCACGACCAGGAAGATTGCGGCGCGAGTGAGTGGTGCGGCCACCGCCTGCGCGACGCCGCGCGCGCCAACTGCCAGATCGGGTGCACTAGTCGGAACGGACGGCATCGGATGTTATCCGGTCGGGGCCGGCAGAATCTGGCTCTTCGAATATCAAGTTCGCCTGACACGCGAATAACCAGACCGAAAGCTTACCACCGCCTCCTGATGGACGTCCATGCCGAGGAAGTGGGGAATGTGCCGCGATGAAGATCAATCGTCGTCAGGATCTGTGGGCGGAGTTTTATCTTCCAGAAAATGCTTGGCATCCAAGGGCGCCTGGATTGTTTGAAACGTCAATGGAGTCTGGTTGAAGTCGAAGCAATCCGAAAGATCGCCGGTGTTGGTGGTGGCGTCAGCGTAGGCCGGCGAAGCTCCGGGCGCAACATTGCCCACACCGAAGGTTGCCTCGATGAATTTCAGAATGCTGCCGAAATCGTTGACCTGGTGGGAAATGTAGGCTGGCTTCGCGTAGGGTGAAACCACGATCAGGGGCACGCGGATACCATATTCATATGAGTTGATGATACCCGGACCACCTGTGATCGTGGGGCTCACGTGGTCATACCAGCCTCCCCAATCATCCCAGGTAATGACGATCGCTGTGTTCGACCAGTACTGGCTGTTGCCGATGGCGTTCACCACCGACGCCACCCACGATGGCCC
>Ga0209415_10002684_pt1 | contig 33207 bp, 32 predicted proteins | sample PeaSoiSIISIP2007_FD_187696 | JGI IMG/M metagenome (GOLD analysis project Ga0209415, IMG submission 187696) | Peat soil microbial communities from Weissenstadt, Germany - SII-SIP-2007 (SPAdes) (version 2) | ecosystem: Environmental > Terrestrial > Soil > Wetlands > Peat | place: Germany... | reverse complement strand
GCGCTCTGAAGCTGAGTAGTGAACACCGCGCCGGAGGCGCTGAGCGCAACTGCGACCACCACCGCCCCAATGCGCGCCAGTCTCACATCTCTATAGACGAGACCCGAGCGCAGGCCGGTTCTATCAATTTTCTGTAGGCGTTTTTTCCAGGTGGTCGATCACGATCAATTCGACTGGTAACTTGCGCGACTCCAACTTCAATCCAAACTGCTGGATCGTTTGGAAGATCGATGCGCCGGATGGTTCCGACGCGGCGTCTGCTCCACCCGGTCCGCCCGGCCCGGGACCACCTCCCGGTCCAGGCCCGGCCCCCGCTCCCCCGGGAATGTTCACGCCTGCTTTTCTCGCCATTGATCGAAGGTCGTCCATGGACAGATCCAGCGACACCTGATAATTCCCTTTCAGCTCCGTCATGTCGACCACCGGCTTGTCCATGAAGCGCGATAACATGTCGGCGAACTGCGTCATGGACGCCTTGGATAATTCCAGATGCATCATGCCGTTCGACATCGACATTCGCGTAGTCCCGGTTTCCTTGCTCTTGATTACGGCCCCCGCACTGCCGTCGCCCGCCGGCGTGATGCGAACCGCAGCGTTTCCGGTGTTGACGGTCATGGTGCCCTTGGGATCCTTGGCATCCGCCGGCGGATCGGGCTCATCCGGCGGAGCATCCTTCAGCTTCGGACCATTCTTGCCCACGATCAGAGCGTAGACGGGCTGCTCCTTGCTGTCGCGATGAAACGTCAGCTTGAATCGCTCTGCGAGCAAGGCCTGAAGCATTTGCGGAACGTCGTCTTTCGTCGCACCTTCCGGCATTTTTGCCAGGATGTCGAATCTCTGCGCGCCCATCCAGTCCGGACCCGAGATCTGGTACTGCTTCACCTTGAACGCGAGCGTCATCAGGTCGGCGAGCGACAGGAACCCGATGTCGACTCTCGCCTGGTCGACATTCATGCCGACGTGAAGTTTTCCCGCCTGCATTGCCGCCGGATTCGGAGGCGCCGCCGGCTTGATGGATGCGACTTCGAATTGTAATCCGGCCGGTTTCGATTCAGGCGCCGGTGTTTGCGAAAATGCCGTACCCACCGCGAGCAGCAGGCCGGCTGCAACTCCCCGTTTTAACGTCATGACTCCAGCGTACTTGATTCTTCAGGATTTCGGAAAGCGCGACGACAAGCCTTGCCAGCACTGATAATAATCATGCTGAAGCTCGGCCGCTTCCAGCGCGAGCCGCGTGGGCCGCATCACGTAACGGGTCTCGAACATGAACGCCATGGTGTCGTCGATCTTTTGCGGCGCGAGCGTGGCCTTGGTCGCGCGCTCATGCGTCGCAGCATCCGGGCCGTGGGCGCTCCAGACGTTGTGCAGGCTCGCGCCGCCGGGCACGAAACCCTCCGCCTTGGCGTCGTATTCGCCGTGAATCAGGCCCATAAACTCGGTCATCGCGTTGCGATGAAACCACGGCGGCCGGAACGTGTGCTCGGCCACCAGCCAGCGCGGCGCGAACGCGACGAAATCGACATTGGCCGTGCCTGTGGTATCGGAAGGCGAAGTCAGAACGGTGTAAATCGACGGGTCCGGATGATCGAAGCTGACCGATCCGATCACCATGAATTTCCGCAGATCGTATTTATAAGGTGCGAGATTTCCGTGCCACGCGACTACGTCCAGCGGCGAGGAATCGGTTTCCAGCGCCCATAAATTCCCCGCGAATTTCGCGACAATCTGATGCGGCTGGTCGCTATTTTCAAACGCGGCCACGGGCGCCAGGAAATCGCGCGAATTGGCGAGCCCGTTCGATCCGATCGGCCCCAGCTCGGGCAGCCGGAACATGGCTCCGTAATTTTCGCAAACGTACCCGCGAGCGGTTCCATCGGGGAGGTCCACTCGAAAGCGCATCCCGCGCGGAATTACAGCGATTTCCTGCGGAACTACGTCGAGCACGCCCAACTCCGTCACCAGCCGCAGCGAGCCTTGCTGCGGAACGATCAGCATTTCTCCGTCGGCGTTATAGAGAACTTTGTTGATCATCGGCCGGTTCGCCGCGTAGACGTGAGCGGCCATGCCGCAGTTCACGCTGGCATCGCCATTGCCGCCGACCGTGATTAGTCCTTCGACAAAATCCGTGGGCGCCGTTGGAATCGGAAATGGATTCCACCGCATCTGCGTGGGCGGCGGGGCCACCTCATCGAACGGCGTGCTTCTCAAATTTCGCTTGTCGATCTGCTGAAAAGGACGGTTGTGTGCAGCCGAGGGCCGGATCCGATACACCCACGTCCGCCGGTTCTCCGCGCGCGGCGCGGTGAACGAAGTGCCCGACAACAGCTCCGCGTAAAGACCGTGCGGCACATGCTGCGGGCTGTTCTGCCCGTCCACTAAAACTCCGGACATCGCTTCGGAGACGAAGTGGTTCCCGAATCCGGGCTGATATCGTAAGTTGCTCACGGCTTCATCCACGCCGGGACTTCATCCGCCGGTGCTCCGTTGATGTGCATGTCTGTATACTCCAGAGTGATCTCCTCCACCAAATCCTGCTCATGTCGGCCCCTCACAGCGATGTTTCCGATCAGGACCTCGTCGAGTTTGATCGTCGTCAATACGCGGGAGCTTCCGTCCGGCATCTCCTCCGAATATTCGATCACCACCGGCCTTGGCGGGCCAAAGCGCGCGGCCCTCATCAACGCGGTCGAGTTCCGGTCCGCCACCTTCGTAATCTTGATTTCCCCAGCCTTGCTTTTGCTCGCATCCTTCCGCCCGGCGCTTCCGAACATCGGTTGGTCGCCAAGAGACATTGACGTAATGTCGAAGTCGATTTCATCCAGGTTCGAAGGCAATCCTCCGCCCAGGACTTTGAAGTCAGGGGGTAAATGCTTCCGCTTCGGATCCTGCCGGCCCGCGGTTCCTTGCGAGGAGCCGCCGCCACCAGCGACCGCGTCGCCGTCGAGTTGATTCACGTTGGAGGGCGGTCCGCCGCCCTGGACCTTGAAGTTGGTGGGTGAATACGGTCGTCTCCCCGTTCCCCCTTTTACGCCAATCACCGGAGCCTCCACGGGGAATTCAAATGACTGGCCTCCCAGAAATCTCACCCGGAAATGCCCCATAAGTAAATCCTCCGTGCCTTCGCCATGAGTTTAGTCTACCGGCTGCCGGCCCACTTCGCGCTGTGATCCGACGATACGGACCAGGTCCCCGCCGGCGATTCCAGTTTGAAGTACGACCATGGCCCTTCCATCCACGGATAACGCCAGATGACGCTTTCATCCACATCGACTCCCAAGCCCGGGCCGCGAGGCACGATGCACTCGCCGCGCTCGATCGCAACCGGCTGCTTGACGATCTCCGACGCCAGCGGAAACGGATACATGAACTCGCGCGTATCGGTGGAATAGCACGGATATTCCAGCCACGGCACCACGCTCGAAGGCCAGCACACGCCCAGGTGCGCCGCGGCGATCACTTCAAGCGCCGTGCCCCAGCTATGAAACGCGAACCGCAGCCCCGCGCGCGCGATGTCCGGAAACAGGCGCCGGGCCGTCGCGTAGCCGCCCTGGCACACCACATCCATCTGGACGTAATCGACCGCGCTGGTCTCGATCAGGTCCAGGTAGCGGAGTTCGTTCGGCTCATGCTCGCCGCTCGCCAGCGGAACCAGGCCTTTCTGCTTCAAGTGCAGAAACGCTTCGTGATCGTCGGGCGGAAACGGCTCCTCCAGCCAGCGGATGCCGTATTCGGCCATTTCGCCTGCCAGCCGCTCGACGGTTTCCGGCGAATAGCTCAGGTCGCCCATGCGCCACCAGGTGTGCGCGTCGACCATGATGTCGAAATCCGGGCCGACTCTTTCGCGAACCGCCCGCACCGCGGCCACGTCCTGCTCGGGACCGCCGCCGGGCCGCATCTTATACGCGCGAAACCCGAGTTCCTTCACGCGCGCAGCTTCGGCCGCATAGCCTTCCGGGGGCATATACATTCCCGCGCTTCCATACAGCCGGATTCGATCCCGAACGCGGCCGCCGATCAGCTCGCTTACCGGAACATTGCGCGCTTTTCCCACCAGATCGTAGAGGGCGATTTCAACCGAACTGTAGATGCGGCTCGCTTCGGCGTCCGATCCGGGCCCTTGTTGAAACAGAATCCGCAGCGCATCCGGATCGGCGGCCGTTCGCCCGATCAGAAACGGCGCGATCAGCCGGTCGATCATCTGCTTGGCCTTGATCGTGGCTTCGCCCGGCGCGTACCCGAACAAACCCTGATCGGTCGCCACCCGCACCAGCATCGCGTCGCGCTTGACGATGGTGCGCTCGCCGCCATGGTACGCAAGCCGGATCGGTTGGGGAAATGGATAGGAAAGCAGGTACGCTTCAACAGCCGTAATCTTCATCGTGGGCGAGAACCGCTACAATTCTACAACGAGCGACGGAACACAATAACAGGAGATGAGAAAAAAAGCCGGGCGGAAGACGGTCCCGCCCGGCAGAGCATCCGTAAGCCCCTCGGAGGATAGGGTCTACGGGTTTCGGAAGGAGCGAAAATGGACGACTTTTTACGCTAACAAGCCGCCGTGGCCTAAACTCGCGACTTCCCAGCCTGAAACTCGATAGCGGGCCAGCATGGGCGGCAGGACCAGGTCGACCACGTTCGGCTTGGCGGAGCGGAAACACCCTGGCGCCGACAGCAGCGGGACATCGTCCTTATATCCCAAAAGGAGCAAGTTGCCGGGCTCGACGGGCGCCAGGAATCGCTCGAAATGGCAGCCGATGCTGGTCATTGCTCGGCCGATTACATCTTCGGGGCCGGCCGGTGCGGTGGTGGAAGCCACCAGGAGTACAGTCGGCTTGGCCCGCAGCAAATGCTGCAAGCTGCGCGCGACTGCAGCTTCTTCCTCGACGGAAGCCAGCACGAAGCTAGGGGTTGCGCTGAAATGCTCCAGCCGCTGGCGCATGATGCTCTCAAAAAGTTGCCGCGCACGATCGCCATGCACCGGATCGGTATATAGCACCGCAACCGAGGGCGAGCGCACGGGCCGGGCCTGGAGGATCGGACCGCGCTCCCGTAGAATGTTGATCACGGCTTCCAAATGCGATCCGGCGACGGCAAACGGCGCGCTTTTGACCGTGGCGATGCGCTGCCCCGCTTTAGCGAAGGTGAAATTCACCGAGGTGGCGATCACGATACTGGCGATGCAGTTGATCTGTTTTAGCAGCTCATCATCCACCAGCACGCAGCAGTCTTCCGAGGCGAATAGATTCGCTCGGCCGCCGGCTGCCAGCCGAATCTCCAGGCAGCCACAACCCATTTCCTTGGCCGCCATACACACGGCGTCGTCCTCGCCAACCTCGCCGTCTTCGAGCTCCGTCACCCAAACCTGATCCAGGCCCTCAGTGGCGAGCAGACGGACATCTTCTTCGCTCAGCAGGTGACCCTTTGCAAGCAGCTTGCGCCCGCCCGGACGGAAAATGGTACAGCACAGGATTCGCCCCGTTGACTCCTGTATCTCTACGATCTGCGCCTTCATGTCAACTCCAGTACAGCCCAAGACTCGATCGCGACGCTTCTGACTCCGGTCCTATTCTAACCCCATCCGGTTGCGGAGTCGATCATCGTAGTAGTGGAATAATGAGAGCAATATTCTCACACAATCGAAATGTAATGTCGAGAAGTTTAATCGGAATTACTTCTGTAATACCGGCAGTCGCTCGATTTCTTCGATCTGCGCGAAGTGCGGTACTACGAGGTCTGGCGGTCCCGATCTAAGGCGTTTGAGCATCGCGATTTCGTCGCAGGCTTGAAATTTCGGGCAACGCAGGCAATCTTTCCACGCCTTTAGCGGCAGCTCGCCACGATCTACTTCTTCGAAGCCCAATTTTCGAAAAAATCCGTCAACATATGTAAAGGCGAAAATCGAGTGCAGATCATGCTCGCGAGCCTCTGTTTCCAGCGCCTCCACTAACTGGCGGCCAATCCCCTTGGTCTTCAATCCCGGCTGTACGGCGAGGCTGCGGATTTCGCCCGAAAACGGAGTATAGAAGTGCAACGCGCCGCATCCCACCAGCGCTCCATCGTCGAGGGCGACCAGGAAGTCCCGAATATTCTCGGCCATCTCGAATTCGGTGCGCGGAAGCATGATGCCGTCGCGCGCGTAGGCGTTAATTAACCGTACGACCCCCGGAATATCCTGCATGCTTGCCCTGCGTATTTGTGCCATTTTAGGAAACTACCCGTGTGCCAATCGGCATACCGGCGATTAATTGTCGGAGAATCCCGGAATGAGATCCCGGCGCGATGACTACTTCCGCTTTGCCGCCGTGGTTGATCGCGATTAGCGCTGCTTCGAGCTTGGCCTGCATCCCGCCGCTCGCGAGACCGGACTCGATCAGCTTTCGCGCTGCTGCCGCTGAGAGCGTAGCGAGGGTCTCGCCCGACCCGTCGCGGACTCCCTCGACATCGGTGAGAAAAATGAGTTTGTCGACCTCGAACGCAGCGGCGCAGGCGGCGGCCATCTGGTCGCCATTCACGTTATACATACCGCCTCGCGCATCGCCCGCGACGCAGGCGACCACTGGCAGGTAACCCTCGCGGATCAACACGTGCAGCAGCCGCGGATCGCTATGCGCCGGCTTGCCTACATGACCCAATTCCGGATTCAGCGGCTCGGCGTCGACCAGGCCCGCATCGATTCCGGTCAGCCCAACCGGTTTGGTTCCCGCCGCACGCAGCGCCGAAACCAGTTCCGCATTTACCGTTCCCGCGAACACTTTTAGCACTGCGTCCAACACTTCCGGGGTAGTAACGCGCAGGCCATTGACGAAGCGGCTCTCGACTCCGTTCTTCTCGAGGAATCGCGTCATCTGTTTGCCGCCGCCATGGACCACCACGACTTCGTTGGCACGGCTTAGTTCGGCGATCTCGCAGGCCAGGCGCGCGCGCGATTCCAGCGCATCGAGCAGCGTTCCGCCGATTTTGACCAGCAGCCTCACAGCAGCCCCGCCGTTTCCTCGAAGCCGAGCGCCAGGTTCATATTCTGCACCGCCTGCCCGGCCGCGCCCTTGCCCAAATTGTCGATGGCCGCAACGATCACCGCGCGGTGCGTCGCCGCGTCATACTGAATCCCCAGATCGCAGAAATTCGTCCGCGAGACCGACCGGATGTCCGGAATCTGCCCCGGCTTGTACAACCTGACCAATGCCTCCTCGCCATACTGGCGCTGATAAATATCCAATATGTCATCCGCGGATTTTATATCTTTCGTGCGGAAGTAGATGGTTTCGAGAATCCCTCGGTCGATAGGCAGCATTTGAGCGGTGAAGCTCAGCTCGCCTTCTTCGAGTCCCGAAGTGCGCAGAATTTCCGGGACGTGCCGATGTTCCAGGATCGCGTAAGTCGAGAAATTATCGGTGACCTCGCAGAAGCTGGTTTTAAGGGACGGCTTACGACCCGCGCCGCTGGCTCCACTTTTCGCGTCGCACACGATTCCCGCCTCGCGCACGACCACCCCGGCTTCCACCAACGGCCGGATCGCGAGATTCGCCGCGGTCGGGTAACATCCGGGATTCGCGATCAGCCGGGCCCCGGCAACCCGGGTTCGGCAGAATTCAGGCAAACCGTAGGCTGCCTCCGACAGCAGCCCCGGTTGCGTGTGCGCCTCTTTGTACCAGCGCTCGAAATTCTGCGCCGTGCCCAGGCGGAAGGCTCCGCTCAGATCGATCACCTTGGCCCCGGCGTTGAGCAGCTCCGGAGCAAGTTTCATCGAGGCATCGGCAGGAGTGGCCAGAAACACGGCAGCGAGGCCCGCCGATCGTACCGCTTCTGCGATGCAAGGCATCCGCCGCGGGCCGGCGTCCTTGATGGGACGCGGGCGTTCGCCGGTTTCGCGATGCTCCAGGAGCACCGGCTCCGCGTGGGGATGGCGCGCGAGAATCGAGATCAGCTCGGCGCCGCTGTAGCCGTGGAATCCGACAATGCCGACGGGCGTGGATGAGTAATTATTCACTCTGATGAATAATTATACCTCAGCTTCAGGTCTCAACGCTCCGCAGCCACCACCCAGAGCCGCGCTTTTGGCGGTATGCCTACTTCAACCCTATCGAACACGAGATGTTGGTTATCTTGCCACCTCAGATCGTAAGTCAGACTCGGTGTCGGGCCTGTCAACCGTCGGGGCTGGCTTGACTGGTCCAGGCCGACCACCCAGATGCCGGTACAGTTCCAGATCGGCATGTTTCCCGGTCCCGAGGTTCGCGGCTGGGATGCGAATGTAGCATACGCGATCGCACGACCATCGGGCGATGGCACCGCCAGCCCGGCCGGTTCTTTTGTGGGCAGCACGACGCGTTGACGCTTGCCATCTGGCGAGCTGACGACCAAGCCGTCAGCGGTGAAGAAGGCAAGCTTTGAACTGTCGGCGAACCATGGACTCCAACTCGGCTCCATCCAATCCCAACCTTGGGCGGGATGCATGATCGCCGCTCCCAATTCAATCCACGCCTTTTCGCGCAAATCGTAGATGTTAAGTGTTCGGCCGAGCCGTCCGGGACCAACGGCGATGTACCGCTCGTCCGGGGAAGGAACGAGCCATTCCCCGAGAAATTTTTCGTGATGATGCGGGGAGAGTTCCGCGCGAGGCGTAACCAAAACCGAGTCGCCGAATTCCTGATGCACCCATACAAAGCTGCCGATGGTTGACAGATAAGCCACTCGCTCCACACACCCGGATGAGGGCTTGAGGACAACCTTTGGAAGGCAGACGCGTCCTTGTTGATGAACCGACCCATCCTCTGAAATCAAGGCATACGACCAGTCACGAAAAGATACGATTCCGTCCTGGTTCCAATCCGCCACGAAGCTATCCGCGAGAGATTTCGGCGACACTTTGGAACCTGCACGATCCAGAATGATTATCTCGGACCGGAGGTTGGACCTTCCCAATCCACCGCTTCCACCCGGGCGAAACCAGCCGGTCCGAACGGCGGCGATCCTCTTGCCGTCGGGGCTTGGGACTGGATTATAGGCATTTTCGTCAGACAACAGAGTCTGTGCCGCCGCGGTCCTCAACAGCAGCAACCCAATGAACAATAGATAACAAGCAACGCCAACCACGCTTCGCATTTTCATTTTCAAGCGTAGCTGATCCGCGCGCTTCCCTGGTCGCGTGAGTCCTGACCAGGCAAGTCCCGGGGGAAAACCCTAGACCATCGGTGCTCTGTGGTCCGGCGCTTTGGCCTCCGATGAACGGTGAAGGGCCTATGCAGACGATCACGCTTCTTGGAATGGCACTGTGCCTGTTCGTGCTGTACAAGCGGGCTCGCAACGCGCGGACGCAGCCATCCAGCGGTCTGAAGAAGCGGTCCAAGACGCTGCACTTGCTGGTTGCGGCGGTAGTAGTCTGGCTGGTCATCAGCATGCATTTGCAGCACCTCAATCGCGTGATGGGAGGCGAGCCGGACGCTCCACAGTCCACTTGGGAGCGCGTGATTACGACGCTATCGGATTGGCTTTAATCACAACGCGCGTCAGGAACGCTGCTCGCTGACCGACCGCTCCGCCAGTTCGCCGACGATGGGTAATTTGTAGTCTTCGTCGTGGCTCACTTTGATGATCATGATGATCCAGGCGGCGAAGATCAGCAGTTGCAGGCCGCGCGAGAACAGGTGACGCAGCGGGAACCCACCTTCCCAGTCGGAAAGATACAGTGCCGGCGAGATCACCCACTCCACCATCAGCCACGCGACAAACAGATACAGCCCCTGGAACGCGTGGAACCGGACCTGGGTTTCCTTGCGGAACCGTTCGCTGGCTAGTACTACGATCGCCGCGATCCAACCGACCATGGGGATGTAGCACAGCAGCGATGCGTTGCGATTGCTGATGCCGGCCATAATGTCGGGCGGCCGCGATCCACCGCCGCCCGCGGACTGCTGCCGGGATCCGCATTTGCCGCAAAACCGGTCGCCATCGCCGACCTGGTTTCCGCATTGGACGCAAAAAGGCATCTGTTAATAGTTACGATACGTCACTCGAATCCGTTCCCGCCACAATGCTAGCATCAGGTTTATGCGGACGGCGATTCTGGTTTTACTGGCTCTGGCGTCTTCCGCGCATGCCGCCAAGACGCTGGATATCTTCTTTATCGACACCGAAGGCGGCCAGGCGACCCTGGTGGTTTCTCCATCCGGCCAGGCCCTGCTGATCGACACCGGATACACGAATTTCAGCGGCCGGGACGCGGACCGGATCGCCAACGCGGCCAAGGCGGGGCACGTGAAACACATCGATTATGTGCTGATCACGCATCATCACGCCGACCACGAAGGCGGCGTCCCGAATCTGCTTCAGCGGCTGACGGTCGGTACCTTTTATGACCACGGTCCCACCGTCGAGGAGAAGCCGGATCGAACTTACAAGGCTTACCAAGACGCGATGGCGGGGCAGCATCATGAGACGATCAAGCCCGGCGACACGATTCCAGTGAAGGGGCTGGACGTGACCGTCGTGGTTGCCGGAGGTGCGCACATCGACAAGTCCGGCGAGGCGAATCCGTATTGCGCGGGGCTGGCTCCGAAGGATGGGGAAACCGGGGAAAATCCGCAGTCCGCGGGGGTGGTCATCCAATATGGCAAGTTTCGTTTCGCAGATCTGGGCGACCTGACCTGGAACAAGGAATTAGCCCTGCTTTGCCCCGAAAATCGCGTGGGAAAGATCGATTTGTATCTGACCTCGCACCACGGCGGCGAGACATCCAAGGCGATTTACGCGATGGCTCCGCGGGTCGCCATCATGAACAACGGGGCTCGCAAGGGCGGCGATCCTAAAGGATGGAAGACCGTGAAGGATTCGCCGGGTCTTGAAGATCTGTGGCAGCTCCACTTTGCGGTTGCCGGAGGGACGGAGGCGAATTCACCCGATCCCTTCATCGCCAACGTCGACGAACCTTGCCAGGGCCAGTACCTGAAGGTCACGGCCGAGGCGAACGGGGCGTTCACGGTCTACAATCCGCGCAATAAGTACTCGAAGACGTACCCGGCGAAGTAATCCGGTTGCCTTTGCTTTCGCCGCCTCGTCTGGACTATCATTCACCCATTATGCAAATCAAGGCGCTGATTCTGGCATGTTTTTGCGGCGCGTTCACGGCTTCCGCGCAGTATAAGGCCGTCAATCCGCAAGTGTCGAAGATTGTTTCGGAGGTTTCCGAGCAGCGGATTGCCGAAACGCTGAAGAAGCTGGAATCCTTCGGGACGCGGTATCTGTTTTCGTCGCAGGACGATCCGAATCGAGGCATCGGGGCGTCGCGGAAGTGGATTTATGAGCAGTTCCGCGGCTACAGTCCCCGTCTGGAAGTCAGCTACGATCAGTATCGCCTGAAGAAAAGCACCGCGGCCGGGTCGCGCATCCCGAGCGATGTGGATCTGTACAACGTGGTCGCCGTGCTGCCGGGCACTACTAATAAGGACCAGCGGATTATCATCAGCGGGCACTACGATTCGGTGAATAATGTTCGCCCGCCGGGATCACCGGCGCCCGAACCGGGAGGTCCGCCCGCGCCGCCGCGCGATCCGAATATTGATGCTCCGGGAGTCACCGACGACGGCAGCGGGACGGCTTGCGTGATGGAACTGGCTCGGGTGATGAGCCAGTATCAGTTCGAAAAGACCATCGTGTTTATTGCTTTCGCCGGCGAGGAGGAGGGATTGCTCGGAAGCACTCTGTATGCCGAGAAAGCGCGCTCGCTGGATCAGAAAATCGAAGCGGTGCTGAACAGCGACATCATCGGCAGCGACGTCGGCGGCGACGGGCGCACGGAAAATCGGCGAGTGAATATTTTCAGCGAAGATCCGATCGATTCTTCTTCTCGCGAAATCGCGCGCTATATGAAGGAGATCGGCGAGCGGTATGTTCCGTCGATGACGGTCGATCCGGTGTTCCGCGCCGACCGTTTCGGGCGCGGCGGCGATCATACGCCGTTCAACCTGGAAGGATTCGGGGCCATCCGGGTGTCGACGCCGGTGGAAAATTTCGCCAATCAACACTCGGCTACGGATACGTTTGCCGGAACCTCGCCGGCTTACATTGCTCGGGTGACCAAGGTGAATGGAGCTGTGGCCGCGTCGCTCGCGTGGGCTCCGAAATCTCCTGAGACGACGCAGATGGTCGAACGGAACGGGCAGAAAGTCCCCTCGTTGATGCTGACTCGCGGGCAGTCGCGTTATGACGCGCTGTTGAAGTGGAAGCAGCAGAATCCGGAGCCGGATCTGGCCGGGTATGTGGTGATGATGCGCAAATCCACCGCGCCCTATTGGGAGCGCGAGATTTTCGTCGGCAACGTGAGCGAGTACAGCATGCCCGAAGTTTCGATCGACGAAGTGGTGTTCGGGGTGAAGGCGATCGATAAGGAAGGCAATGAGAGTCTGGTGAGTCCTTATGTCGCGGCGCCGCGCGCGAAGCGGAAGATCGAAACTTACTGAGGCTACGGTTGCGAGCGATTTTTTTGCGCCGTCAACATCCACCGCTTCCTTCGGTCGCGGCTCGTTTATCCTGAAACTTGCTGCTGTCGTCGTCCACGTACTTCATCTTTCTGGTCGCGGTCTTCCTGCTCTACTGGCCCCTCTCGCGGGTCCGTTTGCTGGCCTTAAGCGTCATCCTGTTCGCGAATTATTTCTTCTACGCCAAGTGGGACCTGTTCTATCTCGCGCTGATTCCCGCGGTCTCCAGTTGCGACTTTTTCATCGGCCTGGGCCTGCAAAAATCGAATCGAAACTGGGTGCGCCGGCTGCTGGTTTCGGCGAGTCTGGCGATGAACATCGGCCTGCTGGTGGCGTTCAAGTACATGCCGTTTTTTCTGCAGAATTGGGCCGCTGTAACGGGTCGCCCTGCGCCCGAATGGCATTGGATTCTTCCACTCAGCCTGTCGTTTTACGTGTTCCAGGCCCTGACCTACACGCTGGACCTGTATCGCCGGGACATCAAGGGCACGAAAAGCTATCTGGCTCATCTGGCCGCGGTTTCATTTTTCCCGACCATCCTCGCCGGGCCGATCACGCGAGTGTCTACGCTGATCCAGCAGTTCGAAAAGCCCAAAAAACTGGACGCATCGGACGGCGGACGCGCGCTGTTTCTGATCGGCATGGGGTTGATGAAGAAACTTCTGATTGCGGATTTTCTGGCCGGCAACCTGGTGAATCGAGTGTTCGATTTTCCCAATCTGTATAGCGGTACCGAGACGCTGATCGCGGTTTACGCTTACGCTCTGGAAATTTATTACGATTTTTCGGGCTACACCGATATCGCCATCGGATCGGCTCTGCTGCTGGGCATTAAGCTGCCGCAGAATTTCAATCGTCCTTACGCGGCGGTGAATCTGGCCGATTTCTGGCGGCGCTGGCACATTACGTTTTCCAACTGGTTGCGTGACTATCTATATTTTTCGCTGCCCGGCAAGCGATCGAAAGTGATGCCGTATGTGAACCTGATCATCACCATGGTGATCGGCGGGCTGTGGCATGGCGCGAGTTGGAATTTTGTCATCTGGGGGGCGCTGCACGGTACTGGCCTCGCCGCCGTGCGCGGATGGCAGGCGTATCGCAAGAAATCTCCCGTGGTTGGGCATGAAAGCCTGCGGCGATACCTGAGCATCTTGGCGACGTTTCATTTCGTCACTTTTACCTGGATTTTCTTCCGCGCTTCCACGCTCGACAACGCGCTGCTGATTCTTTCGCGTATTGGGTCGCTCAGCGTTTCGCTGGCGAACATTTCGGCGCCGCTCGGGATCGTGATGCTGATCGGAATCCTGGCGCATTACGTCCCCGGAAAATGGTACGATTTCGGCGTTTCGATGTTCGTGCGGGCGCCGTTTTATGCGCAGGCGGCGGCGCTGGCGCTGCTGGTGATCGGGCTCCAGTACGTGTCCCAGACAGGCGCGACGCCGTTCATATATAACAGATTCTGATGCCCATCAAGACTGGACTCGCAATCTTAACGTTCATCGGGCTCATACTGCTGCCGCAGGTCGCGCCGGCGTTGAAGAATTACGCGTCGCTCGATCCGCGCAATATTCCGGTGGTGCTCGATCTGCCGGTTCCGAAGCTGAAAGGCACCCAGGAACTGGACGCGCAGGGCGTGCGCAACGCGCATTTACAGGCTCGCGCGCCGAATCATCTTTCCGATCCGACGCATGCGCTCGATCATTTCTATGAAGCGCTGCGCAAGAACGGGACCACGCGCATCGTGCACTACGGCGATTCGCCGACGACCGGCGATTTGATCACCGCGGACGCTCGCGCGATGCTTCAGAAAGAATTCGGCGACGGGGGCACCGGATTTATTCTGATCGCCCGGCCCTGGGCGTGGTACAACCATCGTGGCGTGGAGATGGAGGCGTCGTCGCACTGGAAAATCGACATTGCGGGCATCGCGCAATCGAAGGATGGCATGCACGGATTGGGCGGCGTGAGCTTTTTCGGCTCCCCTGGCGCGACGGCGCATTGGAAAATCCGCAGCCCCGCGCAGGGCCTCATCGAGATCGCTTATCTGACGCAGCCCGATGGCGGCGCTTTCGCGGTGGATGCGGACGAGAAAGAAATCGGTACGGTCGAGACCGAGGGCGCCGCGAAGGTCCCCGGCTTTTCTACCTTTAAAATTCCCGCTGGGGCAACGGGATTCAGTGTGCGCGTCACGCGCGGCTCGGTACGGCTTTACGGAGCTGAATTTCGCAGGAACTCGCCGGGCGTGATTTATTCGAGCCTGGGAATTAACGGCGCGAACATCACTCTGCTTTCGCACTCCTTCAACGAACATCACTGGGCTGCGGAGCTGCGCCATTACAATCCGGACCTGGTGATCGTCAACTATGGAACGAACGAAAGCGGTTTTGCGAGTTTCGTGGACAAGACTTGGGGGCCAGAGGCGAAGGAGGCGGTGCGGAGGATCCACGCGGCGCTGCCCGGCGCATCCGTTTTGCTGATGAGCCCGATGGATCGCGGGGAAAGAAAAGAAGGAGGCGAGATCGATACGGTTCCGGTGCTGCCTCGGCTGGTGAACATTGAAGCGCGGGTCGCGAGTGAGACCGGAGCCGCATTTTTCAATACTTTCGAAGCCATGGGCGGCCAGGGAACCATGGGCCGATGGTATGCGGCCGAGCCTCGTCTGGTGGGCGCGGATTTCATCCATCCGATGCCCGCCGGAGCGAAAATCGTAGGCGAGCTTCTGTACGGCGCCTTGCGCGATGGATTCAATCAATATAAACTGCGACAATTAACCAATAGGGCGGAGGTGCAGCCGCCGGCCCTGAAAGATGCTGTCAAGAAACCGTGAAGCTCGTTAGGGTCCAACTCGGGATTGCTTTGCTCGCGTGCGCGGGTTTAGCGATGGGCGCGGTTGCCGCCGATCCCAAGAAGTCGGCCAAGCCGAAAAAGCACCGGTACCGTTCGAGCGTCAAGCCCAAGACTGCGGGCTCCGCTGCCGCTGTGAAGAAATCGCCGCCTAAGGCCGTTGCGCATGCGGTTCATGCGACCAGCGCCGCTGTGGTGCACCGCCGCGCGATTCCGAAGAGCCCTCCGGTGTCCGCGAAAGTCCGGGCCGCGGCGCATGACGGCGTGTTCGAGAAAGTCGCCAGCGGAGCGGATATTCCGGTCGAAAATGCGTCCGCCCTGGTTCCGTTTTTCGAATTGCTGTACCGTCATCAGAAAGGTGAAATTCCCGGGCCAGTGCGCATCCTGCATTACGGCGATTCGCATACCGCGGCCGATGAGTGGACCGGCGATCTGCGCTCGCGCTTTCAGGAAAAATTCGGCGACGGTGGCAGCGGGTACTCGTTCGCGGGGCGTCCCTGGAATGGGTATCGAAGGCTCGATGTGCGAACAGGATCAACGCGCGGATGGCACACGGACGGTCTGGTCGGCCGCACCGGCGATGGGGTTTACGGCCTGGGCGGCGTTTCGATGACCACGCAGTCCCCGCGCGAAGCGGTCTATCTGCAAGCCGATGGGCAGGAGTTCGAACTGTTCTATCTTCAACAACCCGGCGGCGGAGCGATTCAGGTTTACGATAACGGCGGACTGGTGGAACGCATTTCGACGGACGGCGCGGAAGAGCCCGGGTATTATCATTACGAGACCGTCCCCGGCAGCCACAAGCTGGAAGTGGAGACGCTGGATCATGCGCCCGTGCGCTTATTCGGATGGACCGCGGAGAATTCCACCGGCGTCACGTATGAAACGCTGGGAATCAACGGCGCGCAGGCTTCCATCGTGCTCGATTGGAATGAACCGGTATTAAAGTCGAATATCGAGCGGCGCAATCCCGCGCTGATCGTGCTCGCTTACGGGACCAATGAAGCAGGGCGCAAGGATTGGACCGTCGATTCGTACAAGAGCATGTTTGAGGAGCTGATCGGGCGCATTCGCAGCGCGGCGCCCACCGCGACCATATTAATCATCGGTCCGCCGGATCGCGATCTGCACACACGCAAAGGCTGGCTGCCGATGGACCGCATCGACATGATCGTGGAGGCGCAGCATCAGGCCGCCGTCGCGACCGGGTGCGCGTTTTGGGATCTGCGCGCCAAGATGGGCGGCAAGGGTTCCATGCAGCAATGGGTGCAAGCCGGCCTGGCGCAGGGCGATCACGTGCATTTCACCGGACCTGGATATCGCGTGCTGGGCGACTCCGTGTTCCGCGATGTGATGAGCCAGTATGACCGATTCCTGAAGGCGCGCGCCGACATCGTCGCCGAGGCGGCGACTGCTACGGCTCCGGTGCCGCAGATCAAGCAATAGAGCGGTGCCACGATCCAGATTTCATGGCGGAAAACATCACCTCCGAGTTTTACTGCCCGGCCTGCCGGCTGCCGGTGGACGATCCGCTGGTGTGCGGCGATTGCGCATCGCTGATCTGCCGCCGCTGCGGCACTCCTCTGGAGCGCGTGGACGAATTGGGCATTGGCTGATCGCGCTCGCGCTTCTGCTGGGCGCCTGCAGTTCTCATCCACCGCAACCGACCACCGGCATCGCTTTCGCCGGACCTACCACGTTGAATCTGCGTAAGGATCTGGCTTCGAAATCGGCGGTGGTGGGAAGCGTGAAGCATGGCGAGAAACTGGACGTGCTCGAAACGCGGCGCCGCTTCGTGAAAGTGCGGTCGGCGCAGGGCGTGGAGGGTTGGATCGATTCCAATCAGCTTCTGACTCCACAGCAAATGGACGATCTGCGCCGCTTGGCGGAGAGCGCGGCCAAACTTCCTTCGCAAGGCGTCGCGACCGTGTACGATCCGCTCAACGTACATGCCGACCCAAGCCGCCAGTCGCCGAGTTTTTTTCAGATCCCGGAATCGGGCGCGGTCGAAGTGATCGGCCATCGAGTCACACCGCGTAGCGCGCCGCAGCCGGTGGCGGCTCCAGTCCACCGCTCTGTTTCACCCGCCAAGAAGGGGAAGGCGAAAGATACGAAGAGAGCCGGGCCGATGCCGGACATGCCTAAGCCTCCTCCGCCTCCCGCGAATTGGCAGGAGCTTTCGCGCCCGCGCGCTGCCGATCTTCCCGGCTACGCGCCGCCCGCGCCAAAAACCGTCGGACTCGACGACTGGAGTCTGGTCCGCACCAAAGACGGCAAAGTGGGCTGGGTGCTATCGCGGATGCTGACCATGTCAATCCCGGATGAAGTCGCGCAGTATGCCGAGGGTCATCGCATCACGGCTTATCTTCCGCTGGGCGACGTCAAGGACAAAGAAAAGTCGGAAGTGAAGCACAACTGGATTTGGACGACGGTAAATTCGGGAGAATCCTGCGAATTCGACAGCTTTCGCGTTTTCGTGTGGAGCATCAAACATCACCGCTACGAGACGGCTTATATCGAGCGCAATGTGAAGGGTCATTTTCCGGTGGAGACTCACGAGTTGCCGGGTCAGGACGAGAAATCTTTCTCACTGGTTCTGGAAGACAAGGATGGCAAATTGAGCACGCGCACCTACGCCTTCGCCGGTTTTCGCGTGCGGCTGGTATCGAAGACGCCGTACCAGCCGCCTCCGCCGCTGCCGGAAGTGCGGGCGTCGCGCAGCTTCGATCCACTCCCGTTGGCTGCGCCGGCGGAAAGCAGTTGGCGTCTAAAGCTCGGCGAGTGGCGGCGGAGGTGGTTGGGGCGGTGAGTTATGGTAACGTTTTGGATGTGAGTGACGTTGCTGCTCCCCTCGATGATCTGTTAGAGCCGTTCAGTCGTTGCCTGGACGCTGAATCGGCCCAGCGCGTGGCAGAGTTCCGCGTGGATCGCGGGGTCCAGGTGCGAATCAAGCTCCTTGCCGAGCGCGCTAACGACGGACTTCTCAGCGACGATGAACGGGCGGAATACGAAGCTTTGATCAACGCGGCCGATTTCATCTCCATTCTGAAGATCAAAGCCAGACGACGGCTGAAATCCCGACGTGTGGAATGAGCACTTTCTATTCCGGGGTATCAACATCGAGGGGCGTACGCCTTCGGGCCGGGCGACTGTGCAGGTGCTGGCGATGAACGACGCCCGACGGCTGGAACTCCGGGCTGAATTGCTGGTGCGTCAGTCGCGACGGCGTCTGAAGTAAGAGCTTTGTTCATGGGCTTGTGTCTGTGGCCATTGATCATTTCACCAACCGGATCGTCCAGAAATCCGCCGACAGGTCGCTGTTCTCCAGATACTCGTACGGCAGCGTGAAATATCCTTTCAAACCCCAATCGGAACCCCAGGAATTTCGCACGAAAAAGCGGTTTAGCGAATCCATGTACCCCACCGCCAGCACCGCGTGCCCGCCCACCGTCCCCTCCGAAGATCCAGGCATTGGCGCGACGCCCGAGTCGGCCACCGCGTCGCTCTCGAAACTTTCGTACACCGTGAATCCGAATGCGAATGGATATCCCGCGGCCAGGCACGACTTCAAGTGTGCGAGACTCTGCGGCACCCGGCTATACTGCACGGCCGGATGCAGTTTGCCGACGTTGTAACATTGCGGCGGCGGCTTTTCGGCATAGTTGCTTTCGTTGTACGGCCACAGAGGCTCCGGACAAGCGCCTTCTTCGACGACGGCCTTGATTCCGTCGCGAAGCATCGCGCCCGAATCCGTTGCCGTGGTGCCCTCGATCACCCGTTCGTTGTAATAGATATACAGACGCGACGGCGCAAACGGCTGCGCCATTTTCTGTCTTGATTGATCGAAAGAAATGGCTGCGGCAATCGCGTTCGCCGTGCAGCTTCCGAGCTGGCCCTGATCGTAAACCGGCGGACATGCCGAGCGCAGGTCCACCGATGCCGGTAGCGCCGCGGTTTTGCGGGGCGCGCAATAAATTTGGTCGCGGGCATCCGGCAAATCCGGAATCCATCCGTAACGCAGGTGCTTCATGCCCGCAGCCTATGTTGCGACCGCGTTCGCCGCCGGTGAATCAGACTTGTATGGAGGAGAAACAGCGAAACTTACACGCCGAATCCGATGCGTGATACGCGAAGCGGATTGGTCTGAGAGAATGGGCCGCCCGTCCGCACTTATTCACAGAGTGATTCAGGGGACAGCGGAAGCCAAAATAACGGCGGTGCGGCGTAGGCAGCGGCGCCAGTCGGACATGCGGACCTGGTCGCCGCCCGGCGGCGATGTGCGGATCGAGTACTCCGAAACGCTGTTGCGCGAGGTGCGCGGCTTTATACTTGAGAACGATATTTCGGGTGTGCTGTTCGGGAGCCTGAGAAACGGCGTGGTGGTTCTGACGGCCGCGAAGCTCACTTCAGACGATGCTCCGATTGGGCTGGAGCCGGTCGGCATTTTCTCGGCTCGCGTGCGCGGTGAAGTTTTTCTAACTGAGTCTGACTTGCAGCGGTTCGAAAGGGTTGAGTCCGATGCCGCGGTCGCGCTGGTGGTCGCAGGGGCACGAGCCGGGTTCTTCCTTCATGAGCCGGATGGATCGCTCCGGTCGATCAAAAGCCACCGCGAAATTCCGATTGCCGGCGGCTCGGTTCCCGCGACGCGCTGGGCGCCGCCTGTTGCGGTGTTTGCTGCCGCAATGTTGGCTGTCCCTTTGCTCGCTCTGCCGGCCTGGCATGCGCGGCCACCTGTGGGCCTGGAGATGAGAGAAAACGACGGGCAGTTGCGGATCACCTGGAATCGCGCCGCGGTTGCGCGACCGGTAGACCTTGAAATTCGAGATGGGACCAGGCGCACCGTCACCCCGGTCTCATCCACTCTTTCGAGCGCCACCTACCGGCCGCGCACTGACGACGTGGAGATTCGCCTGGGCGCGGAATCCGCGCGTTTCATTGGCGCACCGGAGCCGAAGCCGGAATCTACTGAGTCTGGGGTCGCTGAACTCAGATCGGAAGCCGGCAGACTACGCTCGGCCGCAGCCTCCCAGCGCCGGCGGATCGCAGAATTAGAGAAGATCCTTTCTACAATGGATCTTGATCATTGAAACGCGCCAATCCGCAAAATCCACGATTGCCGACGCCGAACGTGTCGCCCGCCAACTCTTCGGCTTGAACGCCACAGCCACCGCGCTGCCCGGCGAGTTCGACGACAACTTCCGTCTGACTTCTCACGACGGCGTACAGCACGTCCTGAAAATCATGCGCGCCGGTTGCGAGCCGGAGTTTGTCGAGATGCAATGTGGTGCTCTGGAACGGCTCGCAGGACTGCCAGTTCCTCAAGTTTCTAGACCTCCGGCGGTTGCCGATGGCCGGCTGGTGTGGCTGCTCGATTGGCTGCCGGGGCGGCTAATGGCGGACGCGCGGCCGCACTCCGCGGAACTGCTCGCGAATCTGGGCAGTCAGCTTGGAACCATCGATTCGCGGCTCCTGGGTTTCAATCATCCTTCCGCGCATCGTGATCTTAAGTGGGATTTGAAGCGCGCGTCGTGGATTCGCGACTACTTGCATTGCGTTGGCGAAGGCCGGGCATTGGTTGAGAGCGCTCTCGCCCGCTACGACGCTGAAGTCGCGCCGGTTTTGGATTCGCTGCGGCACGGCGTAATTCACGGCGACGCGAACGATCACAACGTGCTGATTCATCGCGATCACGTCACCGGCATTCTCGATTTCGGCGATCTTCACCATACGGCGCTCATCTGCGAGCTCGCCGTCGCCTGCACTTATGCCGCGTTTGCTTCTCGCGATCCGCTCGCCACGATCGTGCACGTCACCCGCGGCTATCATGCGAGTTTTCCTTTAGAAGAGCGAGAGATCGCAGTGCTGTTTACGCTGATCCTGACGCGCCTCGCGGTCAGCGTCACGAATTCGGCCTACATGGCGAGCGTTCGACCCGGCGATCATTATGTGACGGTCAGCGAGAAATACGCGTGGGAGCTGCTGAAAACGCTTTCCGCGATTCATCCGCGCCTGGCGCATTACCGTTTGCGCGACGCCTGCGGTCTGCCGGCGGTCCCGCGTGCTGCCGCGATTATCGATGCGGTGCGCAATTTGAAAACCGCGCCCGTGATCGATCCCGGCCCGGCCGTCGTGTTCGATCTGAGCTTCGGCAGCCTTCTGCTCGGCGCCGATCCGCGAGCCTTTGAAACCGTCGCGCTCACCGAAACGCTGTTCCGGAAAATGCGCGATTCGGGCGCGACTATCGGCATCGGCCGCTATGACGAACCTCGACCGATCTATACGACGGCGGCGTTTGCTTCCGGTCCGTATCCGACCGATGAGCACCGGACCATACACGTCGGGCTCGATCTTTTTGCTCCGCCCGGAACGCCGGTCTACGCTCCGCTCGCTGGAACCGTACACGCGTTCGCGAACAACGCTCAGCGGCTCGATTACGGGCCGGTGATTCTGCTGCGCCACGAAGTCTCTGGCCTTCCGTTTTTCACGTTGTACGGACATCTCGATTCGATCGACGGCCTCGCGATCGGCCAGCGCGTTGAACCGGGCCAGCGCATCGCTGCCATCGGATCTCCACCAAGCAACGGCGACTGGCCGCCGCATCTTCATTTTCAGATCATCACCGACGATCTCGATCTTGCCACCGATTTTCCGGGCGTCGCTTTCGCCAGCCAGCGCAAGGTCTGGCTGAGCCTTTCGCCCGATCCTGGCCTGATTGCTCACACGGAAACCATACCGGAAACGGCCAAATCCGAAACTCTGAAATCGCGCCGCGAGCATCTCGGCGGCAACCTCAGCGTCTCCTATCGAAAACCACTAAAGATCGTCCGAGGCTGGCGGCAGTATCTGTACGACGAGACCGGGCGCGCGTATCTCGACGTTTACAACAATGTGCCTCTGGTGGGACACAGCCATCCGCGCGTGGTCGAGGCGGTGCAGCGGCAGATCGCCCTGCTCAACACCAACACGCGCTATCTGCACGACAACATTACTCGCTACGCGGAGCGGCTGATCGAAAAACTTCCTGCGCCGCTGAAGGTTTGCTATTTTCTAAACTCCGCGAGTGAAGCGAATGAGCTGGCCCTGCGCCTCGCCCGTACGCACACGGGCCACGAAGACATGATCGTCCTGGAACACGCGTATCACGGCAATACGTCCACGCTGATCGACATCAGTCCGTATAAATTCGCCGGTCCGGGCGGGCGCGGGCGCAAACCGTGGGTGCATGTCGCGCCGCTGCCCGATCCTTATAAGCGCGACGATCCTGAGGCCGGCGCGATGTATGCGAACAGCGTCGCCGAGATTTTACGCAACGTTCAACCGGCCGCGTACATCGCCGAGAGTCTCCCCAGCGTCGGCGGCCAGGTCGTCTTTCCGCCGAATTATCTCGTCGAGGTTTATCGTCACGTGCGAGCCGCGGGCGGCGTGTGCATTGCCGACGAAGTGCAGGTCGGCTTCGGCCGTCTGGGCGATTATTTCTGGGGATTCGAAATGCAGCGTGTCGTTCCCGACATCGTGGTGATGGGCAAGCCGATGGGTAACGGCTTTCCGCTGGCCGGTGTCGTGACCACTGCCGAGATCGCCGCGTCGTTCGACAATGGCATGGAATTTTTCAGCACTTACGGAGGGAATCCGGTCGCCTGCGCCGCGGGACTCGCCGTGCTTGACGTGCTCGAAGAAGAGCGTCTGCCCGAAAACGCGGCGCGTGTCGGCGCTTATCTGATGAAGGAACTGCGTAAGCTGGGTGTGAAAGACGTGCGCGGTCAAGGCTTGTTCTTAGGAGTCGAGCTCGCGACCGGCGAAGAGGCTTCCTACGTCGTAAACACTCTGCGCAATCGAGGAATTTTAGCGGGCACGGACGGCCCGAATCACAACGTGATCAAGATCCGTCCACCGCTGATTTTCTCTGAAGAGGATGCCGATTTCTTCGTAGGCGTTCTGCGCGAGATGCTTGAGTGCCGGTGATGGATCGCGATGTCAATAGGCGCTTTCTGCTTGACGAAAAGTATTGATTGATACGCAGCCTCCAAATTGGTTCAGCCTGAAATCGCTGGGTTGGCGGCTAACATAGACCTCAAATCCGACGGCAATCCGATGATATAGGCGAGAGACGAAGAGAGGTGATGCGAATGACGGATCGACCGCCTGGACTGACCAGCCCAATACCGGCGCCGAAGTGACCGCCCCCGTAGGGCCCCGTATCGGGAGGCGGATTAAGACGGGGCCTCTCCAGCGGATAATGGAGGTGATGGAAGAAGTCACCTTTCTGGTCCAACGCGACGAAGAGTCGGGTTGGCTGGTCGCGTCATGGAAGGATCCTGATGGAGGGGGCATCACCACGCAAGGGCGGGACCTTCGCGACTTGCAGCAGCAGATCAACGAAGCGGTCGCGGTTCATTTTGACGAAGGCAGCTGGCCACGCCTGATCGGAATGCAGGTTCGGTAGACTACACCAGCACCGTGAACGCGTTCTCCACGCGCTCTACCGGACGATACAAAGTATCCCGCTCCACCGGTTCGCGACCGGCTTCGCGAATCAGGCGCAGTAGTTCGCCGCGACGTAGATTCTGCGACGTGGTCGCGCCTGCGTCGTGATAAATCTTCTCTTCGACCACCGTCCCGTCCAGATCGTCAGAACCGAAACGCTGCGCGATCTGCGCGATCTTCGGCGTCATCATGATCCAGTACGCCTTGATGTGCGGAATATTGTCGAGCATCAGGCGCGACACGGCGATCTGCCGGATATCGTCGAATCCCGTCGTCGTGGAAATGTGGCTCAGCGCTGTATTCTGCGGATGAAAGGCCAGCGGAATAAACGTCACGAACCCGCGCGTCTGATCCTGAAGCTCGCGCAGCTTGATGAGATGATCCACGCGATCTTCTTCGGTTTCGATGTGCCCGTACAACATGGTGCAGTTCGAATTCAGCCCCAGCTCGTGCGCCGTGCGAGCCACTTCCAGCCACTGTTCTCCCGTAATCTTGTGGTCGCAGATGATCCGCCGCACGCGATCGTGAAAAATTTCCGCGCCGCCGCCGGGGAGCGAATCCATTCCGGCTTCCTTCAGCTTCACCAGCACTTCGCGAGGCGTCAGCTTTGCGCGCTGCGCCAGATACCCGATCTCGACCATGGTGAACGCTTTCAAATGCACCTGCGGAAAGCGCTCCTTCAATCCGCGCAGCATCTGGCAAAACCAATCCAGAGTCAATTCCGGATGCAGGCCGCCCACGATGTGGAACTCGGTTACCGCTTCGGACCATCCGTGGCCCGCGGTTTCCCACACCTGCTCGAGCGACATGGTGTACGCCTTCGGATCCTTGGCTCGCTTGCCGAAAGCGCACAGGCGGCAGCTCGCCACGCAGACGTCGGTCGGATTGATGTGGCGGTTCACGTTGAAGAACGTCTTGTTGCCGCTCATCCGCTCGCGCACGACGTTCGCCATCCAGCCCACGCCGAGCAGATCCGGCGACCGGTACAAAGTGACCCCATCGTCGAAGCTCAGCCGCTCACCGGCTTCGACCTTGCGGCGAATCGGTTCCAGCTTCGCGTCTTCAAACACAGGCATGTTCATGTCAGGAATATATCCGCGGCCCAAAACACAAAGAATATCACGCTCACATAGCCGTTCATGGTGAAGAACGCCGCGTCGATCCGCGACAGGTCGTCGGCCTTCACTAAACGATGCTCCCATAGGAGCAATCCCGCCACCGCCGCGACCCCTGCGATCGCGACCGGCCCCAGCGCGAAGGATTTCACCAGCGCCAGCAAACACACCAGCATCCCGACGTGCAGCGCCCGCGAAATCCACAGCGCCGCCGCGATTCCCACCATCTTCGGCACGCTGAAGAGTCCCGTTTGCACATCGAATGCGTAATCCTGGCATGCGTAAATAATGTCGAACCCGGCGGTCCATAGAGTCACCGCCGCGGTCAGCCACAGGATGCGCCAATCGAGCTCGCCGCGCATCGCGATCCACGCCGCAGCCGGCGCGATTCCCAGCGAGAATCCCAGCACGATGTGCGAAAGCGAAGTAAATCGCTTGGTGAACGAATAAAACATCGGAATCGCCAAAGCCAGCGGAGCCAGCCTGAAACACAGCGGATTCAGCTCGCGCGCCGCGAATATGAATACGAACGCCCAGGCGACGATGAATCCCCAAGCGAAGCGCCGCGTCAGCGCGCCCGACGGCAAATGGCGCATCTGGGTGCGCGGATTTTTCGCGTCGATATCGGCGTCCAGCACGCGATTGAACGCCATGGCGACCGAGCGCGCCGCAACCATTGCAACTACGATCCAGATCAGCCTGGCCCACAGACCGTCGCGCGAAAAATGTTCGTCGCGCCACGCGAGCAGCGCTCCAGTGAGCGCGAACGGCAACGCGAACACGGAGTGCTCGAACTTGATCATTTCGAGCGTCAGCCGCGTGTGTTGAATAAATTTCCTCAAGCCATTTACTATCTTAATGAATGCGCCCGGTTTCCATGGCCCTGCTCGCGCTATCGCTGTGCGGATGCGGGGACAAACCGTCCACGGTGGAGGATCTCAATTCGGTGGAAGTGGTGTTTCCCAACGGCACGAAGATTCTGGCCGAAGCAGCGCGCCAGCAATTTGAGATCCTACGCGGGCTGGCGTACCGTACGTCGCTCCCCGCCAATCGAGGCATGCTGTTCTTTTATCCCAAGGACGAACCGCACGCGCACTACATGTATAACGCCAAGATTCCAGTCGACATCATCTGGATGGACCACGAGCGCCATATCGTCGAAATTTCGGCCAACACGCCGCCTTGCACGCTGTCCTCCGCGCGTGCCTGCCCGACCTATGGCGGAGAGAAAGCCTCCCGCTACGTGCTGGAAGTGAATGCGGGGATCGCCGCCAGGAATAATCTTCATCTCGGCGACCGGCTGGATTTCTAATCCGGCCAGAAAGCAGTTTGCCGACGGAGCCGCCACCCATGTTCACTGCGATTCGACCCGTGCCGGGAGCCGCTGGTTCGGGTTCGAACGATCATCGTTACCTGGATGGTTTGGACGTGATTTAATGGCTCAGTAAGCAGAATGGAGATCACAGAACTCCTGCACCGGGTTGGAAACGGGGATCAAGCGGCTTTGGACGCGGTGATTCCGTTGGTCTATGACGAATTGAAGAGGCTTGCCTCGGCGCGCCTGCGCCGCGAAGCTGAAGTCGAGCCGTTACAGACCACCGCGCTGGTGCATGAGGCGTATCTGAAACTTGCCGGAGGGCGCCATCCCTCTTATGAGAACCGGTCGCATTTCTATGGGGTTGCTTCGCGGTTGATGCGCCAGATCCTGGTGGATATGGCGCGTGCGCGGTCCGCGGAAAAACGCGGCCATGGCCGGCAGGTGGAATTGACGGATATACCCGACCTCGGCCGCCAGCCGGATGAATCCCTCTTGCGGATGGAGGAAGCTCTGAAAAAGCTGGAACGAACCGATCCCCGTAAAGTCCATCTGCTTGAGATGCGCTATTTCGGCGGCATGACCGCGGAAGAATCCGCCGGGTTGCTTTCCATGTCCGTGCACATGGTTCGCCGGGATTTGCGCGTCGCGCAGGCATGGCTGCGTAAAGAAATGGCGACGAGCTGAGCCTTGGATCACTGTGCCGCCGGGACTGCGGCGACCTGGCGGAGCACGAACGGATTCCCCGGAAGTTTGCGCGACCAGCCTTGCCACAGCGCGGCTCGGGACGCATCCAGATGATCCGCCTCGGTTCGATTCCCGATACGGCGATCAATCGCGGCGAGCGCCTGTTCGATGTTCGATACCCGAATGGCGTCGCGCAAATCGTTGCCGGTATCGGGCTTGAACGCGTTGATTTTTTCGAGCAACTCCCGGTAGGTCGCGGCGGCGCTCTCCGGCTGCCTGGTCTCAGCGAGATGGTCCCCCAGCGCAGCCAGAGCATGTTCAGCCTCACTGTCGGGGTTAATCCGGTCCCCCGGAAACTCTTTGATCTCCCGCAACAGCCGCACAGCTGTTTCGATCCTCTGGCGGGCTTCACTGGCTCGATTCAGGCGCCGCAAGGCATAAGACGAGCCGGCCAGCAGCGCCGCCTCCGATCGGTGCGCATCCTTATTGTTTTTGATTTCCCGAATGCGAAGAATCGCCTTGTCGTAAATCGCCAGCGCCTGTTTCGGATCGCTGCGGGTAAGCAACGGACCCAATTCGCGAGCCGCTGATCCGACCAGGATTCGGGTGTGCGTATCATGCGGATCCTGTTCCGCACCCAGCTCGACCACATCGAAGGCCCGCTGCAGGACCGCGATGGCCTCCGCCGGCCGATCCAGGCTGATGCTGCCATCCTGGCCCAGAATTGTGCCCTCTCGCCAGAGGACGTTGAATAAGTTTGTCTTGCGGTTCGTTTCGGCCGCGCCGCCTGCTCTCTCGATGCGCGTCCTCGCCTCTCGTATCGCTTGGAGCGCTCCGTCCAGGTCGCCTGAAAATCGCTCCGAGTCCGCCAGGACACTGAGCGCGTTGGAGACTACCGTATCGGCTTGGTCGCCGGTACGGCCCACTTCGACAGCCCGGCGCGCGTAGCTTGCGGAATCGGCGTAACGGTGCGAGTTCTTAAACGCCAGGGCGATGTTGGACAGAGCTCGGGCGGATTCTTCCCTGTCGACCATCGATATAGGCGGCATGCTCAGAAATTCCTCCAGACGCGCCGCGCTCTTCCTGGCATGCGCCAGGGTTTCATCGCGACGATGGTCGGTGTTCGCCAGGATCATCAGGTCGAGGTCCACTTCGGCCGCCGCTGCCAACGCCTCCTTGTTTCGCGGCGAGGCTTTGAGAACATCTTCGAGCAGATCACCCGCTTTCTTAAGGCTCACCTCAGCCTCCGCGTATCGGCCGAGGTTGGGGGCGGTCGGGACTCCTTGAATGAGAGCCAGCCGAATGTAGCCTAAGGCGACTTCCAGCGCCAGTTCCCGGTCGCTACGAGCTTCCGCGCCAAGTCCAGCGAGATATTCCTGCGACATCGCGACGATTTCCTCGCGGGCCTTCGTCCCGCCGGGAAGCCCGCGAATGGTGGTATCGAGCGCCAGCGCTTTGTTCGCGATCTGCCGTACCTGCTGAAACCGGCGCTGCGCAGTCAGCCGCTCGCGATTGGCGATATACAGACCAATGGAGAGTCCGGCCAGCGTGAGCGCGATCGCCCCCACGGCCACGCGATACCGCCGTAGGAACTTGCGCGTCCGGTACCAGGTGTTTCCCGAACGGGCACGGATCGGACGCCATTCGAGAAACGCGCGCAAATCGTCGGCGAAGACATCGATCGAGGGATACCGCTCGCCCGGTTCCTTGCGCAGAGCCTTTCCGAGAATGTAATCCAGATCCTTCGGGATCTGCGGATTCACCCGGCTGGGCGCCTGCGGGTCCTGAAGGCAAATCGCTGCTTCGATCTCGCCCGGTGCGCCGGAGGCAAATGTGTGCGGGGAGCGGCCGGTCAGAAGTTTGTAAAGCACCGCGCCGAGGGAATAGATATCTGTGGCGGTGGTCTGCGCGCCGCCGCGGACCTGTTCCGGACTGGCAAACTCCGGCGTCAACAACCGTTCTCGCGTTTGCGTCTGATCGGCATTCGGATCCAGGCTCGCATCCAGAATCTTTGCGATCCCGAAGTCGAGCAGCTTCGGTTCCCCGCTGCGGCTAACCAGAATATTGGACGGCTTCAGGTCGCGGTGGACGATCAGGTTCCGGTGCGCATAAGAGACGGCGTCGCACACCTGGAGGAAAAGCCGTAGCTTCGCACGCAAGTCAAGGTCTTGAGCGTACACATCGATCGGCGTCCCGTCGACGTAGTCCATCGCCAGAAACGGCTGACCATCCGCGGTTTGACCAGCATCGAGCAACCGGGCGATTCCGGAGTGATCGAGCGTCGCCAGGATCTGCCGCTCCCGCAGGAACCGGTCCCGAAACCAGGGTTGGTTGCTTCCGTAACGCAGGAGCTTGATGGCGGCACGCTGTTTCACTTCGCCATCGGCTCGCTCACCCAGATACACCGAACCCATGCCACCGTGGCCGAGAAGACGGGTGAGTTCGTAAGGACCACAACGCAAACCTAATTTCGCCGGCGCGGAGCTTCCTAACACCTGCTCCGCGCCTGCGCCGACGCAGTCCTCCAATGCACGTTCTGCGCCGGAGTCAAATCTTAGAAGCGCTTCTACCTCGGTTTTAACGTCTTCGCGGACCTGCCGCCGGACATAGAACGACTCCCGCTGTTCGGCCGGCAGATCCACTAGCTCGTGAAACAGATTCTCAGCTTCGCGATTCATCCGTAGCCATCCCCAACGATTAGGACGATCTTATCCTTTCTACGGCATCCAGGCAATCCGAGTCACAGCGTTTTCAGGAAGGCGATAATATCGGCCTTCTCTTGCGCGGTGAATCCGATGTTAAAACGCTTGTCGTAAAACGTAATCACATCGGCCAACGAGTTGGCGGAGCCATTATGGAAATACGGCGCGCGCGCCGCGAGCCCGCGGAGCACCGGACCCTTTACTTTTCCGATGTCGGCCCATAACCCGGTCACCAGCGCCCGGCCCGGATCGGTAGTCTGGACGGTCGCGCCGGTCGAATTGTTTTGCAGCGTGAATACCGGGAGATAGCTCACATCCAGAGGGCTGGTCAAATCGCCGACGCCGATATTTAACGGCGCCGGATACGAATGATCGCCGACGTTCGGAGAATCGTGGCACGTTCCGCAGGTTCCGGCCACCGATGCAACGCCCAACGCGTCATTAATACCAGCGACACCAGTGATGTTGATCGGTTTGGTATTGAACAACGCTTCGCCCCGTGCGACGCTGGCGCGAGCCGCAATCGGCGAATTTTGCCAAGAGTTGAATAGCGTAAAGATCACAGGCGTGAACGCAGCGCCGGTCGGATTAAAGCCGAAGCTGGACGGGAAAGAATCGTTGATGCCAATGAAAAATCGCTGCGCTGCCAGCGAGGCCGGTCCTCCTGTCGCTCCACTCGAATTCAGCACGCCGGCCTGAAAATCGATGGCTTGTGCGGTTCTCAAAGAGGTTTCAAAATTGACGATGTCCTGAAGTTGCGAGGCAGTCGGCTGGGTGGTTCCCTGCGCGTGGCCGGCGGTCGCGTCGATGGCCTGGTGAGTCAAATCCGCTAGCAGATCGCCCGGGTTGGTCGCGTACGTGATCTTTTGGGTGCCGGTCTGCGGCGCGGACTCCCGGCCGTCCCACATCACGGTGCTCAAGAACTTCAAGTTTGTAGCCGGCAGCGGACGGCGGTACATGGACAATGTCGCCATGTCGCCGCATCCATAAGGATTCTGAACGCTGGCGACTGTGAATTCGGCGTTGGCCGGCATGGCCAGCGCGATGCGGATCAAGCCCCGGCCGGTTAACAGACTATACGCTGCGCGGCGGCCCTCGAACGTGGCCGTGTTGATATTGTGATCGCAGTTGGAGCCGTCGTTGGTGCGGAAGATCGGATCCAGTCCCTGCGTAAGCAGGAACCGTAGCTGAACTTCGGCGGCGGAAACCGCCCAGCCCTCGGTTGGCACGTGGCAACTTGAACAGGATCGCCCGTTGGTCCCCAACGACTGGAAAAAAGCGCCCGTTAGCTTAATGTCTGCGTTGTTAATGTTATACGTTTCGACGAACCCACTGCCATTCGGAAGCGGGAACGAATTCGGCAGCGTTTGCGCGCTGACGAGCGGGATCAAGGCTCCAGCCAAAATGATCTGTAAATCTATGATTTTCCTCATATCATGTTCCTCCTGATTGATTTCTGACAACGGAAATCCTTCAAACACTCCTGCGGATTCTGAGGGCAAATTTAGACCGGAGCCGAAGATATTTCGCTTCGACCATCGGCCCGTGGAGTTTTACTTCTCCCAAAAGACCGCAACGAGTCCGGCGGAACGCCAGGAGAAAGACGGGCGAATCGACCACACCGATTTGATCAAGAATCGATGGCGGCGGTGTGGGCGGCAGTATTACTTGCACTACCCCCGACGCGATCAACGTTAATGCGGGGACCACGGATACTGTCATCTTGCGCCATCTCACCATCAGTGGTCTGAGTGGGCAATGTACCAACGGCATTTTACTGGGAGGTGGAGCGGTGCTCGTGATCGAGGATTGCACCATCGACGCGATGGCGCAAGTCGGCATCGGAATCGGGAGTGGATCGGCGCAAAATGTCGTCATCAGACGGACGACCATCACCGGCGGAACGTACGGCTTCCGGGTTTCCCAAGGCGCGGGACCGGTTCAGGTATCGGCGCAAGAGGTCACCATCAGTAATGCCTCATCCGCCGCGATCTATGTTCGATCAGGTGTGACAACAATCGACAATTCCGTGATCACCCAAAACAATGTGGCAATTGAAAACGATTCCAATTCGACGGTCAACGTCGAAAGCTGCATGCTCACATCCAATACCACTGCGGTGCTTGCTTTTGCGACCGCGACAATTCGTCTCTCGAACAACGACATCTTCAACAATGGAACCGGAATCGGAGACGGCGGCGGGGCCGTCGCGTCCAATGGAAACAACAAGAAGGGCGGCAACCCGGGAACGGGTGGGACCGTGGGAGCACCGAACGGCGCGATCACCAATCAATAGTGAGGGAGGCGGCGTCATGTACTTCGCCAGCCGAAATCGCCGTGGATGGGCGAGTCTTATTCTTCGCAATCGCCGGGGTCGCAAGCTGCGCTATGCATACCTGGTCCAACCCGAAGCCGCGTCTGAGTATGGACCGGCCGGGGGACCGAGCAAGCTGGCGTTCAGTACCTTGAGAAACACCCCGGCTGCCGCGAGAGACACGCGCCTGCGGCTATCCAGGACCAGTCAGCCGAATCGCCTGAAAGATTCCAGGTTCCACTCATCGGCGCCGGCGCGATGGCGCACGATATAAAGATTTCCGTCGTCCGCGCGCAGTTTGAAAAAGACGTCATCGGGACCGTACCACTGGTCGACCACTTCATCGACCATATAATCCTGGCCGTCAAGCTGAAAGCGAATCGGCCGCTCGTCTGTCTTGTGCCCGGAGTGGCATTGCACGATCACTTTCATTTGATCCCTATTATCGCAACGAAGCAGCAGCTTGAGCCTCCACCACCATGAATGCACTCCTGCTAAGGGGATGAATGGTACAAGCTTATTTTTTTGAGAAAAGGGGCGAGACAACGAAAGCGATGGATGGAGAAATCATATCTGTCACGTCATCTCATGTGCTTCGACCAACACCGCGCTGCTATGAGCCTGGACTACGTAACTCCGTGGATCAATGAGGGATGGTTGTTCGTCGTTTCGGGAAGCGAAGGACTGCGCTTCCGCCGTATCGGCTACACGGCGCCACGCGCCTGGGGAACAAGGTGGCAGCACGAAATGAGCAGCCTGGGCGCTGGCATTGAACATCAGGAAAACGCCAGCCACGCGAATCCAGCATGCCAGGCGTTTTTGGCCAGGATCAAGCCAGTCCGGGTTCTCTCCATCAGGATTGAACCAGCGGATCTCCTCATCCGTGTAGAAAGCCTCGCGCCGGAGAGCCGGGCACGCCCTGCGAAGCGCCAGCATGGCCCTCGCGAATTGAAAGATCTCGTCGTTCCGCTGGAGGAGCGACCAATCCACCCAACTCGTCTCATTGTCCTGACAATAGGCGTTGTTGTTACCGCGCTGGCTGCGGCGAAACTCGTCTCCGCCGAGCAACATCGGTATTCCGCGCGAAATTGCGAGCGTAAGCAGAAAATTCTTGATCTGACGGACGCGCAGTGTTTCCACCTCCGGATGGCTCGAATCCCCCTCCTCGCCATAATTCGCGCTGTAGTTTTCTCCCGTTCCATCCCGATCGTCTTCACCATTGGGACCGTTGCGTTTTTTTGAGTAGCTCACCAGATCGTTGAGCGTGAAGCCA
>Ga0209415_10002683_pt1 | contig 33207 bp, 25 predicted proteins | sample PeaSoiSIISIP2007_FD_187696 | JGI IMG/M metagenome (GOLD analysis project Ga0209415, IMG submission 187696) | Peat soil microbial communities from Weissenstadt, Germany - SII-SIP-2007 (SPAdes) (version 2) | ecosystem: Environmental > Terrestrial > Soil > Wetlands > Peat | place: Germany... | reverse complement strand
TTGCTGCGGGAAGACGTCGTTGTCCAATAGAAGACCTGATGCAGCCATAGGTTGGCAGGCTATCGCCGTGATTATCGCCCTCATAGTGTGTGGCCGATCGGCAGCGGAGAGGGAGTGGCTTGGCCTTGTAGCCGGAATCGTCGCGGTCTGCTTTGAGGTGCGCTCGATCAGGCGCTCCCTGCTCAACAACCAATGTCAATGAGCGCAATGGCGATGTTACAACAATCAACGGTGCTCCGTTCTGGGGCTTGGGATGGGCAGGCTTTACCTAGAAAGGATTGCCGGAGAGTCTCAACGAATCGACTCTCTTCGCTCGAACTGGTGGCGTGAAGACAAAATTGCTTTCCGCCGCCGGGTTCAGGCTCATCTGCTTTGTGGTCACGGTCACAATTCTTTCCAAACGGTCGCCCCAACAATCCTCGGGATCCACAGTCCTATCCACGCTTTTCCAGACGGTGAACTCTGTCTTATCGATCCACATTTTTTGCCGACTTCCGGGCGTTTGTATCGTCAGGACATAACATTCTTTCGTGTCCTTGCCCACTTTCAGTGCCTCTGAGTGTTCCAGTTTCGCCGGAGACGCGTGACCGGCCAATTCAAAGCGACCCGCGACCAGAGTCTGGTATTCCGGGAGAAGATCCACGCCTGATATGTCGTCATTTCCAATCCGAAAACGGTTTACACTCCCGGCGGGAAGCTCTGTGTACACGTGTTGGGTCGGAAGTAAAGTCCAAACAACCTCGCCATCGGTTACCACGACGATTTCCTTTCTGCCGTCCTTTAGCAGGAGTTTCGCTTTTGAGGAACCCGAAACCATTAATGTGACTTCGATGTACTCGGAGCTATGAGAACCCGCGACCACAACGTTCGGATTTGGATTAGGGTGAACGATTCTTTCTCCGCTCGTATCCATATCTAGATCGACTTTTTTTGTCGCCACTATACTGAAACTCGAAACCTGTCCGTAGCGTTCAGCGACCTTGTTGAGGACTTCGCTTGTCGAAAGTTCCTGCGCTTGAGCACCCTGCGGACAACAACAAACGGCTAGGCAAGCTAGGGTTGCGGTTGCGTACACAACAAACGCGAAAAAGTGGGGGACATACCGAAGCGAACGAGTCATTCTGAGTGAAATCACGGACGATTTCGAGGACGTATTTCTGGTTGGCCTGGCGTCTCCTCGAGTTCGGCTCATGCCCCACATTATGCGCTCGCAACGTGACTGACTGTCGATAACAGGCCGTTACACTCAGAACCCTAATTTCGCTGGCGCAGCTGTGATGTTTCTCAAGAGTAATAGCCGGAAGTGTAGTCTTGGAGGTCCCGTAGTTTAGAATAGATACATGAGCGACGGTCTCAACTTCGGCTCCTACGTAACCACCGAGAACGGTAAGAAAGTCGTTAGGGACCTAACTTACGGGAATCCTACGCCCGAGGGCGTCGTCCTCACTACGCTCGACAACGCCGTCAACTGGATGCGCAAGAACTCTATTTGGCCCATGACATTTGGTTTGGCTTGCTGCGCCATCGAAATGATGTCCATGGGGGCGTCACGCTTTGATATTGCCCGCTTCGGCGCGGAAGTGTTCCGTCCTTCGCCACGGCAGTCGGATCTGATGATCATTGCCGGACGCGTCTCCAACAAGATGGCGCCCGTCATCCGCCAGCTCTGGGAGCAGATGCCGGAACCGAAGTGGGTTATCTCGATGGGCGCTTGCGCGACTTCCGGCGGAGTGTTCCAGAACTACGCGCTGGTGCAGAGCGTGAACCAGGTAATTCCAGTGGACGTCTATGTCCCCGGCTGCCCGCCCCGTCCGGAGCAGCTAATTTACGCCATTACCTTGCTGCAGCAGAAAATCCAAAAAGAGCGCGGCACCATCAAGCGGGCGCTAAACCTCTCCTAGCCCATCCTCGCTTTACTCTGGCGATCAGCTTGCCTCAAGGGTGAAATTTGACCGTGATCTCGGTTCGCCGGGCGATCGGCCTGCCATCCAGCAAAAAAGGATGATAGCGCCACTGGCGGACGGCCTCGGTTGCGGCCTTGACCAGAATGGGATGTCCGCTGACCGCTTTTAGGTTTTGAACCCTTCCGTCCTCGCCGATGGTCGCTTCCAAAACCACAGCACCCTCCAGCCTCCAGGCCCGAGCTTGCGCGGGGTAGGCCGGCTGCACTGTGCGCTCTGGAGACCCTCCTGTGATTCCCTGAGAGACGGCTACCGGAGCTTTTGGCAACACTGCCGGCGCTGCCGGCAGCAGACTTGCCAGAACTGTCTGGTCGGCGACGGGAGTGACCGGCTGCGGCTCTTGAACCGGCGTGGGCGCCGCGGCGGCGGGTTGCTGCCCGGAGCGAGCGTAAGGACCGGAATCGGCGGCTGTTTTGGGCGGCGGAATCTCTATTTGGGTCACGACATCTGGACTTTCATCGTCCGCAGGCGCGGCCTTGGGTTTGCGTCGCGACGTGCGACCGGCTGGCGCGTGCCTCGTCCTCTCACGAGCACGATCGGGTCTGGGTCTGGGGATGGCCTCCGTCGCCGGGGCCAGCGTCGAGTCTTCTCGCGGAGCGATTTGGGAAGACGCGACTTGAGAAGACGCGGGCGCGGCGCCGGCAGTGATTTCTTGCGGCGGCTTGTTCCGCGTGCCCGATCCCAGCACCGAGATGACCGCGATGATCGCTACCAGGGCGGAACCTGCGATCCAATACCGGCTGCGGGATTCTCCGAACACGCGCTTGCTCAAAGAAACCATCGCGGCCTGGTTGGCGCCGGTCCAGAGCCCGGAACCGACAGCGAGCGCGGAACGTTTCTCGACCGGCTTACGCGGACTGCTTACTTCGGGTTGTATGCTACGTTGCTTCACCTGGGCCGCTTCGGCGAGTTCGGCCAAGCGTTCCAGCAGATGTATGTGTTCTTCGGTAAAAGCGTAAGCCCGAGCGGAGAACACTTCCAGAATGCCGGCGGTCACGGGTTGTCCGCGAACCGGCACGAGCGCAATGGCATGCAGGCCAAGCCGCCGGCAAACCTCCGGGTTTACCCGGTAGTCCTTCTGAGTGTCGTCACAACGCAGCGCCTTGCCGGTGCGTAGGCACTCTCCGGAAATTCCGGAGTCCTCGCTGACAATGGTGCCCAGGTCGGGCGCGTTATCGCCGCTTCGGGCACAGCAGACCACAACGCCGTCACGGCGCAATGCCAGCGCAGCTCCGGTCGCGCCGGTCAGCGTCTGTGCCGCCTCGGCAATCGTGTGAAGGATGGGATCGAGAGCGGAAGCTCCAGCCGCAATGGCATTTCTTAATGTGCCAATGATTCCGTCTGCATAGCGCGCATCGAGCGTGAGCGTGGTTTGCGCCGGACCACGACGCAGCGGAGAAACGAAAGCGTGTGGTTCACCGGGAGGCCGAATGGGAAAGGGGGAAAGCGACATATTGTGAGGGCCCGTTGAAAATTGTTTGACTTCGAAGTGCGTTATCTCGAACTTGTTTCTAAAGTGGAGCGTTTCTCGGATTGTGCGTCAATTCAGTTTTGCTGTCAACGATGGAATCCGTGAAAAGCCGCACCGGACGGCCAAAGCCACCGATGTTACCTAGTGGGTAAGTAACTGTTACTGGTTACTCTCTTTTGCGAGGACGGCGGTAAGAAGACTGCCGGTGGAGGTTCGGAAGGGCGTCGTGATACAAAGGCAGCTGCATGCGAGAAAAATCTTCCCCTATGGGCAGCCCCAGCATCATTGCCCACGCCCCCTGCCGTGCCGACCTTGCCGGCGGCACTCTGGATCTTTGGCCGCTGTACTTGTTTCACCCCGGCGCGCTGACGGTGAATTTTGCGGTCAATATCCTCACTACCTGCCGCCTCACGCCGCTGAAGGGAAGAACCATCCATCTGCGCTCGCTGGACACGGGCAAGGAGGAGAGGTTCTCCAATCTGGACGCGCTGCGCGCGACGCGCCGCTTTCGTCTGCCGTTGGCAGCTCACCTTTTGCAGTTTTTTGCGCCCAAAGAAGGACTCCTGGTTGAAACCGATTCCGAGTCCCCGGCAGGAGCGGGCATTTCCGGATCTTCGGCCCTGATGATCGCCACCACTGCCGCGCTCGCGCGTTTTACCGACCGGAATCTCTCGTTAGAGCAAATGCGAGTGATCGCGCAGAATGTCGAGGCACAGATTATCCGTGTTCCCACGGGCTGTCAGGACTACTACCCCGCGTTGTATGGTGGCGTCAGTGCGATCCACCTCGACGCCGACGGCATTCACCGGGAGACCGTGCCCGTGGCTTTGGAGGAGATCGAATCCCGCTTTGTGCTGGCTTACACGGGAGTGCCGCGAGCCTCCGGAATTAACAATTGGGAAGTGTTCAAGGCGCACATCAACGGTGACAAACGCGTATTTCGCAATTTCGAGAAGATTGCCGAGATCGCCCGCGCCATGCACCTGGCGGTCAGCCACGGGGATTGGGTGGGCGTTGCCCAGCTCCTGCGGGAAGAATGGAAACTGCGCCGCAGCAATGCACCCGGCATCACCACGCCGCTGATTGACAAACTGATTGCCGTGGCCAGGAAGCAGGGAGGCCTGGCGGCCAAGGTCTGCGGCGCCGGGGGAGGGGGCTGCGTTATTTTTCTGGTGGAAAAGGGCTGCTCCAGCCGCGTGGCTACTGCCATTGGTGAGAGTGGAGGACGGATACTGCCGCTGCAGGTGGCGCGCGACGGGCTGACGATTTCCTAGGAGTTGGCCATTTGGAACGGCGCTATAATAACGTCAGTTTCGGGCTCGGGTGTCTCATGAAGCCTCGCTATTTTCCCGCCTTGGGTGTGTGCCTGCTTTTCAGCGTGGTGTTAGCGGGCGCTGATGACCAGAAAGCTCCTTCGCTGTCAGGTCACCTGTCCAAGCAAGACCGCATGGACATCATCCGTACTTTTACCCAAGACCTGGTGTATATCCGTGCGGCGTTTCCCATGGGGAAGACCGGCCTCAGCGTGAAAGACGGCGCGGTTTCACCCAGCGGCGCGCAATTGCAACAGATGATGGCCATGTGGGGACCCGCAGTTAAGCCGGGGGACCAGGCGATGATCACGCGCGTCACGTTCAAGAACGACCGCATCCGGTTTGAGATCAACGGCGGTCCGATCAAGAAGCAAAAATGGTATCAGCGCATCGAAGTGGGTGGCATGGGCGGCATGGGCCCGGTTGCTCCCAGCGACCCCGGGGCGAATCCGCGCGGGTCATTCGTGGATTTAGTTTTCGATCATGACATTCCCGATGTGAACCCCGTGCAGTTGCAGGGTCTGCTCAACCCAGTCTTCGACTTCCACTCGAAATCCGCCCTCGAGGCCTACCTGGAGACCGTTCCTCCCAAGGTGAAGGAAGCAATCCAAAGTCATCGCGTGCTTGTAGGCATGAACCGCGGAATGGTGATTTACTCCAAGGGCCGTGCGCCCAAGAAAGACCGGGAGAAGGACGGAGATGCCGAGTACGAAGAATGGATCTACGGTGATCCTCCCGAGGATGTGGACTTCGTCCGTTTTGTTGGCGATGAAGTGGTGCGGGTTGAAACCATGAAGGTGACCGGCCAGAGAGTCGTCCGCACGGAAAAGGAAGTGAATCTGCAGCCACAACCCAGCGTGGCCAAAGGAGACGAACCGGATGCCCGCCCGGCGGGAGCCCCGAGTCTCCGCCGTCCCGGGGAGGCTCCAGACACTTCCGCCCCGGTGAATGGTTCCAACCCGAACGTGCCGGTATCGCCGCCAGCGTCGCCGCCAACCGGAAGCGGCTCCCCGCCGGACTGAGTGCTCGGGCAGTGGCTGGGACCGCGAACCGACTCATTTTCAGTCCACTTCATTCACGAAAGCTTCCGCCGGGCAAGTCGGTTCGATATTTCAGTCGCCTGCCCCTGACTTGGCCGCACGCGCCATCCCCTTTACACTGAAGTAGTGAGAATCGCGCTAGGGCAGGTCAATCCCACGGTGGGAGATTTTGCCGGCAATGCCGCCAAGATCGTGGACTACGCGCGGCGTGCACAAGCCGTGGGCGCCAGCCTAATCTTGTTCCCGGAACTCTCGGTGTGCGGTTATCCGCCTCGTGATCTGGTGGAGCGCGCATCGTTCGTTTCCCAGAACCGCGAAACCGCGGAACGCATTGCGGTTGAGACCCGCGGCATCGCGGTGATCTGTGGACTGGTGACTCCGGCCGAGGTGGAGACCGGCAAATCGGTGATGAACTCCGCCGCGCTGTTGCAGGATGGCAAGGTGGCGTTCCTGCAGTCGAAGATGCTCTTGCCCACCTACGACGTTTTCGACGAGATGCGCAACTTCGCCCCGGGCCGCAGCCAGACGCTATTCCCCTTCGGCGGCCGGCAGATAGCCCTCACGATCTGCGAGGACGCATGGAACGACAAGCAGTTCTGGAACAAACGGCTGTATACATTTGATCCGGTTGAAGCTCTGATGCAGGCGGGCGGAAACCTGCTGCTCAATATTTCCGCGTCGCCTTTCTGGCTGGGGAAGCGCGAACTCCGGCGCGATATGCTGGCCACCATCGCCCGCAACTACCGGGTGCCGGTGGTGATGGTAAACCAGGTCGGCGGCAACGATAGCCTGGTTTTCGATGGGTCCAGCCTGGTCCTCGACCCGGCGGGGAAAATCGTTGCACAGGGCAAGTCATTTGAAGAAGACCTGGTGTATTTCGATTCCGACCGGCTTGGTGGCGATCTCCACCAGCAGCTTGAAGGCGAGGAGGCCAGCGCCTACGCCGCCTTGGTTCTCGGTACCCGCGATTACGTTCGCAAGTGTGGCTTCCGGCAGGTTATCGTGGGTTTGAGCGGTGGCATTGATTCCGCACTGACGGCGGTCATCGCCGCCGAAGCGGTGGGGTCTGAGAATGTCCTGGGCGTCGGCATGCCGGGGCCGTACTCATCGCAGGGCTCAATTGATGACGCGCGCGCTCTAGCAGAAAACCTGGGCATCCGCTTCGAGTTGCTTTGCATCTCGGAGATAGTTGAGAGCTACAAGAAGACCCTGGCAAAAGTGTTCGCCGGCCGCAAGGAGGACGAGACCGAGGAAAATATCCAGTCGCGGGCCCGCGGTGCTTTGCTGATGGCGCTGTCGAACAAGTTCGGAGCGCTTGTCCTCAGCACCGGGAACAAGAGCGAGCTGGGTGTGGGGTACTGCACCCTCTACGGTGACATGGCTGGCGGCTTGGCTGTGATCTCCGACGTTCCCAAGACCCTGGTCTATCGTCTGGCGCGCTATGTGAGTGCGCGACAGCCGGTGATTCCTCAGGCAAGCCTGGATAAGCCACCTTCGGCGGAGCTGCGGCCTGACCAGAAAGACAGCGATACGCTTCCGCCGTACGACGTCCTGGATGCGATCCTCGAAGATTATGTGGAAGAATCCCACACGGCCGAGCAGATCGCGGAAGCGCACGGCTTCGATTTGGCGGTGGTGAGGCGAGTTATCTGGATGGTGGACCGAACCGAGTACAAGCGGCAGCAGGCCGCTCCCGGGTTGAAAATCTCGGCAAAAGCTTTTGGCTACGGCCGCCGCTTCCCGATTGCCGCCAAACCGGGCGTGTGAGACGACCGCAAAGCCACGGCATTGCGAAACGAACAGAGAGACTGTCCCGGCCCGGATGTGGACCGCGCATGAATCAAGTTCTAGAAATCTTCTCAACCCGAAAGGAACACATGTATTGTCGACCGAGTCGTCTCCCGATCATCATTCTGATTCTGCTGGCCAGCATGGCCTCGGCTCAACAGAAACCGGACGCGCATCACGCTAAAACGGCTCCGGCGGACGCCCCGAAACTCGAGATTCGCCCGAATCTTCCGTCCCAGGAAACGGTCAGCGCGTTTCTCCAGCAGATGTTCGGTTATAACCCAGTGTTGACCTGGAAGGTAGCGGAGATCCGGCCGTCCGAAGCGCAAGGGCTTGCCGAGGTCATCGTCGTGGTCAGCAGCCCCCAGGGGCAGCAAGGCATGAAGTTTTTTGTCACGGCGGACGGCGAGCATGCCTTGGCCGGGGACTTGATGCCTTTCGGCGCTCATCCTTTCGCGGCTGCCCGCAAAGAATTGGAGAAGGCAAACGGCCCGGCGCAAGGCCCGGCCGATGCTCCCGTGACCTTGGTTGAGTTCAGCGACCTGCAGTGTCCGCATTGCAAAGCGGCAGTGCCTGTGCTGGATAAGCTGCTCGCGGAAGAAGGGAAAAACGTCCGATTGATATTTGAGAATTTCCCCCTCCCGATCCATGATTGGGCAGCCAAGGCAGCCGCCTATGCCGACTGCGTCGGCCAGACTTCTAACGATGCCTTCTGGAAATTCATCGCCAGCACCTTCAACGCGCAAACCGAGATCACGACGGCAAACGCGGATGAAAAACTCAATGGACTGGCGGACGCGGCCGGTGTCAAGAGTGCCGACATTGCCGCCTGTGCTGCCAAGCCGGAAACCGTAGCCCGCGTCGAACAATCGGTGGCGCTGGGGAAAGCGGTAAAGATCAGCGGCACGCCTACACTATTTGTCAACGGGCGGATCATTGAGAATTTGGGCAACCTCCCCTACGAGGTGTTCAAACAATTGGTGGATTTCGCGGCAAAAGATGCGGAAGATCAACAAGCGAAGGCGAAGTGAAAGTGGTCACAGGTTCCCGGGGATTCCCGCCCGCCGCTGATCCTAGCGCGGGATCCATACTTCCGCGGCTTGGCTTTGCGTCCCGTGGCTGACCACGCGTGGAGTGATCACCACCAGCAATTCATCCTGTTCTTCTTGCCTGCTATTGCTGGTCATTACCTGGTTCAGCCCGGGGACCAGCCCCAACCCCGGGAGCCCAGTGAGTGCGCGTTGCTCGTTGCGCGTAATGTATCCTGCGACCACCGCGGGCTGGCCATCCATGAGAGTGAGACTGCCGCTGAATTCGCGGTTCCCGATCACCGGCACGCCATTGATCGATTGCCCCAGCAAGGTGCGGATTTGCATCTCCAGATGCAGGCTGACGGAGGAATCGCCGTTGACTACCGGCTTCGCCTTCATGCTGAACCCCAAATCCTCATAGCTGAAAGAAGGAAACGGCGCCTGAAAGCTGTTGTTCCCGATTACCTGCGCAATCGCGGGGCTGTTGAAGATGGGAGCGAACGTAGCATTGAGAATGGGGTACTTCGAACCCACCCGAAAGGATGCGTCGGTGCCCTGGGTGACCCGCAGGCTGGCGTGCTCCAGACTTTTGACCCAGCTTTCGTTCAGCGATAACTGCATCCCCGCCGTCCCCAGGCTGAGCCCCATGAGCGTCAAGCCGTTCCCGAAGGTGGCTACCGGGTTGCTGAAGATGGAGCTTTGCTGGCCTTGCGCCTGCGCCAGCAACGCCGAAATAGTCTGCGAATTTGCTTGATTGATGCCGCCGCTCGCAATGAGTTGGTTGATGAGCTGCTGAACGTTCGGGCTGGCCAGCGCCAGCAACGCCGCGGCCGGGATATTGAATAACTGAAACTGATTCGGTATCTGCAAACCCATGTTGCGCATCAGGGTGTGGTCGATCTCGTACACCTTGACGTCCAGCATGACCTCGGGACGCGAGCTGTCCAGGTTCTCGAGGAATTCGGTGACGGCATCCAGCAGGTTCTGCGGCGCGCGCACTGTGATGGTGCCAGATTGCGGCTGCGGAATGATCAGCCGGATATCAAACAAGGTGCGCAACAGGGTGACTACGGTGGTCATATCGGCTGGCGACGTGATTCCGGGAAGGTAAAACGTCCGCATTGCCATGCGGTCGAACTTGCGATGATTTTCCGCCGACTCCAGGGCAACCAGGATTTGTTTTTCCTGTAACGGCGTCCAGAAGGTATGGGTTACGTCGCTGGCCGCCTGCATGGCGGTATAGAAGTCCACATCGGTAATGTCGAAGTGCACGGGACGCGCGACCACCGACTCGTCAAACGTGGCAGTCAGGCCGAAAGCGCTGGCCACCGTGCTGAGCAGCTCTCGACCGTCGCCACTGTAGTGAAAGTCAGCGCGCACCGGGTTCGGGGTGATTTGCAACTCACCGGCGGCCGCCAGAACAAGCGGTGTTGCGGTTGTCTGGGGCGCCCATTCGCCGATTGCATCATGCAGCCGCTGCTGCGCGAACTCGTTCTTGGGGTCAAGCTGTAGCGCCCCCCGGAAGCCGGCCAGAGCTTCGACTTGGCGTCCTTGCAGCAGGGCGGCATTTCCCCGTTCCAAGTCGTCAAACACGACTTGCTGGCGGAGCACTTCACGAGCCGTGAGATAGGAGACATTTCGCGGAGCCAGCCGGGCCGCCGTGTCAAATTGGTCGAATGCCTCTTGGGTTCGCTTGTCGTGTTCCAGCTTGAGCCCCTGGGTAAAGGCAGCCTTGGCTTCCTTCAATTCCTCCTTGGAGGGATTGCAAGCGGCGGTGCCGGGTTCTGCCTGGCCGCAGGGAAGAACAGGCACTTCGTTGGCCTGATTCTGAGGGGTTTGATTCCGAGGCGGTTGCTTCTGGGGTTGGTCGGCGCAGAAACCCGCCGCCACCAGCGCGCTCACGGCAAGGATGGACGACCCCCAACGCATGCCATGATTGTAAACGGAACGGCACGCTAGCGAGGCCCCGAAAGGACAGCACGTCCTTTCGGAAGCACCTCGAAAAGGCGCGCCGGTTGGAAACTTGAGGCTTTTGGGGTATAAAAGTTAGTGGCGACCGCACACTGTACATTCCCGTGCAGCCGCAACACATTCAATAAATTGAGCGAGCGATCAATTTGAGCGAGGCGCCGCCGGCTTCTATGTCCACCGCCATGCATGCTCCAAAAGGGTTGGAGGGAGTGGTTGCTACGACCTCCGGTATCTGTTTCATTGACGGTGAGCGCGGCGTCCTGGCATACCGTGGAATCGACATCCACGAGTTGGCTGACAACTCGAACTTTGAAGAAACCTGCTATCTGCTTTGGAACGGCACATTGCCGTCGTCCGGCCAACTGAAGGAACTACATCAGCTGCTGGCGGAAGAGCGCAAGCTGGACGCTTCCATCATCAATTTGCTCCGCACCGCGCCTCGGCATGCGCTGCCCATGGATGTGCTGCGTACCGCGGTGTCGGCTCTTTCCTTCTACGATGTCGAAGAGAAGAGCAACGACCGCCAGGCGAATGTGCACAAGGCGATCCGGCTGACGTCGCAGATCGCCATGATCGTCGCGGCGTACGACCGGATCCGGAAGGGCAAACAGGTCGTCGAACCGGACCGCGCGCTCTCGCATGCGGCAAATTTTCTGCTGATGCTGAATGGCACACCGCCTTCGGCGACCGCTGAACGCGCGCTCGACATTGCCCTCATCCTGCACGCCGACCACGAACTGAACGCCTCGACGTTTGCCGCGCGGGTGACCGCGGCCACCCTTTCCGACATGCACTCCGCGATTACCTCAGCCATTGGCGCGCTCAAGGGACCGCTGCACGGCGGCGCCAACGAAGCCGTGTTCCAGATCCTGCAGGCCATTGACCAGGCAGGCGCTGACCCGGTGGAATACGTAAAGGGTTTGCTGGCGCAAAAGAAGAAAATTCCCGGCTTCGGCCACCGCGTGTACCATACCGAAGATCCCAGGGCCACCCATCTGCGGCAGATGTCGCGGGACCTCGGTCAATCCAGCGGCCAAGCGCAATGGTTTGAGATTTCGCACAAAATCGAAGAATTCGTCAAAGCCGACAAGAAACTCAATGCCAACGTGGATTTTTATTCCGCTTCCACCTACCACACGCTGGGCATTGATGTGGATTTGTTCACCCCGGTGTTCGCGGTCTCGCGCGTCAGCGGCTGGACTGCGCACGTGGTCGAGCAACTCGACGACAATCGCTTGATCCGGCCCCGCGCCGACTACATCGGCCCTGCCTATCCACAGCACTGGGTCCCCATGAGTCAGCGCGACAGACGAAGCTCGTAAACCGGCCAAACGCATAGCCTTCGCGATCTCATGCATTTCACTCCCGTTCTGCAACCAGCTTCGAGCGTAAAATAGATGCCGTGAGTCCCATGCGCCGCGTTTATTTCGACAACAACGCCAGCACGCCGGTGCTGCCGGAGGTGTTCGAGGCCATGCGGCCGTACTTCGGCGAGCATTTTGGCAACGCTTCCTCCATCCATCATCATGGGCAAGAGACGCGTGCCGCAGTGGAGCGTGCCCGCGAGTCAATGGCGGAGTTGCTGGGATGCCGCGCTTCCGAAATTGTCTTCACCAGCGGTGGGACCGAGGCCGACAACCTCGCCATTTTTGGTCTCGCCCGCGCCGGCGATCACGTCATTACCTCGACAATTGAGCATCACGCGGTGATGAATGCCTGCAACCAGCTTGAGTCCGAGGGCTGCGAGGTGACCCGGATTCCAGTCGATGGGCAGGGGCAGGTGGATCCCGACGACGTCCGCCGGGCCTTGCGTCCGAACAGCAAGCTCATCACCATCATGATGGCTAACAACGAGACCGGCGTGCTGCAGCCAGTGGAAGAGATTGGCAAGATTGCTGCGGCAGCCGATGCGTACTTTCACACCGACGCAGTACAGGCGGCAGGGAAGATCAGGCTCGAGGTGAAGCGGATCGGCTGCGACCTGCTTTCGATTTCTGGGCACAAAATGCACGCGCCCCAGGGAGTGGGTGCGCTCTACGTCCGCAAGGGAACCATCCTGCGGCCTATGTTGTACGGCGGAAGGCACGAGCGTTCGCGGCGAGCCGGCACGGAAAATGTTCCGGGTATCGTCGCTTTGGGAAAGGCCGCGGAACTGGCGCGGGAAGGGATCGAACAGGGCGATCTGGCGGCCATGGAGATATTGCGCGACCGCATCGAACGGACCATCCTCGGGGAGGTCGAAGCGACGGGGGTGAATGGCGAGGGCGCTTCGCGCGTCTCGAACACGACCAACATCTACTTTGATTTCATCGAAGGCGAGGCGCTGGTCATCGCGCTGGACTTGAAGGGTGTGGCGGTTTCAACCGGGGCCGCATGCTCCTCCGGCGCGATTGAACCCTCGCATGTGCTCACTGCCATGGGATTGCGTCCGGACCGCGCCCGCGCCAGCCTGCGTTTCAGCCTGGGCAAGCAGAACACGGCGGAAGAGGTGGATTTCGCGCTGGGACTGGTGCCGGAAACTGTAGCTCACCTGCGGGAACTCTCACCGGTTTACAATAAGGCAGCCATGGGCAGTTAGCACTTGGCATTTGGCCTGCGCGGTCCGATCCGGCCAAATGCTTTGCCGACGTGCCGTCAACATCGATAGGCTTTTTCGCGTGCCAGAAGGAACGCGCACGGCCAAATGCCAAGCGCTAACTGCCAAATGCCAAGTCCCAAGACCATTGCCGTGGCCATGTCGGGTGGAGTCGATTCCTCGACCGTTGCGGCCATGCTGCGCGCGGAAGGGCATGAGGTCGTGGGGCTCACCATGCAGCTCTGGAACCAGCGCCGGCTGGCTGGGCACGATGGCATGCCAGAAGCGGTGCAGGGACGCTGCTGCTCTCTGGATGATGTTTACGACGCCCGGCGGGTCGCTGAGACCCTCGGAATCCCGTATTACGTCGTGAACCAGGAAGAGCGGTTCGAGCGTGACGTGATACAGCCATTTGTCGAGCAGTATCTTTCGGGGCGCACCCCCATCCCTTGCAGCCTTTGCAACAATCACTTGAAGTTTGATCAGTTGTTGATTGTGGCGCGGCAGATTGGCGCGGAGGCTTTGGCTACCGGTCATTATGCGCGAGTCGGGTTCGATGAGCCGAGCGGTCGCTGGCTGCTTAAGCGTCCTGTTGACTTGTCCAAGGACCAGACTTACTTCTTGTTTGGGCTCACCCAGGAACAGCTCAGCCGAACCTTGTTTCCGCTGGGGGAAATGATGAAGCCACAAGTGCGCGGACTGGCGCGGCAGCATGGGCTGGCCTTGGCCGAGAAGCCCGATTCGCAGGAAATTTGCTTTGTCCCGGGCGGGGACTACAAGCAGTTTCTCGACGCTTATCTGGCAGAGCAGGGCCAGGCGCTGCCGGAGACGGCGGGCGAACTGGTGACAACCGATGGCAGAGTGATTGGCGAGCACCGTGGCATCCACAACTTCACCGTCGGGCAGCGCAAGGGGCTGGGAGTAGCCACCGGCTCACCTCTGTATGTCCTGCAGATCAACGGCGACACAAGGCAGGTAGTGGTCGGCGATCCGGAGAACCTGTATTCGCGCACCCTGCGGGCTCAGCGAGTGAACCTCATTGCGGTGGAGGAGTTGACCGAGCCGATGCGGGTCAGCGTAAAGATACGGCATCGTCACGAACCAGCCAGCGCCATCCTGGAGAAGTCCGGCGACAACGAAGTGCTGGTCAGCTTCGACGAGCCGCAGCGGGCCATCACTCCCGGCCAAGCAGCGGTGTTTTATGATGCCGACGTTGTAGTCGGCGGCGGCTGGATCGTCTGAGATTCGATCGTCTGAGATTCGATCGTCCGAGACCGGTCGTCGGAAGTCGACAATGCCCAGCCACTTCTCAGTGCTGGGACTCCTCTAACAACTGCTTCAAGTATTGCTGCCAGATCGCGGCCCAGGTGTGGGTTCCGTGGCCATGGGTTTGCTCGGAGGCGGGAATCAAGACGAAATGGCCGCGCTTCACCCGCTTGATCTCGCGCTCGGCGATCCCCAGCTCCGGGGGATTGATGAAGTCGTCCGCCGAGTTTATGAACACGACCGGCGCCGTAATTGTCTCCAAGTCAGGTGAAGGGTCATAGTTCCGCGAGGAGTTCACCGCGTAGAGAAGATCATTGACATCGAGGGAAGCGGTTTCCCGCTTCATGAAGGCATCGAGATAGTTGTCGGCATCATCACGCGTGGGAAGGCTCTTCTGCATCGGCAAGGGAGCGCTTCCGGCAATCAGCAGCGCATCCGCGGCCAGCTCCTGGGCCGCGCGTGGTTCGGTGGTGTAGTCGCCATTCTTCCAATCCGGATCCTGGCGGATGCCATCGATCACCATTTTGCGCCAGAGGCGGTTGCGCCCCGCGATCTGCACCGGCAGGCACGCCAGCGGCATGACCGCATCCATGAAGTCAGGATAGGTCTCGGCCCAAAGCCAGGAGTGCATGCAGCCCATGGAGGTGCCCAAGACCAGCCGCAAATGGTTCACCCCGAGTCCCTGCTCCAGCAATTGATGCTGCGCCGCCACCATATCGGCATATTCATACTGGGGAAAGCGCGCATGCAGCCCATCGCTCGGCTTGCTCGATTTTCCATGACCAATATTGTCGGGAAGAATAATGAAATAGCGGTTGGCGTCGAGCAACTGTCCCGGTCCAAAAAGCACACCGGCGAATTGCGGAGCAAGAAACTGGTGTCCCGAGCCGCCCGTGCCGTGAAGGATGAGCACCGCGTTGCTGACGAGGCCATTGGCATTGCGGATCGGCTTCCCAAATGTCGTGTAATGAAGGCGTAACTGGGGCAGAGTTTCCCCCGATTTGAAATGAAAATCATGCGCGACATAGTCGCCCTCTTGCGGCGTGAGGTCCGAGGAGGGCTGCCCAGGTTGCTGTGCGCGAGACTGTGCGGCTGAAACAAGTAGAATGACTAGAAGTCCCAGCATTGATGCTCGAAACCTGCGGCTCATTTTCCACGCCTCCTGGCGCGAAACTCTAACATAGACGCCGAGCTCCCGCTGTCGCGAGTGCTCTTATGCCGACGATAAAGATGCTGTAACGATTACGTGGTTACGCAAATTCTCCCTTGTCCCGCGCGTACACGAAACCTGGTATGACCAACGTAACGTCCGTCAACGCCAGAGGATTCAATACACTACCGAATACAAAGTGAGCTGGTTGTGGCCCCGAGACTGCACTCTTTTCGAAGCGAAACTCGGTGAAGCATTCGGGGTCCACCGACCTAAAAAGGGGAAACTCATCTATGAATCGAATTGTTCTTTCGATCTGTACGGCAGCGATATTTACAGGAGCCTCGTTCGCACAGACTTCAGCGCAGGCTCAGGCGAGCGGCTCGGCCTCGCAAGACACGTCAGTGTCTGCGAATCGATCGGGCGCACAGGCGGATTCGCACACCGCAGCACAGGCAGCAACGCAAAGCACGCTAGCCGGTCAGTCCGGCAATCAATCCGCACAAGCGGCAGCGGCGAACCAATTGGCCGCGGGGAGCACCATTCATGCCTCTCTGGTAAAGCCGCTTGACGCACGCAAGTGCAAGCCGGGGGATGAAGTCGTGGCCAAGACCACGCAGAACGTGAAATCTAACGGGGAAGTCGTGGTTCCGAAAGGTTCGAAGGTCATCGGCCATGTTACGGAAGCTAAGGCCAGGAGCAAGGGAGAATCGCAGTCAGCCCTGGGAATCGCGTTCGACCACGCGGTATTGAAGGATGGGAGCCAGGTGCCGCTGACGGCCTCGATTCAGGCGATCGCCCGGTCGGAGCAGAGTGCTTCCGCGGCGATGGATAACGGTGCGGACATGGCCGGCCAGAGCGGCGGCGGAATGGCCTCCGGCGGCGGGACCATTGCTCCGGGCGGAGTGGTCGGAGGAGCCGGCCGCGCCGTCGGTGGTGTTGCCGCCCCCGTCGCGGGCACGGTAACCAATGTGAGCGCCGATGCGGGGCAGACTCTGCATGGTGCGGGATCGGCTGCTTCCGCGACGGGCGCGCTATCGTCCACCAGCCGGGGAGTGATCGGCCTCAACGGATTGGCGCTGACTTCCGCGGCGTCCAACTCGACCCAGGGGTCGCTGATTACTTCAACAAGCCAGAACGTTCACCTGGACAGCGGGACGCAGATGATTCTGCAGGTCAGCAAGTAAGCTCATCCGGGAACAAGAGTAAAGGCAGCGCGTCGAGCGCTGCCTTTTTTGATTTCCTGGCTGCCGCACAGCTAGATAAACATTTCGTCTTGTGGAACGGTGGAGCGATCGCGGCGGCGACGGCGGCTGCCCATCAGGTATTCCAAACCAACCGTCAAACCCTGGACAATCCCCGACAGCTGGCGAACCGGTGAAACGACCGTGTTATGCACCATGTCGGTCGTCTCTTCGACCCGCTCGAGGGTGCGGCTCACCAAGTCATCGGCACGGATGATTTGCAAGCGGGTGCGGTCGATGGCATCGCTGACGGTGGCATCGAGCCGCTCCAACTGCGCCCGCACCATGGCGGTGGACTCGCCCACGTTGGTGACCGCGGCTTCGATCTTGGGACGCAAATCCACCAGCATCGAATGCACCACCTCGGCTGCAGGCAGAACCTTGGTCCGGAAGTCCTCCGCCAACGTCTCCACGCGGGCGCTGCTTTTTCGCACGGCCAAGTACATGCCAAACAGAATGCCCGCCTGAATCACCACAGCGGCCGTAGTCAGCGCGATGAATATTGTCAATTCCATAAGCATCACCCCGCAACCGGATGTTGGAGCCGGAGACTGCTGGGGAACATCCGCCTTACAGGTTTTGCGAAGGGCCGCCCTCCTTGGCGGTCGCTTCATGGTAGGCTTGCCGTCCAGCATCGTAAGCGGAACGGAGTTGTTCCTTCTGCTGACTCAGCACCTCCCGGCCCCGGTCCACCCATTCCGAGGCTTGCTCACGAGCTTCGCGCGCGCGACCGCGCACCAACTCCCGGCCTTCTTCGGCTTTGGAGCGCAATGCTTCCCGAGTCTCGCTGCCGGATCGAGGCGCATACAGGATGCCCGCCACCGCACCGATACCCAAGCCAGCTAGAAACCAAAGGACGCTTCCGCCATCTCTGTCTGACATGATTCAACCTCCGGCGATATGCCGCTAGCTCGGATGGTAGCACCCGACTTGCCGAAATACAATTCAGCGCGCGGCTTCAAACGCGAACCATGGCTCAACTGCCGTTGGAGTCATGCACGCCGGCGGACACTTACGGCCCTTCCGGCAGAACCGGCAAGGCGGCAGGATTGACCACCGATGGGTCGTCGCGCAGCTTGATATACAAGAGCGTCCCGTTGGGGCGCGGGACGCTCAATGTGGACTCTGCGAAGCCGAGTGGTACAGCTACCGCATGCGTGAACTGAGGGTTTGCGGCGACGGAGTCGATCAAGAACAGGTTCGATCCGCTCAGCGTGCAGGCTTTGTCCGGATTGTCAGGGCAGCGAATTTCTTTCAGCGAAGGAATCCGCACCAAGTTGGCCAGCGGTTCCCAGGCGCCGCTTGCTCCGTCGGCATCCACAGGCCGAAAGCGCATCGGGCCGAAGGCCGAATGTCCAAAATCCTTGAGCGGATCAACCACGGCCAGCACAGTCCGAGCGTCTTGCAGCGTGAGATTTCCATCCTTCAAGTCCAAAAGCACGTGAAAGGAATCGTCTACGGCTGCAACCTCGATTCTTTCGTTGCGCGGGAAGGTTTCGGGCACTTCGGATTTAACGAAGAAAGAGAGCTTCACCCCTTGTGCCAGATCATCGGGATTGGAAAGGCGAATGGCGGGAGCCTCGGGGCCCGGCTCTATGTTCTTGCTGATCAAAGTCAGCCGGGGACGGGGAGATTCCACCGTCGTCTGAAGTTGGAGCACGCGCCCATCCTTGAGCGTCACCTGCGCGATCAGTGTGTCATCGGGCCGCAGCGTGGCGGTCGCCGCGGCGTTCGCAGCTGCCAGGCGCAACTCTTCCTTCTGATCGGCGTGAGTCAAGCCGGTGGGCGTAAAACGAATATCTTTCAAATCCAGGCTGGCAACTTCCTCCAACCGGCTGCCTTCCAGAATGCCCTGCGGATCGCCCGTATTCAGGGCGAAACGCTCCAGGTGGGCAGCCTCGGAATAGGTTTGCAGCGGCACTTCGTCCGGTCTAGCCAACCCGGCTTGCTTGACCGAGAGGGTTAGCATCCCCGCGGCCGCGTCCTGCAGCGGGAGTTGGAGTTCCAGTTCGTCGGGACTGGAGAAATGCCAAGCGGCTTTCAGCAACTTGCCACGAGAATCTTTGGCGGTCACGCCCTCCACGCAGGCGGCAGTGTCGGATTGCAGATGCAGCGTCTGCTCGCGGCCCACGATCAGCGCGCTCGGTTCGGGGGACGCGACCGTCCATCTCGCAGGATGCGCGCTGCGCAATGGAAAGCTGGGTCCGTCGAAGGCTTGAAATCCCCAGTATCCGCGCAGCGTTCCGCTGAATTCGGGATCGAGCTTGGCGGATTGCAGGCCGCGGGTATCAATCACAAAGCCGCCGCGCGCCGGGTCGGCAGTGGCCGGCAGATCGACGCTCTGGGACTTGCCCGCGATGTGCAGGACAAAACTGTGCGCGTAACCGGTCGCGAAAACTAAAGGCGCGCCTTCGGTCGCCAGCACCAGCGAAGACGACTGCAGGCATGATGCCTGGCCGGAATCGACCGCGCGCAGCGGCGGCAATTGCGCATCCTCTACCGCGGGGAGACCGATCACCAAGACGGACTTGGGCTTGCGGAAGGAAGGTGGGTTGTTGAGTTTGAGATTCAGTTCATCACTCCGGGGCTGAGCCAGCGCGGGAATGTATTGATATTCGGGAGTACGAAAACTGCCCATGATGCGCGCCATATCGACCACGGCTCCGACGTAAGGGCTGTAGTACCCGCCGCGCGCCAGCGGTGTGGAGCTCACATTCCCGATCAGATCGGACGCCGGGCCGGAGCTGAGAGTCGCCACCATGGATTGGCTGTGCTGATCGTCCAGCACCAGTTGATCGGTGTTTTGCGTCAGGCAGGGTACCTGCTCCTGGCTCGGCTTGTCGAAGCAGCTTTGGTCCAGCTTAATACTCAAACTCCGCGCCGGCAAAACCGAACGGTCGTGGAGAACTTTGGGATCAGCGCCGGCCATTTCCTTCGCCGCATCGAGATATTTCTGCAGCCGCAAGCGGTCCAGGCTGGCCTGGTTCAAGTCCTGCGAGGCACGGACAAAGGCTCCCGGTTTACCCTGCACCGCGGAACGCAAACTGCTGAAGTCTCCACCCGTCTCTGGAGCCAGGAAGAGCAGCGCCTGCTCGGCATCCTTGGGAACGGTAACCACGACCCCTTCCTCGCGCACCTGTTTGTTCCAGGTTTCCACTTTGGTGAGCCAGTTATCTGGCGGCGGATTGGTGGAGCCGCGCAGAAACGCGGCCACCAGCAGGTAATGTACGGATTGCCCCGGGGGCAGATCGGGATGCAGCCAGAGCCGGTCCCCGGCCTGCAAGTTGGGCACCTCGGAAACCGGCAGAGTCTTACCCGCTCGGGAGACCGTCACTTCCACCCGGGGTCCGGATAGATCGAAGGCCGCCGTGTCGGCGAGGACGAAGCTCGCGGCCACCAGAACTACGACAGCCGTATACACGAAAACGAATCGCTGGGTCATAAAGTCATAAGCGCTGCTGAAGGGTTAGAGGATCCGTCCTGCTTATTCTATCGAATACTCGAGCGCCTGGCCTTGCTCGGGAGTTCACACCAAGGTACGATGCACGATCCGCTTCGATGTGCCTAGATGTCATCGGTGTGGATTGTGCAATAGGCTTGTCGCGAGCGCTTACAGGGAGGACAATGTCCCGAACAGGAGGTCTGCCTCAGACATGAAGTATCGCCAGCACGGCTACCAGGACCGCGAAGAGAAACCTCGGCAAAAATCCGGGGAAGGACCGGCGAAAAAGAAGGACGATACGTTTGGTCCGCGGCCGGTGCAAATGCCGGGCCGGCGTATGGTTTCGCGCTGCGCGCAATGCGGCACGGTGCTGCAATCGATCACCGAACCGATTGGCAAGTGTCCCAAATGCGGCTTCGAATTACACTCCTGCAAACAGTGCGCCAACTTCGATCCTTCCAGCCGCTTCGAGTGCACGCAGCCCATCCCAGCGCGCATCACGCGCAAGGACACGCGCAATGAATGCTCGTTCTACTCCATGAGTGTGCGCGTGGAGAAAGAGACCTCCACACCGGCTCAGGCACGCCCCGCCGACGCGCGGCAGGCGTTTGAAAATTTGTTCAAGAAGTAGTCCAACCGATCTCGGTCGCTATTCCTCGCGCAGGGCTTGCATCGGGTCGACTTGCGTGGCGCGCCGCGCCGGCACATAACAGGCAAACAGAGCCGATGCCAGCAGCATGGCGGAGACCGTGCTGAACGCGGAGGCGTCAATGGTCCCCACCTGGTACCACATGCCGCGCATGGCACGACCGACGAGCACGGCGCCGCCGAACCCCAGAACCAGTCCCACCAACGCCAGAATCATCCCTTCTCTGACAATCAGTCTCATGACGCCGCCCTGGCCGGCGCCCAAGGCCATGCGCAAGCCAATTTCATGAGTTCGTTGCGCTACGGCAAACGACATGACGCCGTAAATTCCCAGCGCCGCCAGCAGCAGTGCGATAGCAGCAAAACCGCCAAACAGCAAGGCCTGGAAACGGTCTCCGGCTCGCCATTCCGTGAGCATCTGGTCCATCGTCCTCACGAAAGCCAAGGGGAGGTTTGGATCCATGGACTGGACGACAGCAGCGATGCTCTTGGTCAAGGTCTCCGGATCCACCTGGCTGCGCACGGCGACTACAGTCTGCGGCCACGGATTTTGCGCAAAGGGGACATCGATTTCAGGGAAGACATCGTCGCGCAAGCCACGATTGCGGATGTCGTGATAGACGCCCACAACCCGCCATTCGATGGGAGGGCCCAGCTTTGGGACCCCAGGGGTCATTTGCTGGACCAGTATGCGCTGCGCAAGAGGATCGACACCGGAAAAGTATTTCCTCGCGAACGAGTCATTCACCATCGCCACCGGAACCCCACCCGTCAAATCCTGCTCAGTGAAGGTGCGTCCCTGTTTCATGCGAATCCCAAAGGCTGGGAAAAATCCTGGAGTTACCGTCCTGAATCCCGCATTGGGGCGCGCGGAAGGATCCTCGATATTGGGCTTCCCGGCAATTTGGAAGGACATGCCAAAACTTCCTCCAGGAGGCGCGCCTGTCGAGGCAGAGACCGCGGTGACGCCAGGAAGGGACTGAATCCGGTCGAGCAGTTGCCGGTAAAACGTGTTGATCTGCACTGCGTCCTTGAGCTGGTCTTGGGGAACGGGAAGAAAGAAGGTCAGCAGATGATCGGTGGGAAAGCCGACGTCAACGTGGGACAGGTTCCATAAACTGTGGAGTGCGAGTCCGCCTCCGGCCAGCAAGCTGAGCGCCAGGGCAAACTCGACCACCACCAGACTACGTCGCAGGGCATGCCGGCCGGCGCCGAATGCTGATCGCCCGCCTTCCTTCAGCACCTCATTCAGGTTCAGGCGGGTAGCCTGCCACGCAGGAGCGCAACCGAACAAGATGCCCGCAAGCATCGTGGTCGCCAGAGTGAACAGCAAGACCGGCAAGTTCAGGCGGACGTCCGCCTCCGAGAGGAGCATGCCCGGAGGCATCATCGCTAGGATGATTTTCAGCAACGCCCATGCCAGGGCGAGGCCCAAGGCGCCTCCCAACGCGGCCAAAGCCAAGCTCTCGATCAGGAACTGGACGAAGATTCGCCCTCGCGAAGCGCCCACCGACGATCGCACGGCCACTTCCCTCTGACGGGTGGTGCCACGCGCCAGCAGCAGATTGGCCACGTTGACACAGGCAATCAAGAGGACGAAACCTACCGCGCCCAGCAGAAACCATAGGCCGGTGCGAACGTCGGGGTTGAGAAAATCATTTTTTAGGGGCTCGACACTTACTCCCCAGCCCTTGTCTGATTTAGGGTAGATTTCAGCCAAATGGCGGCTGATCGAGTCCATATCGGCATTCGCCTGCGCCATGGTGACTCCGGGCTTGAGTCGACCCAGCACCACCAGCCAGTGAACATCGTGGTTGATCTGCTCTGGGGTAAACACGAACGGCAGCACGATTTGCCTCTCCAACCGATCCGGCTGTCCCGGTGGTTGAACTCCAATCACCGTGTAAAGTTCGCCATTCAGGCGGACCTGCTTGCCGATGATGTTGGGGTCGCTGGCAAAATACCCTTGCCAGAGTTTGTGGGTGATGATGGCCACATGGTCTTTGCCTGCCACGCCTTCCTCGGGCAGAAAGTAGCGCCCCATGAAGGGCCGATCACCAATCAACTGGTCCAGGAAGCCAGGCGTCAGGTAGTCACCCTCAATCTGCTGCGGTTTTTCGCCAATGGACAGGTTGAATACAGCGCCTCTGACAACTCCCAAGACCTGGAAAACCGAGCTTTCACGCTTCCAATCTAAGTAGTCGCCGGTGGAGACGGCGTTTCTATTTCTGCCGGCCGCTGTGGACCACAACACTACTAGTTGTTCGGAGTGAGGATAGGGGAAATCCGCAATCAGGGTGGCGTAAAAGATGCTGTAGATCGCGGTATTCGCGCCGATGCCCAGGGCGAGCGCCAGCAGCGCTACCAGAGTAAATCCCAGATTCTTTTTCAGTAAACGGAGACCAAACCCAAAATCACGCCAGAGGTTTTTCATTCTGCCCCCTTCGTCCTTTGGCCTGGAGCTTCGAACTCTTATTGCATCCGGAGGTCCACAAGCAGATTGCGTTAAGTGGCTGAAAAGGCAAAGAGAACCAGCTAGAACGAGGCGCACTCACCGATCGCCGGTGTCCATTCTCAAACGTCTCCGTCCGAAATCGAACAGTCTTGCCGTCGGGCTAACACAAGACTCCGCAGGTCCCGGTCTTGGGAACCGGCATGCTCCATTCCGCGCTGCTTGCGGTTACTTGCCCAAGTGCTGGTCAAAAAAATCGGCTATGAATTTATCGGCTTCTTTTGATTCCGGCAGAGCCGGATCATTCCAGAAAGCGTGAGGAAGAGCCTCGAACACGATGAGCTGTGCGTCGACTCCCGCTCGCAAAAACGCTCGATGAAGAATGGTGGTGCCGCTCAAAAGGAGGTCTCGAGTGCTGGTGAGAAACAGAGTTGGCGGAAAGCCTTTCAGATCCGCGTAAAGCGGCGAGAGGACCGGATCGCGGGGATTGGTGGCAGCGGCATACGGACTCAATGGTCTTTTCGAAGGCGGTGTTAGAGCTCCCGAGAAACCGTTCAGGGCGTATACGGCTTGTGAGTCGCCCGCTTGGCTGAAGTCACCCATTCCGGAAAAAACGCCCAGGGCCGCGGGAAGCGGTAAGCCGAGTTGCCGCAGCTTTGCCGCTAACTCAGCGGTGAGGATTGCGCCGGCGGAAGTTCCGTAGAGGCCAATATTCCGCGGTTTGTAAGTCTTGAGAAGCTCCTTGTAGACCGCAACCGTATCATCCACAGCTGCCGGGAACGGATTTTCTGGCGCCAGTCGATACAAGACTGAAACGACTTTGGTCTGGGTGAGATTAGCGATGGGAATACTCTCGCTGAGCGAGCCTGAGTCCACCACAAAACCCCCTCCGTGGACGTTGATCAGCACCCGCTCCCGTTTACTTTCAGGAATCGTCAGAGGCGTGATGATTCTCGTGGGCACTCCGGCGATAGTTTCCACTCCGACATTCACCGGGTAAAGGGCGCGAGAATCAGCCCCGACTTTGGTTTGCCAGGCGTCGGTATGAGCGCGGTTCTCCGCCACGGACTGAGGATGTTCAGCGTCAGATACTTGCCGAGCCAGAACCCTTTGCGCCTCCGGACTGATCGTGGTCGGCACTGGAACCACTCTGGTGACGTGCGCGGTTCCGTCTGCATCAATGACGCTGGTGTTGGCTTCCGGAACATAGCGTTGTTCCTCCTGGGCAAACAGGGCGGATGAAATCACGCACGCTGCTAAGGTCAGGCCCAACAGTACCGGGTTTCTCTTGTGTGTTGCCACGTGCCCTCCGTCGATCCTCGACTCGCGATTGTGATTCCAGATCACGCAGCAAGATAAGCCGAAGAGCTGCGACGACACAACCAGAGAATTCGGCCGTCGCAGTTCAGTTCGCGCGGGGACGGGCGGCCTCGATGGTCCGAACCGCGCTTGGGAGCTTTACGGTTTCTGCGTTGGCCGCATCAGAATTTCGCTGACGAAAGATTGCGGCGCTTGCGTTACCAGCATTGCCACGACATGCGCAATGTCCTCCGCTTGCAGCATCTTGCTGGTGTCCTTGCCGCGGTGCGGACTCAATTCTGTGTGGACAGAGCCGGGGCAGATGACCGACACGCGGATATTATGGCCGCGCAACTCTTCGGCCACGGAGTAGCTCAAGCCATTCAGCCCCCACTTGGACGCAGCGTAAGCCGCGCCATTGGGCAGGGCGTTCTTGCCGGCGAGAGACGAAATGTTGATGATGTGTCCCGTCTTGGCGCGAATCATCAGGGGCGCGAAGCTGCGGATTGCATAATAGACTCCGCGCAGATTGGTGTTCAGTATTTGGTCCCAAGTATCAGGGGGAAGCAGATGCAAAGGTTCGGCAAAGCCCCCGACGCCGGCATTGTTTACCAAGATGTCAATCCGGCCAAAAGTGGCATCCACACGGGCTGCCAGAGCTTCCACGGAAGGCAGATCGGTGATGTCGCATTCCGCAACCTCCGCCTGCCCGCCCGACTGTGAAATGGCCGCCGCGGTAGCATCGAGCGTCTTGCGGGTGCGTCCGCAAAGCACGGTGGCAGCCCCCAGGGCGGCCAAAGTCCGCGCAATGGCTACGCCGATGCCCCGTCCCGCCCCCGTCACGGTCGCTACCTGTCCCGCCAACGGTTTCCCGCCAGATTCGTGCATAGGACCGTCCTCCGTGGCGCCGCAACCTGGAATTCGAGAAATCCATCCCGGGGGCGCCTTTCTGAGCATCTTAACAAGTTCGGAACTAAGAGGAGCAACCACGCTTGCCTTAAGCGGATTACATACTTATAATCCCGCTCACCGGAACACCGCCTTTGGCTGCCTTGAGATGATAAGGGGGCGCTGGGTTTTCCGGACCCGTCGCAAGGGCGTACGGCGTTTGTGTCTAGAGACAATCCAGGTGAGTTGGTCGAGAGGATTGCCTGGGTAAGATGTCGTCGCAGATTTCCCAAAAGTTCAAGGAGCCACTCGAATGAAGATGAGTCTATTGGCGATTGTGCTTGCGTTGGCTGTCATGGCACCCGGCCTGGCGGCAGCTGCGCCGCAGGCCGCGGCATCCGCCTCCCAGGCGCCGGTCATTAAGGATCCCGCGGAATACAACGCCTATATGGGCGCGATTCAGCAAAAGGATGCCGCCGCGAAGATCAGCGGTCTGGAAGCATTTCTCGTGCAGTATCCCAACAGCGTGGTGAAGTTGGACGCTCTCGAAACCTTGATGGGCGCCTATCAGCAGACCGGCGATGCGGCCAAGGTCGCGGACACCGCGAACCGGCTTTTAGCCGTCAACCCGGACAATGTTCGGGCGTTGGTGGTGCTGGCGTACACCGAGCGCGCCGCCCAGAAGTGGCCGGACGCGGCGCAGCACGCCGAACACGGGCTGCAAGCGATTGCCAAGATGACGAAGCCGGAAGGAGTCTCGGATGCCGACTTCGACAAGCAGAAATCGCAAATGAGCGGCTTACTCAACAGCGTGGCGGGATTCTCGGCGCTGCAGATGAAGAACTCCGCCGACGCGCAGAAATATCTGCGGGCCGCGGTACAGGGCAACCCAAACAATCTGGAGGATGTGTATCCGCTCGCCCTGGCTTATCTGACAGCCAACCCTCCGGATTATGTAAACGGCCTGTTCTTCATTGCGCGGGCGGCCAATCTGGCCTCCGGCGCCGGCCAAACCCAGATCGAGAACTACGGCAAGAGCGTCTATAGGAAATATCACGGGGCCGAAGATGGGTGGAGCGACGTGATGGCCTCGGCCAAGGCTGCGCCTGAGCCTCCTGCCGGCTTCACCATCACACAGTATGTACCTCCCACGCCTGCCCAACAATGCGCCGAACTGGTGAAGACGAAAGAACCTAAGGATATGAGCTTCGCCGAGTGGGAGCTGTGCCTGTCCGCAGGCACTCCGCAGGATGCGGACAAGGTCTGGTCGGTGATCAAGGGCAAGCCTCTGCAAATGGAAGGCACGGTCATCACGGCGGCGCCTGAAAAGCTGGAGATTGCCGGCAGCGAAGATGATATCGAGGCGAAGCGGGCGGATATCGATCTCACGCCCTCCGGCACGATTCCCGCCAAGCTAATGCCCAAGGAAGGTAGCACGCTGGACTTCGGGGGCACCCCGGTTTCCTACACACCGAGCCCATTTGTCATGACCATGGAAAAAGGCTCCTTATTGAAAGCTGCGGCACCGGCCACCGCAAAGAAGCCGCCCGTGCACCACCGTCCCACCAACTAGATTTGCTACGGGAGAATGGAAAAAGGCAGCCTTACGCGGCTGCCTTTCTTTTTGGCCGTCACAAGCTCAAACCCACGTCACGAAGCTTTGCTCAGCGCACCACTTTCTTCTCGTAGGCAGCGGGTCTGGCACTGCGCGGAGGGCGCTTGATGCCATCGCGCAGCTGGCGCACGTCAATCTTCAGCTCAGCGATGGTGCGGCTTAAGGTATTGCGGTGCATTCCGAGTTCCCGCGCAGCGCGGCACTGGTTGCCTTTGTTCTCTTCCAGTACCGTCAGGATGAAGCGCTTCTTGAATTCGCGTACCGCCTCGGAATACAAAATGTTGCTCTTGTACATCTGCAGAATAAGTGCTTCGAGCTGATCTCTCACGGTCTCTCTCTTTCTCTGTCTTCGTGAAGAACTTTTCGTGAACCACGCGCGGCAAAAAAAGCCGCGCCTACTGGCTAGAACCCCCTGCCGGTGCACCTGCCGCAGCCGGTTGCTGTTCGCGATGCAGCAAGTCCAGCCCCTGGTAAAAACGCCCGCGCAACTCGCTGGGCGCCACCCAGATGGCGGCACGACCCACCACCAGGAAGTACGGCGCCCACTCCGAGCCTGCCAACCATCTCGAGGTAGGTGTGAAGGCCGCCATGCCCATCAGGACCACCGACACAATCAGACAGCCCCGCACCAGACCAAGCACGCCACCCAGAAGACGGTCAAAAAAACTCAGCCCGGCTTCCTTCATAATCCAGCGGGCGATTCTGCCGGCAATGCCGGCAACCAGCATAACCGACAAAAAGATGATCAGGAATCCGGCAATCTCCCCCAGCCAAAGCGATTTCAGAAACGGTGAAAGCGACTCCGCCAGCCGGCGATACTGCCACGCCGCCAGCAGGTACCCGAATACCAGGCCTCCTATACCGAAGGTCTCCTGAAAAAAACCTGAACTAATGGCCTGGACAACCGATACCAGAATCACAAACAGAATGATCCAGTCTGCGCCGCTCACGGCAGTCTCCAATGTGCGGCCGCAGGCCTAAACATCCAAATCACGCCCCGTGAGCCGGCGGTACGCCTCGAGGTATTTTTCACTGGTCTGGCGCGCCACTTCTGCGGGAAGCGCAGGCGCAGGCGGCTGCTTATTCCAGCGAACTTCCTCAAGGTAATCACGCACGTACTGCTTGTCATACGATTCCTGCGCCCGGCCGGGCTGATACTTGTCCGCCGGCCAGAAGCGGGAAGAATCTGGAGTGAGAACCTCGTCGGCCAAAGTAATGCCGGCCGGGGTCTGCCCAAACTCAAACTTCGTATCGGCGATGATGATGCCCTTCTGCCGCGCGTATTCAGCGGCTTGGCTGTAGATCCGCAGGCTAAGATCACGCAGTTGATGGCTCAACTCCGAACCCACGAGCCTCACCATCTCCTCAAACGAAATGTTTTCGTCATGGCCGCTCACTGCCTTCGTGGCCGGTGTGAAGATGGGCTCAGGCAACTGATCTGACTCTTTCAGGCCCGCCGGCAGCTCAATCCTACAAACTCGGCCGCTGGCCTTGTATTCTTTCCAGGCGGACCCGGAAAGGTAGCCGCGCACCACGCACTCCACGGGAAACATGTCTCCCCGGACCACCATCATGGAGCGTCCCAGCAACTGGTCGGTATACTTGCGAACCGCAGGCGGATACTTCTCCACGTCCGCCGTCACCAAATGATTGGGCGCCACGCCGCGCAGGAACTCGAACCAGAACAGAGAGATCTGCGTCAGCACCCGGCCTTTGTGCGGGATTCCGGTGGCCAGCACGTAGTCAAAGGCTGAGATCCGGTCGGTGGCCACGAAAAGCAGATGCTCGCTCCCCAGCCGGTAGACATCACGGACCTTGCCGCTCGCGTATAGCTCCAGATCGGGGAAGTCAGTATGTAGCAGCACGGTATCGAGGAGTTCGGGGCTCATGTTGGAATTCTACAGGCAGGAAACGTGGCGTATTCTAGCCTCTCAAAAAAATTTGTCAATCGGACAAATCACATTCTTGATTTTAGAGCGCACCCGGCTGAGTGCAAAAGAGTTGACAGTCGCTATTGCGGGTGAACCAGGCTGCCGGTGGGCCTTTCGCGGCAGGTTACTTGTGGAAAAAACAGAGGACGACGGTGGATAATTCAGCTTAAACAGTTCTCGCCATCAGCCGACGGCCGGGTTTCACCGGTCTGGCCTAAGCCGTCGCCCCGAAGCGCACCGAAACCAGTTTCGAGACGCCCGGCTCCTGCATCGTCACCCCATACAGCACGGGCGCGATGCTCATGGTTTTCTTGCTGTGAGTGATCAGCACAAACTGGGTCTGCAGACTCATCTCTTTCACCAATTCAGTGAAGCGCCCGATGTTGGCTTCGTCCAGCGGTGCGTCCACTTCGTCCAGGATGCAAAAGGGGCTGGGCTGGTATTGGAAGATGCCCACCAGCAGCGCCAGAGCGGTCAAAGCCTTTTCGCCGCCGGAAAGAAGAAGAACATTTTGCAGCTTTTTTCCTGGCGGCGAGACTACCACGTCGATACCGCTCTCCGCGCTGTTTTCCTCGTCGGTCAGCCGCATGAAGGCGTTGCCGCCGCCAAACAGTTTGCGGAACGTTGCCTGGAAGTTGGCGTTGATTTTGTGGAAAGCCTCTTCAAACTTCTGCCGGGAGAAAACGTCGATCTCCTTGATGGTGGCCTGGGTATTCTCAATGGAATCAAGCAGATCTTTTCGCTGGGTGTCGAGGAAGGCATGCCTTTCGGCGGTTTCCTTGTATTCCTCGAGCGCCATCATGTTGACCGGTCCCATAGCTTCCAGCCGGGCGCGCAGATCGCGATAGATCTGGTCTTCCAGCCCCAACTGCTCCCCGCTGGCGAGCGGGATGGTGGTATCGGCCACCAGTGCCTCCCGCTGCACGCCGAGTTCATTCAGGCAAGTCTCGGCCATGTACTGGGCGTCGGACTGGAGCTTCGCCACCGCGGCCGAAATTTCCGCCCGCCGGTCGCGCGCCTGGTCCAGCAACTGGCGCGCGCTGCGCAGAGCTTCCTCAATCTCCAGCAGCCGGGCCCGAACCTGCTCCGACTCAAATTGCAAAAGTGCGTCCCTCGTCTCGCAGGCGTTGCGCTCGGCTTCGAAGTCGATCAGCTGACCGGCAATCTCCTGGTTCTCGCTTTCACGCTCCAGAATCTCCTCAAAGGAGGCCTCGATCTGGGCGCGCAGCAAGGCCACCCGCTCATGCATTTCAGCGACCAGGGATTCAATCCGCTCCAGCCCCGCCGCCGCCGCCCGGTGCCGTTCCTCCAGAGTTGCCACTTGCGCCAGATGCAGCGCGGCATCTTTCGCAGCCAGATCGCGGCGTTCGCGTAACCCCGCCAATTGCTCGTGAGCCCGAACTGCCAGACTTTCCAGCTCGGCCTGTCTTTCCTGCATAACCGCCATTTCGGCCTGCCGGGCGAGAATCGAGGATTGCTGTTCCGCGCGCTCCGCACCAAACCGCTGGAGTTCATGGCCGCAGGTCTCCAGCCGCTCCCTGACGCGAGTCATCTCGCCGTCCAGCTGCTGCAACATATGGCCGGAAGTCATGGCCTGAGTCTCAGCCTGGCGTTTGCTGCCTTCCAGGCGGTCGAGCAGGGAAGTCAGGTCTTTGATCTCGTGCCCCAGGTTGAGCACCAGCCCTTCCTGGTGGCGCAGTGCCGACTCCAGCTCTCCCAGCAGGCGCAGCACCTCGCGCAGCTCGCGCTTCATGGAAAGTGGGCCCTCGGCGCGTTGCCTGCCGCCGGTCACGGTCACGTTATGAAAGCACTCGCCGGTCTGCGAGAGGAAAAACGCATCGGGATTTTCCAGCGCCAGGTCACGCGCAAACCCTGGATCGGGCACAATGTACCCGTCTCGCAGCTTGGGCAGAATGACTTCCAGCGATCGCCCGAAGCCATTGAGTACGCGAATGGCGCGCTTGAGTGGGATGATGGAATCGTTGGGCGGCCCTTGGTTGCCGGATTCATCCACCAGAAAGGAAAACTTAGCCTGCGAATCCTCGGGATGCACCAGGAAAGTCGCCCGGCCATCCACATCGGTGCGCAACAGGCGCAGGCCCTCGTCCGCCGCATCCCATGACTTGACGACCACGTAGTTCAATTCGTCGCGCAGGAAGTCCTCAATCACGCCTTCGAAGCGCGGTTCCACTTCCAGGAAATCCGCCAGCACGCCCGCCGGAGCCAATCCCCCATTCATCACGCCGGACTGGAACAGGCGGCGCACCGATTCTGTCGAGTATCCGTGCTCAGCGATCACGGCTTCCAGCGAACCCTTCTTGCCGAATGCGGTTGCGTATTCGGCGCGAAGACCATCCAGGCGATTCTTGGCCTCGGCCTCCGCGCGACGTTTGGACTCGAGTGAGTGCCGCGTCTGGACAATTTCCTCCGCCAGTCCAGTGGCCTGCTGCGAAACTGTTTCAAACTCCAAAGCCAGTTGCCCGCGCTGTCCGCCGAAGGCTTCCTCCTGGGAATTCGCCACTTCCATCTCTGTGTGTAGCCGCTGCGCGTCACGGTCCACCCCAGCCAGCCGTTCTTCCGCCTGCGTGAGGCGGTTGCGCAGATCGGAAACCGAAGCCGCCGTTTCCATGATCGACCTGCGGGATTCCTCCTGCTGGTGTTCGAGTTCTGCCAGCGATTGCGCCGCGGCAATTGCTTCCTGCTGGCTTTCTGTCAGCTTCTCCTGGGCCGTGGTGAGGTCCGCTGCCGCCGAGCCCAGCACCTTGCGGTTGGACTCAAGTTCCGCTTCCAGCGCCGTCAGCCTCTGCCGCGCCTGGGTCAATTCGGCCTGCGAGGAAAGCGCCCGCTCCACCAGTTCCGCGCACCGCTCCTGGTTGTGATGGCGCTGGGCCAGGGCGCGGTCGTACTCCAGCTTGATCTGATTCAGCCGCTCGCGGTTCTCCCGCAGTTCGGTCTCAATGGCATAGCCGCGCTGCGTACCCTCCCCGTGTTCCGCTTCGCATTGCCGAACCGTCTCGGATTGCTCGCGCATCTGCTCGGAGAGGGTATTGATCTGCGCGTCGAGCATCGCGCTCTCCTCGTCCAGTTGCGCAAACTTGCTGGCCAGCACCAGGCGCAGCTTGGCCCGCATCTCCCCCCGCAGCCTGGCATAGCGCTCCGCCTTAGACGCTTGCCGTTTCAGAGAATTCATCTGCCGCGTGACTTCGTCGAAGATGTCGTTCACCCGCGCCAGGTTTTGCTTGGCATCTTCCAAGCGCGCTTCCGCTAGCCGCTTTTTCGTCTTGAACTTGGTAATCCCGGCGGCTTCTTCAATAATGGCGCGACGGTCGGTAGGACGGCTGCTCAAAATCTGTCCAATGCGTCCCTGCTCGATCAGCGCGTAAGACTCCGGCCCGAGACCGGTCCCCATGAACAATTCCTGAATGTCGCGCAGGCGACATAGCTTGCCATTCAATAGGTATTCGCTGTCACCCGAGCGAAACAGCCGCCGCGTAACCACGATTTCTCCCGCCCGAAACTGCTGCTGGAATTTGCGGCGTCGGATTTTCAGGACTACATGCGGACCTTCGTCTCCAGAAGAATCCGTGTGGGGACGGCCGCCCTCGGCCGTCCAGGTCGAGCGAAGCTCGACGGCCCTGCTGCCACCAACCTCTGAGTCCACAGCCGCCTCGCCTTCAAGTTCCTCGACTCTCCCCGGCTGCGCTTCCTCCGTCAAACGCTCGGTCTCTTCCGCGGCTTCCGCGCGAATGGACGCTTCATCCCAATGCTCGTTCGGAATTTCATCCTGGATCTCAACCTCAGTCGGTTCGTTGGCGTCCGCGCCGTCATAAATTTCGGGATCGAGCAGCGTCAGCGAAACCTCGGCCATGCCGGTAGGCTTGCGGTCGCGCGTGCCGGCAAAAATGACGTCTTCCATGCGCGAGCCGCGCAAGGTTTTCGCCGACTGCTCCCCGAGAACCCAGGAGATGGCGTCGGCAATGTTCGACTTGCCGCATCCGTTGGGCCCGATGATGGCCGCCACCCCGTCCCCGTGAAACTTGAGTTCGGTGCGGTCGCAGAACGATTTAAACCCGAGAATCTGGAGCCTTTTTAATTTAAGCAACGGTCACTCCTCGTAGCGCC
>Ga0209415_10002682_pt1 | contig 33209 bp, 33 predicted proteins | sample PeaSoiSIISIP2007_FD_187696 | JGI IMG/M metagenome (GOLD analysis project Ga0209415, IMG submission 187696) | Peat soil microbial communities from Weissenstadt, Germany - SII-SIP-2007 (SPAdes) (version 2) | ecosystem: Environmental > Terrestrial > Soil > Wetlands > Peat | place: Germany... | reverse complement strand
CCGTTAGCCGGCCGCGATTACTTTGTCCATCGCCTCGACCAATTCGCGGACGTGGCCCACCGAACTGTCGAAAGCGATCTTTTCGGCAGCGGTGAGCTGGATTTCCACGACGCGCTCGACGCCGCCCGCGCCGATCACGACCGGCACCCCGGCGTAGAGCCCGCGCACCCCATACTCGCCTTCGAGAAACGCAGCGCACGGCAGAACCGCCTTGCGATCGTGGATGAACGCGTCGACCATCTTGTAGGCGGCCGCGCCCGCCGCGTAGTACGACGAGGTCTTCATCAGGTTGACCACCTCGCCGCCGCCGTTGCGCGTGCGGGTCTCGATCTCATCCAGCCGCTTGGCGTTGATGTACCGCTCGACCGGCACGCCGCCAACCGACGTGTAGCTGCGCACCGGCACCATGTCGTCGCCGTGGCCGCCCAGCACCATCGCGCCGACGCTCTCGACCGCGACGCCGAGTTCATCGGCGATGAAGGTCCGATGGCGCGCCGAATCGAGCACGCCCGCCTGCCCGACCACGCGATGCTTGGGGAAGCCGGTGGCGCGCTTGACCTGCGTGACCATCGCGTCGAGCGGATTGGTCACCACGATCACCAGCGCGTTGGGCGCGTGCTGCTTGATCGCCGCGCCGACCGTGTTCATCACGCCGGCGTTGATCTTGAGCAGGTCGTCGCGGCTCATCCCGGGCTTGCGCGGCGAGCCCGAGGTCACCACGCAACAGTCGGCGCCCGCGATGTCGGCGATATTAGTGGTGCCTTTGACCTTGAGATCGATGTTGAGCACCGGGCCCGACTCGAACATATCGAGCGCCTTGCCCTGCGGCAGTCCGTCGATGATGTCGTACAGGACGATGTCGCCGAGCTGGCCGAGGTAGCATAGAAAGGCGCAGGTTGCGCCGACGTTGCCCGATCCGATGAATGCGATTTTCTTGCGTGCCATTTCTCTAAGACAGCTCTCTTGGATATCGCGCCGCCGCGCGGCTCACATGTTTTCGACGATCGCCTTGCCGAACTCCGAGCACTTGAGCAGCTTCGCACCCGTCATCAGGCGCTCGAAGTCGTAAGTGACGGTCTTGTTGGCGATCGATTTCTCGAGTCCGCGCACGATCGCGTCGGCCGCCTCCTGCCATCCGAGATGCTCGAACATCAGCATGCCCGACAGGATGACGGAGCCGGGATTGACCTTGTCCTGGTTCGCGTACTTGGGCGCGGTGCCGTGGGTCGCCTCGAAGATCGCGTGACCGGTCAGGTAGTTGATGTTTGCGCCCGGAGCGATCCCGATGCCGCCGACCTGCGCCGCGAGCGCATCGGAAAGATAGTCGCCATTGAGATTCGGCGCGGCGACCACGTCGAATTCCTCGGGACGGGTCAGGACCTGCTGCAGCGTGATGTCGGCGATCGCGTCCTTGACCAGTAACTGGCCGGCCGGCGGCTTGCCGCCGCAATCGTCCCATCCGATCGCCCGCCCCTGGTACTCGCGCTTGACCAGCGCGTAGCCCCAATCGCGGAACGCCCCCTCGGTGAACTTCATGATGTTGCCCTTGTGGACGATCGTGAGGCTTTTTCGTTTGCGGGCGATCGCATAGTCTAGCGCGGCGCGGATCAGCCGCTCCGTACCTTCCATCGAAATCGGCTTGATGCCGATGCCCGAGGTCTTCGGGAAGCGGATCTTCGTTACGCCCATCTCCTTCTGCAGGAAATCGATGAGTTTCCTGACCTCGGGCGTACCCTCGGCCCATTCCACGCCCGCGTAGATGTCCTCGGTGTTCTCGCGGAAGATGACGACGTCGAGTTTCTCGGGATGGCGCACCGGACTCGGCACGCCATGAAACCATCGCACCGGCCGCAGGCAGACATAGAGATCGAGCAACTGCCTCAGCGCGACGTTGAGCGAGCGGATTCCGCCGCCGATCGGGGTGGTCAGCGGACCCTTGATGCCGACCAGGTAGTCCCTGAACGCTTCAACCGTGTCGTCGGGCAGCCAGGTGTTGAACTGCTTGAAGGCTTTCTCGCCTGCGTAAACTTCCATCCATACGATCCGGCGCTTGCCGCCGTAGGCCTTGCGGACCGCGTTATCGAAGACATATTGCGAGGCGCGCCAGATATCCGGACCGGTGCCGTCGCCCTCGATAAACGGGAGCACCGGCAGGTTCGGCACCTCGAGTTTGCCGCCGCTGCCAAGTCTGATTTTGTCGCCTTCAGACGGTACCTTGATCGTTTTGTATGCCATCTTCCGTTTCGACTCGCCCTGCTGATTGATTCGGCCCCGAGCCGGTGCCGCCGGCCGCGCGTGAACAATCACGCTATTAACATCCGAAAGGCCGCTCGCGATCAAGAACTGGGCGGTCGTTGAAAACCGCCGCCATCCTCCTTAAAACAGGACATCGCAATGGACTTCAGCCTGACAGCCGAGCAGGAGGCTTTTCGCGCCGCGTTGCGCGACTTCCTCGAACGCCAGCACGCCGAGCTCTTCGGCGCCCAGGGCCTGGCCAGCAACAGCGTCAGCTTCCTCGACGTCACCGACGACGCCGCGTGGGAGCGGCTGATGGAATATCATCGGCGGCTCCATCGCGGGGGTTACCTCGCGCTTCACTGGCCCAAGGAATATGGTGGCGCCGGCGCCGACCCGGTCACGCTCGCGATCTACCAGGATGAAATCCTGCGCCTGGGCTTGCCGATGTACGGCGCGAACCAGGTCGCGATCGATCGCATCGGCCCGACGATCATTTTGATGGGCACCGACGAGCAGCGCCGCCGCTACCTGCCCGGGATGCTCACCGGCGAGGAGATCTGGTGCCAGGGCTACTCGGAACCGAACGCTGGTTCGGACCTCGCCTCGCTCCGCACCAGCGCGGTCATCGACGGCGACCATTTCGTCGTCAACGGGCAGAAAGTATGGACCAGCGTAGCTCATCGATCGCACTTTCAATGCCTGCTGGTGCGCACCGATCCCAACGCGCCCAAGCATCGCGGCATCTCGTACCTGCTGGTCGATATGCGCTCGCCCGGCATCACGATTCGCCCGCTGGTTCAGATCACCGGCGAGCGCGGCTTCAATGAAGTTTCCTACGACAACGTGCGCGTTCCACGAGAGAACCTGGTCGGCGAGCTGAACCACGGATGGCAGGTCTCGATCGCCACCCTGATGTACGAGCGGATTTCGGGCGGCGCGCGCCATCCGGTCGAGCGCGACCTCGAGCGTCTGATCGATCTTTCGCGGCGCGTCGAATTCGACGGGATGCCCGCGCATCGGCATCCGTACGTGCGGCAGAAGCTCGCGCAGTTCTCGATCGAAGCGCGGGCGCTGCGCCTGGCGCGCTATCGGGCGCTGAGTGCGATGGGCAAAAAGGCGCCGGGGCCGGAAAGTTCATTCGGCAAGCTGCTGGCGACCGAAATCAACCTCAGGCTGGCGTACTTCGCCGATGAACTGCTCGGCGCATACAACGGCCTCGCGCCCGATTCGATCGGCGCGATCGATGGCGGCCGATGGTCGCAGAAGCTGATCGGCGCGCGCGCCCTGACGATCGCCGCGGGCTCGAGCGAGATCCAGCACAACATCATTGGCGAGCGGATTCTGGGTCTGCCGAAGGATTGACGATCAGTCGAGCGCGGGCAGGATCGTGCCTGTGCATTCCCCGAAACCGATCCGATACCCGCGCCCTTCGCACCATCCGCGCATCGTGACGGTGTCGCCGTCTTCGAGAAAGCCGCGGCGTTCGCCGCCTGGAAGCTCGATCGGTTCCTTTCCGTTGCGCGAAATCTCGAGCATGCTGCCGAGCGATCCCGGCGTCGTGCCCGAGACCGTGCCCGAGGCAAACAGGTCGCCGGGGCGCATCCGCGCGCCGTTGACGGTGGCGTGCGCCAGTTGCTGGAGCGGGTTCCAGTAGAGATTGCGGAAGTTGGTCGCGGTCAGGCGCGTCGGCGCGGTCATCGCGGCGCTGCGAAGCCATACTTCGAGATTGATCGCGAAGTTCCACTCGCCCGCGTAGCGTAAGTATGGCAGCACCGGTGGCTCCTGGAGCGGTCCGGCGACGCGAAACGGCGCGAGCGCGGCGAGCGGCACAATCCACGGTGATATCGAGGTCGCAAACGACTTGCCGAGAAACGGACCGAGCGGCTGATACTCCCATTGCTGGATATCGCGCGCGCTCCAGTCGTTCAGCAGCACCGCGCCGAAAATATGCTGCTCGGCCTCGGCGGTCGAAATCGGATCGCCGTCGCTGTTTCCGACCCCGACGAAGAAACCGACTTCGAGCTCGAAATCGAGCCGGCTCGACGGCGCGAAGACCGGCGGCGCATCGGAACTTGGTTTCACTTGGCCGCGCGGCCGGCGCACGCGCTCAGGCGAAACTCCCAGCGACCCGGCCCGGCCGTGGTAACCGATCGGCAGATGGAGCCAGTTGGGCGGCAGCGCGTTTTTGGGATCGCGGAACAGCGAGCCGGCGTTGGTCGCATGCTCGCGCGATGAGTAGAAATCGATATAGTCGCCCACCGCGGCCGGCATTTGCATCGCGATTCGATCGCGCCGGAAGAGCGCGTGCTCCTGCAGCGCTCGGTTGTCGCGCAATTCCGGATTATCGGCGCGCAAAAGCTCGCTAATACGGCGGCGCACCGCGTCCCAGGTCCCGGGGCCGCGCGCCATGAAATCGTTCATGACATCGCGCGCAAAGAGATTCGCGCCGGCAATTGCCGAGGCGCGAAAAATTCCCGCCGCGTGAAGCGCCGCGAGATCGAGTACATAGTCGCCGATCGCGACGCCGACGCGCGCGGGCTCCCCAGGCGCGGGCCGGAAAACTCCGTAGGGCAGGTTCTGGAGCGGGAAGTCGGATTCGCGCGCGACCTCGACCCATGAGGTCAGCGGCGGCTCGATGGTGGGATCGGTCATGCGCAGTTCCAGGGAAGCGCGGCTTATCTATCGGAACGCGGGCAGGACTTCGCGGCCGAAGCGTTCGATCGATTTCATCACCGCGCGATGATCCATCCCGCCGAAGTCCATGATGTTGAGGAACAGGTTGAAGCCGGCGCGCTCATAGTCGCGCAGCACCTTGATGACCGTGTCGGGACTGCCGCACGCGATGAGTTCCTTCTCCTCGAGGACGTCGAACGGCCGGGAAGTCGCGTAGAGCCGCGTCCGCACGTAGCGATCGACGGCCGGCTTGGCGTGAGTCTCGACCTCGGCGGCGCTGCCGGCGACGTAGGTATGCACCGCGCATCCGACCACCGGCTTCGATGGATCGCCGTGGCCCGACGATTTCCACGCTTCGCGGAACTCGGCCGTCATCGCGGTGAGCTGATGCATCCCCGGCGATTGCGCATATGGAATCGTCAGCAGCGGGTAGCCGCGCGTGCCGACCTCGCGCGCGGCCTCGTAGCGCAGCGTCGCGATGTAGATCGGCGGGCGCGGCTTCTGGAGCGGCTGCAATTGCAGTTGGACGTCGTCGATGCGATTGAAGCGGCCGTGATATGAAAAGCGCTCACCTCTCCACGCCAGCTCGATAACTTCGAGCGCTTCATCGAAACGCGCATGCTTCTCGTCGGTAGCGACGCCGTAGCCGGCAAATTCATGTTTCAGGTAACCGGAGCCGACGCCGAACTCGAGCCGGCCGCCCGACATGATGTCGACCATCGCGTACTCTTCGGCCACCGTGATCGGATTGTGAAATGGCAGCACGCTGACGCCCGAGCCGAGGCGAATTTTGCGGGTGCGCACCGCCGCCGCGCCCATCCAGACCGCGGGCGACGGTATCGCGCCGTATTCGTGGAAGTGATGCTCCGCGATCCAGAAGGAATCGAAGCCGAGCTCTTCGGCGAGCACGGCGCTCTCGAGCAGCTCGGCATAGTTTTGGCCGACGCCGCGCGGGAGCTCCTTGGGATAATGATCGACGACCGAGAAGATCCCAATCCGCATCCCGCACTACCTTGCAGCGCGCGCCTCCCGCGACCAGCTCGTCACGTAGTCGGGCACTTCGATGGCGCTCGCTTCCTCGCAGATGCGCAGCGGATTCCAGGTCTCGACCATCACCGCGACCTCGTGGGTCTCGGTCTTGTTGCGCGCGCTGACGCGGGCGTTGGGCTGCGGCCCGTGATGGATGCCCTGCGGATGCAGCGTCATCGAGCCGGGTTCGATACCGCCGCGGCTGAAGAACTCGCCGGCGTGATAGAAGATGAACTCGTCCCAATCGACGTTGCGATGATAGAATGGCACCTTGTCGCAAGCGGGGTCGCTTTCGAGCGGACGCGGCGCGAACGTGCAGATGGCGCAGGTGTCGGAGAAGAGCGTCGCGTGCACGGTCGGCGGCATATGGTAGCGCGCGCTCACGACCGGACGCAGATCGCGGACGTTGAAGCGGATCGGCGAGAGATCGCCCTGCCATCCGACCACGTCGAACGGATGATTGGGATAGAAGAATTTCGTGATCTCGCCGCGCCGCAGCACGCGCAGTTCGAACTCGCCGCCGTTCTCGCGATGGGCCACCGGCTCGGGGCTCTCGATCATCATCGGATCGATGAACGCATGCTTGCCCATCAGGCCGCGATCGGGCCAGGTCAACTCGTGGAGGCTCCGCACGACGAGGAAAAAGTTATCCTCCCCCTTGGGTAGAATTTGGTAGCTGGTGCCCTTGGGGAAATGCAGGTAGTCGCCGGGCTCGAAATTGAGCGGCCCGTAGTCGGTATCGCAGACGCCCGTGCCGCGATGGACGAAATAGACTTCGTCGCCGTCGGCGTTGCGGAACATGTAGGGCATCGGACGGCGCCGGCGCGATATCAGGATCTCGGTGTCGTCGTTCTTCAGAATCTTGAGCGGGCCGGCGTTGGGATCGTTCAGGTCGAGCGGCTGGGCGCGCGCGCCGGCAAACAGCCGCGGACGCAGCGGCCCTTCGACGCGGGTCCATCCGGTGGGCAAATTAAGATGATAGAGCATCGAGCTGCGGCCGAAGAAACCGCGCCGGCCGTGCTCCTCCTCGTAAGTGCCTTCCGGAATGTCGACGTGCGCCTGGCGCGATGCCCTGCCCTTGCTGACTGGGAACATAACCATGCCTCCCTGAACCGGCTTGGCGTAGCCACTGACTATAGTAATCGGGATTCTAGGGTCTGACCATCGCGGCCCAGCGGCCGAAGATCGTCCCGGCGATCGGCGCCATCGCGCTCACGTTCTGTCCGGCCACGGCCAGGATCGCGTCGCCATCGATCCCGTCGCGTGCCAGGTCGGCGGCCGATGCGCGCACCCAGCCGCCGAGCATCGCCTCCGTGATCTCGACGTGAAACAGCAGCGCGTAGACATTCTCGCCATAGCTGAAGCCCTGGCACGCGGTCATCGCCGACGACGCCAGCGCGGTCGCTCCATTCGGAAGATCGAACTGGTCGCCATGCCAATGGCAGGCGGTGAACTCCTCGGGCAGGCCTCGCATCAAGGGATCGTCTTTCGCGGCGGACGCGAGCCGCACGGGATACCATCCCATCTCGCGGACCCCGGCCGGCGCGACGCGCGCTCCCAGAGCCGCCGCGATCAACTGGCTGCCGAGGCAGACGCCGAGCACCGGCTTGCGCGCGGCGATCGCGGCGCGAATCAAGGCAATCTCGTCGCGCAGGTAGGGGTACTTGTCATCCTCGTAGACCCCCTGCGGCCCGCCCATCACGATCAATCCTTCGGCGCCCTTGAGATCGGAGGGCACCGGCTGACCCGCATAGCCGCGGACGTATTGCCAGGCGAGCGCCGCCGACTCGAGCGCCTCGGAGATCATGCCGAGGGTCTCGCCCGGATGATGCTGCAGCACGACAAGCTTTGACATCGGGAACTCCGTGATCAGAGCAGCGTGCCGCGCCGGGTGCGGCCCAGATGAGTGTAGGCGCGCTGGGTCGCCATCCTGCCGCGCGCGGTCCGCGCGATGAATCCCTCCTGCAGCAGGTAGGGCTCGTAAACTTCCTCGATCGTATCAGGCTCCTCGCCCACCGCCGCGGCCAGGCTTTCGACCCCGACCGGCCCGCCGTCGAACATGTCGATAATCGCGCTCAGGATCGCGCGGTCCATCCGGTCGAATCCGCAGGCATCGATGTCGAGCAGCGCGAGCGCCTCCAGCGCAGTTCGCCGATCGACCACGGGGGCGTCGTGCACTTCGGCATAATCGCGCACGCGGCGGAGCAGCCGATTCACGATTCGCGGCGTGCCGCGCGATCGCGCCGCGAGCTCGCCGGCGCCCTCCTCGTCGATGCGCATCCCGAGCAGGCGCGCCGAGCGGCGCACAATCTGGGTGAGCTCCGCGCGGCCGTAGAAATCAAGATGGTAGTGTTGGCCGAAACGATCGCGCAGCGGCGCGCTCAACAATCCGGCCCGCGTGGTCGCGCCCACCAGCGTGAACGGCTTGACCGCCAGCGGCATCAGATGAGCGCCCGGGCCCTTGCCGACCACGATGTTGAGGCGGAAGTCCTCCATCGCGGGATAGAGAATCTCTTCGACCACGCGGGCGAGACGATGAATCTCGTCGATGAACAGCACATCGCCCTCTTCCAGGTTGGCCACGATCGCCGCGAGATCGCCGGCCCGCTCGATCGCGGGACCCGCCGTGACGCGGATACTGACGCCGAGCTCGCGCGCGATGATATGCGCGAGCGAGGTCTTGCCGAGCCCCGGCGGCCCGGAGAAGAGCACATGATCGAGCACCTCGCCGCGCTTGCGCGCCGCCTCGATCGACATCCCGAGAATTTGCCGCGGGCGTTCCTGGCCGACGAATTCAGCGAGCGTGCGCGGGCGCAGCGAAAGATCGAGCGTGCGCTCCTCTTCGCCCGCAAATGCGGCGACGGGCGCTGCGCCGTTGCCGCCCTCGGCCTCCGATTCCGTGCCGCGCTTCGCCATCCTACTTGTCACCCAGCAGCACGGTCAGCGATTCGCGGATGACCGCCTCGAGCGTGGCATCCGTGCTGGCCTTCACCACCGACTCGACCGCGCGCCGGGCCTCGGTCGGGCGGTAGCCGAGGTTGATCAGCGCCGAGAGCGCATCGTCCGCGCGCGCATCGCCCGTCCCGTTCTCTCCGTCCGCGCCATCGGCGCTCCAGGGCTGCGCGGGAGCGATGCTTCTGAGCTCGGTTATCTTGTCGCGCAACTCGCGCACCACGCGCTCGGCAACCTTGGGTCCGACGCCGGGCACCGCATCGATGCGGGCCACGTCCTCGCGCCCGATAGCGGCGACGAGATCCTCCGGTGAGAGCACCGAGAGAATCGCCAGCGCCAGCTTGGGCCCCACATGCTGCACCTGCATCAGCAGGTCGAAGGCGAGCTTCTCGGCCGGCTCGATGAAACCATAAAGCGCGAGCGCATCTTCGCGCACCACCTGCCGGATTTCGAGCGCGACCGGCGCGCCGGCGGGCGGCAGCCGATAGAAGGTGCTGAGCGGCACGAAGACCTCATAGCCGACGCCGCCGGTCTCGACCACGATTCGCCCCGCCTCGCGCGAGCGCAGCCGTCCGCTGAGCGAGGCGATCATTCGACGCCCTCGCCCGCGCGTCGCGCGCTCGCCTCGCCGCTCCGGCGCGGAGTGAGCCGCAGATGGAAGAGATGACAGGTGGCGATCGCGAGCGCGTCGGCGGCATCGTCGGCGAGCTCGATCGAGAGCGCCATCTTAAGCGTCCGCCGCACCATCGCCTTGACCTGGGCCTTGTCGGCGGCGCCGAAGCCCGCGACCGTCAGCTTGACCTGTGCGGGCGTATATTCGTAGAGCTCCAGCCCGCGCTCGGCCGCCGCCAGCATCGCGATCGCCCGCGCCTCGCCGAGCCGAAACGCACTCTGGATGTTGAGGGCGGCGAAGTTGCGCTCGAGGCTCATCGCTTCGGGCTCATGCCGGGCGATAACCTCGGTCAGATTGCGATAGATATTGCACAGGCGGGCGGGCGCGGCGGCATTATGCGGGGCGCGAATCGTGCCGGCGAGCACATACTTGAACGCGCCGCTGCCGCCTTCCACGATTCCGAAACCGGTTACTGCGTTGCCCGGATCGATCCCGATTATCCGCATACCCCACCCCTCACCTCGGGGCGCCGCGCACCCCTCGCGCACCGGTTTACGCCGCGGAGAAGCTCGCCAGCACCTCTTCGTCGATATCGAAATTGGCGGCGACGCTTTGCACGTCGTCGTGATCCTCGAGCTCTTCGACCAGCTTCAGCACCTGCTCCGCCTGATGCCCCGAGACCTTGATGCTGTTCTCGGGCACGCGCGTCAGCTCGGCCGAAGCGATCGGGATGCCGGCCTTTTCGAGCGCCTCGCGCACCGCATTGAAGCGCTCGGGCGGCGTCAGGATCTGGTAGCCATCATCCTCGCTGACCATGTCGTCGGCGCCGGCCTCGAGCGCGATTTCGAGCAGCCGCTCCTCGTCGCCGGCGCTCTTCTCGAGGTTGATCACGCCGCGCTTCTTGAACATCCAGGCGACCGAGCCGCCCTCGCCAAGATTTCCGCCGTGCCGCGAGAAGATAAAGCGCAGCTCGGCGACCAGCCGGTTGCGATTATCGGTGAACGTGTCGAGCATGATCGCCACCCCGCCGGGACCGTAGCCCTCGTAGGTGATCTCTTCGAGATGGACGCCCCCGAGTTCGCCGGTGCCCTTCTTGATCGCCCGATCGATATTATCGTTGGGCATCGATTGCCCGCGGCCGGCCAGAACGGCGGTGCGCAGCCGCGGGTTGGCATTGATGTCGCCGCCGCCGAGCCGGGCGGCGATGGTGATCTCCTTGATCAGCTTGGTGAAGAGCTTGCCGCGTTTGGCGTCGCGTGCCGCCTTCTTATGCTTGATCGAGCTCCACTTGGAATGGCCTGACATAGCAGCCCTCACGAGGTCGGATCGCTACTCAATCCCTTTATGGCCCGAGCCTACCACAAGCGCCGGGGTATGGGGACAGCGGAAGCTCCGGCGGGATGGCCCCCGATTGAAGCGCGCGCGGCTTTCCGTGATCATGAAGCGGCTCCGGATGCTTACCCGCCGAGTTATTGGATGGCTACTGATGGCGGCGATTGCGCCCGCCGGGTGCTTCAATCCGCCGCCCCCGCCGCCGCCTGCGCGGCTCGAGAAGAACCAGGTCGAACTTCAGTTGCCGTACGACCTCGCCTGGCAGGCGGTCAACACCGTAATCACGAAGAACGATTACCATGTGGGCGCGAGCGATCCCAACAACGGGATCGTCGAGACCGAGGTTGAGCATGGTGAGTTCACGCTCAAAGATGCCGATTGCGGCCGGGTCAAGGGTATCGCGGGCGGCTTCTCAGCCGAACCGGCCGAGGTCGCCACGGCGGTCTATACCTTCTATGTGAAGCCGACCGGGACGCACACCAGCGTGGTGACGCTGACCGCCACGTTCGACGCTCCCATCCGGGTGCCGTTCCGTCCGATGCAGAGCGTGCAGTGCACCTCGCGCGGGGTCGAGGAGGCGCGGCTGCTCAAGGAGCTCCAGGCGGAGGCGGCGACGACCCATCGGGCGACCTACGAAACTCCCGAAGAGGCGGCGCGCAATAAGGCGCAAGGCGAACAAGCGAGCGCGCCCGGCGCGATCTCCGCCGAGGAATCCGTTCGCCGTCACTCCGAAGCTCAGCCGCAATCGCCACCGCCGCCGGGATTCAGCGCTGCGGGCCCTCATCTGCTCGACATGCCGGGCTTGCCGTCGTTCCCAGAGGCGGCGCCAGCGCCTGGCGGCAAGGGGACTCCCGCCGCCGCACCTCCGCCCGGCCAATAGCTACTTCGCGTAGGCGGGGGGCGGAATCAGCACCCGGCTGGGGACGATTACCGGGTCGGATTTTCCGGGCGTCTGCCAGTAGAGCCGCAGCCCGGCGTCGCCGGCCAGGTTGCGCTCCCCGACCTCGATCGGATGGCGTCCCGGGTCGAGGTAGGTTTTGCCCTCGTCGTGCGACTTGTTGACATCGCCGGGGTCGTGGATCACCTCGCGGCCGTCGATCGTGAGCCATCCGGCGTCGTCGACGTCCATCAGGAAGCGATAGAGGCCCGGGCGCGGCGCCAGAATCGCCCCGTTCCAAATCACGCATGATGGAAACGGCAGGCCGCCCAACTCGGCCACGTTGTTGAAATCAAGCTTGGGATCGATGCGTACGATATGCGGCGGAAAGTTACCTGGCCGCAGTCCCTCGTAATAGCGGCCGAGGAGGCCGTGGGATGCGCCCAGTCCCGAGCGCGCGGCGATCGAGCCGACCATCGGCGGCACGAAGAAGATCGAGGCGGCAATCGCCACGGCGGCCTGGGTCCCGGCCGGCAGCGCCGCCGGCCCAAGCTCGCCCATCAGCAGCAGCGCGGCAGCGATCCAGAGCGCGGCGAGCGGCACGAGCTGCAATGGCGGCGCGAGGCCGGCGAGCTTGCCGAGGTTAAAGGCAACCGAATCGCCGGCGACGGGCCCGCCGCCGAAATAGGTGTCCTTGTTGTATGCCAGGTCGCCCCGGAAATAGGCGGGCGTCGCGTACTCCCAGACCGGATTCGCATACTCGTATGGAAAGTGCGGGTTGGTCGCGGTCGCCATCAGCATGATGAAGATCGATAACCCGCCGAGCGCGGCCGCCAGATAGTTCCATTGCGAGGGCAGGAAGCTCAGCGCCAGCACCATGAAGGGAATCGCGGCGACGATCTGGCGCGGCCCGGTGGCAGTGCCTCCGCCCCATGAGACAATCGATTCGCCGAACGAGGCGTTGAACAGGATGAAGCCCACGATCGCCCACAGTGTGACGGCGAACTCGGCGCGCCATCGCCGGGCGCGCGCGAAATAGCACAGCCCCGGGATCGTCAGGATCAGCACCGGGTTGCAGAAAAAAAGGCCGCGCTGCGGATCGATCAGGATTTTCCAGAGGTTGTAGATCTTCGGATTGGTCAGGCCGACGAAGCCGACCGCCTGTTCTGGGAACTGGGTATTGCCCGGCAGCTTGTAGGCCTCGTAGCTCATGAAGAACGGCCCGCCGAAGGCCGCCTTGTTATAGGCGAGCAGAATCAGCGCGATCCCTCCGGCGCCCGCCGCGAAGCTCAGCACCTGAGTCCATCGCAACTTGACCAGCGCATAGAGGCCGAGCGCCGCCGCAATCAGGATCGCGGGGTAATCGGATAGCACCGCCCATCCCGCGAGCATCCCGGCCGCCAGCGCGCGGTCGGGACCGCTGTCGTCGCGGGCCGTGACCAACAGGTAGAAGGCGGCGAAGGCAGCCGCGGCCGCGATCGGCTCGCCGGTCATCTCGGTGGCATATGGGAACGCGATGGTCCCGAACGACAGCACGATCGCGAGCGCCGCGGCGCGCCCGGGGCTCGCTCCGAGCAGGATCGCGAAGCGGAAGCAGACCACCGCCATCAGCGCGATCGCGAGGCTGGTCGAGAAGACGATCGTGAGATGGGTCAGCAGCGCCCAGTAGAGATCCGGATGCGAGGTTAGCAGCGGCGCGAGTAGCTTCGAGAAGACCAGCCATTGAGCGATCCCAGTCAGCGATCCGCCGGGCGCCTTGACCGAGTAGATATGGCCGTTGAGTTGGATGATGTCGGCGGTGTTGTAGCCCGCGTAGCCGTCGATCGCGAGCGTGTGACGCTCGATAATCGAGCGCATCAGGTCGAAGCGCGCGGCCGTGCTCTGATCGGCGGCCTGGTAGAAATAGGCAAAGGTCAGAATCGCGACCCAGAACAGCGTCCACTCGACGCGCCGCTGATTGAACCCGGGACTAGCCATGCGCACGGCGCTTCTTCGTGCGCCCCTTCACTTCCGGTTTGATTTCGGGCGGGCTCGCGCTGACCACTCCGATAGTCGCCTCGCCGTACGCGCGCCATCCGAGGTAAGCGACGATCCCCAGCAAGATGAAGCTCGCGAGCAGCGTCCACGGCTGCCCGATCGGGGTCGGCGTGCCGGCCTTGCGGATCGAGTCGAGGTCGAAGACCGGGGTCGCGCCGGCCGGCGGCTCGGCGATCGGTTCGACGCTCGCATCGCGGAAGTAGCCGGTCCCGCGGTTGAGGCTCGAGAATCCACCGACACGCAGTGCCACTTCGACGTCGGCGCCATGCGGGCCGATCTTCACGTAAAAACCGAGCCGCTGCCAATCGGTGGTGCCGTGCAGATCGGGCGACATGATGCCGTCTTCGAGCAGGCTGATATTGACGCCGGTCTGGTCGGCCGGGACGTTCTCCGCGCGCGCGTCGACGCTGATGTGATACCAGCCGGGCGCGAGCGCCATGGTTTGCATCCAGCGCGCATCGTTGGGCCGCAGGTTGTTCACGATCAGTCCGCCCGGCTGACCGACGCTCGGCGCCACCCATCGATACTGAAACGCTTCGGGCGCGCTTATCCAGGCCTCGCTGCGCCAGTTATCGGGCGAGTTGCCGGAGCCGCCGGTGAAGGCGGGATTGTGCAGGAGATTCGACTCCGACGCGGCCGGTCCGCAGGCAAGTGCAAGCAGGATGATGATCGTCGCTATGACGCCGCCGAGCCGCATCGCTCCCTCAGATCCAGTTGCGCAGGCCCGGCCCCTGCAACCACATCCGCGCGTAGTAGCCGGCGCGCGCAATCGGCATCGCGACCCAGACCGGGAAAAAATAAACCGAGGCGGCGAGCGCCGAACCCGTGAACGCGGCGAACACCACGCGGCCCGGCCATCGCGGCCGCTCGATCACGGCGAAGTAGGCGACCGCCAAACCCAGGAACGCAAATGCGCCGACCGTGTAGCCCAGCCCGAGGATCGCGCACGGGAACAGCGTCAGCATCACCGAGATCTCCTCCAGCATCTGCGCCCGCCCCTCCCAGAACTCGGCGAGCAGCCCGCCAAGCGCGAGATAGCCGATATAGATGGCGGGGAGGTAATGGTAGAGGAAGATCGTGCGTCCGATCGGAATCCAGATCGCCAGGTAGCTGACGTAGCTGATGACGATAAACGAGCGTACCAGCGTTCGCCGCTCGAGCGAGCGCCCGAGGTTGACCATGATCGCGGCCAGCGCGCCCCACCATAGCACCGGGTTGCCGCCGCCCCAGATGGTCGCGACGTCGCCGGTCTTCGGAAAATCCTGCCAGTAGGCGACCGGCCGCAGCATCAGCGGCCAGCTCCACCAGGGCGCGGAATACGGATGGGTCGCCGAGCTTACGCTCTGCTCGTACCAGACCACATCATTGTAATAGTGGAAGACGTCGGCGATCCCGCCCCACCATCCGAGGATGAAGTGCGGCAAGAACACCACCAGGTAGACAAACGCGCTGACCGCGCTGACCAGCACGGTCGCGCCGATCAGGCGCTTGCGGCCGATGGCCGGCCCCGGCAATCGTTCGCGGCGCGATTCGTCCCAGATCACGTAGAGCATGAAGCCCAGGACCAGGCCGAAGGTGACGATCGGGATATACAGCTTCGAGCCGACGCACAGGCCGAGCGCGATGCCGAGCCACAGCAGGGTGTGACGGCGCGCCGCCGGGTTGCCGCGCTGGTCGATGAAGCAGAACAGGATGTAATACGAAAGCGCCGCCATCGTGACGTACACGATATCGATCACCGCGATGCGCGAATCGACGATGAACATCCCGTCGCACGCGATGCAGAGCGCCGTCAGGCTCGCGGCTAATCGCGAACGGAACATTTTGAGCCCGATCAGGTAGGTCAGTCCGACCAGCGCCGTCCCGATCAGCGCGTTGCCGCAGCGCCAGCTCCAGGGATGGTCGCCGAAGAGCATGATGCCGACGGCGATCACCAGCTTGGCGAGCGGCGGATGGGGATCCAGGAAGGGCTCGGAGCGGAGGTAATGGCGCGCCTGGGCCACGAAATGGACTTCATCGAAAACGATGTCGGGCGGCCTGCCGAGCTTCCAGAAGCGCACGCAGGCCGCGCCAATCAGCAGCGCGATCAGGATAAACGTATCGGTTCTGATCCACGGTAATGGCGGCAGCGCCGGTTCAAGCTCATCGGGCGGCGACGTCTCGGACGCGCCCGCCGCGTGCCGGAGGCGCGCGAACCACGCTCCAAGCCACGCGATCGGCGGCGCCGCTTCGGGCGCGCCCTCTACGTGGCCGGCGTAGAGCGCTAGCGCGAGGGCGAATCCAATCAGATTTATCGCCGACGTGAGCATCGCGAGCAGATCGCGCCCGTCGAGAAACACGATCGAGGGCGTCTCGAGCGCGTGTTTGACATAGGCAAGGTTGAACAGGCAGGTGAGCGAGAGCACGCCGAACAGCGCGAGCATCGCCGGCTCGTCGATCGCGAGGATCACCAGGAAAGCCAGCGCCGGATAGAGATAACGCTCATGCATCCGCGGCGCGAGCATGAAAAATCCAAAGATGGTCAGGAACGACGCGTAGAACAGCGCGCGGGAGGTCTGCCGCTTCCAGAGCGTCCAGCCGACGAACAGGTAAAATGGGATCAGCAGGCTCATCCCGAGCGCGAAGGCCGAGATGCCCAGCACCGTATCCGAGTCGGAGCGGCGCAAGCCCGCCGCCAGCGCCATGAAATTGAAAGCGTTGACCGAAGTCTCATGGTAGTAGGCCGCGGTCGACGCGTAGAGCGAAAAAATCCAGCTCCACTCGTGATTGACCTGGAACGGCGCGATGCCGACAATTACGATCGCGACGAAGGCAAAAGCGGCCCGCCACCATCGCCGCCAATCGAGCTTGAGCGCCGTCCACAGGGCGAGCACCGGCAAGAGCGCGAGCGCCTGCGGCTTGATGAGCAGCGCCAGTGCGGCGAGGCCCCACGCCAGCTCGTACTCCTCGCGCAGCAGCATCAGCACGCCGAGCAGCATCACCAGCGTCAGCACCGAATCGCTCTGCCCCCAGACCACGCTGTTGTAGAGCATCATGGGGTTGAGCGCGATGAGCAGCATCCCGAGGTACGAGCCGCGCAGATAGCCGGCGCCGCGCAGGTAGACGAAGACGGTCGCGGCGAGCAGCAGGTCGGCGATCAAGGCCGGGCTCTGAACGATCACGCGCGTGCTGACGCCCGATGCGCCTGCCAGCTTGGCGACGAGGCCGGCGGCCCACAGCGCATAGAGATAGCCGGGCGGATAATCGATGAAGTAGCCCTTCTGGTAGGTAAACGCGGGACCGAGGCTTGCGATGCGATCGGCCCACGCCTGGTAGCTCCCAACGTCGGGACCGAAACCCGGGAACAACGGCAGGAGCGAGGTCTTTGCCACCCAGATGGCGAGCAGGATCAGAAGCGCGCTGCCGATGCCCGCCTGCGGATCGTTCAGCAGCGGCTCGGCGCAAAGCCATAGCGCATAGAGAGTCAGGCCGAGCAGGACCAGGCCCGAGAACAGGCCCGCCAGCTTGCCGTTGGCGATCACGCCCGCGGCTGGGGCATCGGCGGCGCCGGTGATGCAGACGTAGACCGCGCCCAGCGCGACAAGCACGATCGCTCGGCGCACGATCGTGCGCGGCCGTGAGTCAGATGACGGTACCATCAAACCTGCCGATGGCGGCATGGCGCCGCTCGATGACGGCTAAACATAGCCGAGCCGACCCGGCTGATGAACAGGGGATGGCCCGCGATAGCGGCAAGCTGCGGCCGCGTCTATCATCGAGGATCATCTCCCGCGCGCGAGGAACCGAATGAAGCTGGTGCATGCGATCTACGAGCCCGCCGGTCCCGGACCCCATCCGACGATCTTCGCCTTTCACGGATGGGGCGCCAGTGCGCTCGATCTGCTGGGCGTCGCTCCGTATCTTGCCGGCGGGCGCTTCCTCGCGCTCTGTCCGCAGGGGCCGCTGACGGTGCCGCTTGGGCCGTCCAACGGCTACGGATGGTTCCCGCTGCGGCCCGGCTCGCCGCCCGACGATAGCGGGGTCATCGCCGCCGTGATCGAGGCGAGCGGCTTTATCGAGGAGGCGCGCGGCCGCTACCCGATCGATGCGCGCCGGATGGTCGCGCTCGGCTTCAGCCAGGGCGGCATCATCGCGTTAGGCGCGGCGCTCTCCATGCCGGAGCAGTTCGCCGCAGTCGTTGGAATCTCGACCTGGTTTCCCGACGGCCTCAAGCAACTCGCATCGGGCGCGGGCGGCGAACGGCGCCTGCCGGCGCTCATCCAGCATGGGGTCAACGACACCCTGATCGAGATCGGACGGGCGCGCGACTCCGTCGAGCGATTGCGCGCGATGCGCGTCGATCTGCGCTATCGCGAGTACGATTGCGGCCACGAGATCACCAGCCAGGGGCTTAATGACCTTTCCGAGTTCCTCGCCGAAAAGGTGCTCGGTCAAGCCGCATGAGCGATGCACGCGATCAATCGGCCGCCGCCGGCTTCGCGCGCCTGCTCGAAACCGTGCGCGAACTGCGCGAGCGATGTGCTTGGGATCGCGAGCAGACGCTCGCGCGCGGCCTGGTCGAGGAGGCCTATGAAACGCTGGCCGCGGTGGAAGATGCGGACGCGGCGGAACTCCAGAGCGAGTTCGGCGATGTGATCGTGCAAGTGATGTTCGGCGCGCTGATCGCCGCCGAACGGGGATGGTTCACGCTCGAAGAGCTTCTCACCGCCGCGCAGGCCAAGCTCGTCCGGCGCCATCCGCATGTCTATGGCGCGGCAAGCGCCGAAAGCTCCGCCGATGCGCTCGCGAGCTGGGAGCGCGTCAAACGCACGGAGCGCGAGCAGGCCGCCCGCGCCTCGGCGCTGGATGGAATCGCGCGGACGATACCCGCGTTGATCCGCGCCGAGAAACTGGGCGAGCGATCGCGCGCCGCGGGGTTCGATTGGCGCGACCTGCGCCAGGTGATCGCCAAGGTGCGCGAGGAGCTCAATGAAATCGAAGCGGCCGTCGACGCCGGCGATCACGCCGCGGCCGGAGACGAGCTCGGCGACGCGATGCTGGCGCTGGCGAATGCGCCGCGCTTCATCGGCCACGACGCCGAGGCGATGCTGCGCGCCGCCTGCGACAAGTTCGAAGGCCGTTTCCGTCATCTCGAAGCCGCGGCGCGCGAGCGCGGCCTCGATCTCAAGGCGCTTGACGACGCCGAGCTCGACGCGCTCTGGAACGAAGCCAAACGCGCCCTCGACAAGCCGCGCTGATTAGACGGGCTATCCGGATTTCTTATCGGCCGCGAGTCTCCGATGATTTTGTAGGATGCCAGTGTCGGCTGGTTCGATGATTCGGCCGCGGGGCGGGCTGATTGACCCGGGGTCGCGCGGCTGTTAGCTAAGAACGGTTATGCCACATATTCCCGTTCATCCGTCGGCCGAAAAGCGCCGGCGTCAGAGCCTCAAGCGCTATGCGCGCAATCATGCGATTAAGGCGCGCGCTCATACCGCCGTCAAGCGGGCGCTGGAGACCATCGGCGGCAACGATCGCACCGCCGCCGAGCAGGCGCTGCGCGAGGCCGTCAAGGTGCTGGGCAAGGCCGCGAGCAAAGGCACGATTCATCGCAACACTGTCTCCCGGCGGGTCGCTCGGATGTCGGCGCGCTTGCACAAGACGCAGGCCGCCAAGACTTCCTGAGCCGCCCGCGCACGCTTCAATTCGATTCCGGTTCGACGATCAGATCGATCAGGATGCGGGCGAGCGCCTCGCGCGTCTCGCTGGTGAGTCCGGCCTTGATCGATGCGTCCAGATCGCAGATCGCCTGGTAGGCGCGGTTTAGACGCCGCTGCCCGAAGCGGCGCGCGCCGTCGACCGCCCGCGCGGCCATCTGGCTCCCCGGGGCCATCCCGAGCGCCGCGGCCACGCCGGCGACGCTCTTGCCGGTGCTGAGCAGCGCCGCCGCGAGCATCATGCGCCGCAGGGTCGGCACGATTTCGACGCCGAGAATCTCGAGCGCATCGCGTCCCACCGCCATCGCGCGATCCAGCATTCCGAGCGCGGCGAGCAGGTCGCCGCGTCCGATCGCCTCCGCGATCGCGAACAGTTCCGGCGCGCGGCCGCTCGCATCGGCGGTGAAATCGCCCGGCGTCAGCGTCACGCCCGCCGGATGCCCGAGTGCCGCCTTCTCGATCGCGTTGGCGAGTCCCGCGAGATCGCCGGCGAAGCCCACCGCCAGCAGGTCGACCGCTTCGGGCGCCAGCCGGTAGTCGAGCATCCGCGCGAACTGCGCCGCATATTGCCCGAACTGATCGTCGAACGGACGCATGCAGTTGATAACCAGGCCATCGCGCTCGATGGCCCGCACGAGTTTCGCCGGTGCGTTGTCGCGCTCATAGATGATCGCGAGTTGGATGGCCGCGCCGTGCAGCCCGGCTATCGACTCGATAAGCGCCGCTTCGACCCCGGCCACTTTGCCGCGCCCGGCCGCGGACCGGGCCTCGCCGTCGTCAGCCGCCTCGCGGACGCTTTTGAGCACCCGGCAGGCCATCATGCGGCGCGGCGCAAACAGGTCCGGGGCGCTCAACTCGTTGCGCAGCTCCGCCAAATCTTCGTCGTCGGCAACCTGGAACGATCGATAACTGAAGCCCTGCGCTCGCGCGATGCGCGCGATGGCCGCGAGCGCATATTCACGCAGGAAGCGATTCGGCCCGGTGATCAGCAGCGCGCCCGGCAGCTCGCGCGGCCGGGTCAGGCTGCGTAGGAAGCCGAGTGCCGCTTCGGACGCCATCGCTCGCCCTCGCCCCTCTTAAGCCGCGCTTCGGCGGGCGGGGTAATCAGAAGCCCTGGACCATCGAGGTGTAAATCGAGCGCGCCATCCGCTGCAGCATTTGGTCCTGCGACTGGAATTGCTGGGTTTGGGCGACCTGGATGTCGGTCATTTTTTTGATGTCGCTGCCGCGCAGGTTACCCTGCAGGAACCCAGGCGAGGTCGGAATCACCGCCTGCGCGACGGTCGCATAGGCGGAGGAATCGGTCATATGATTAGTCTGCCAGAGAATCTTGCCGTTCTTGTTGTCGCGCAGGACGGCGTCGACGGCCAAGGTATCGCTATACTGGGTCGGCTCCGAAACCGAGTTGAAGGCGGTCGGCAACTGCGTGTTCTGGCTCAGATCGCCCGACAGCGTCAGGTCGGCGGCGGCCGGACTATCGACCAGCACGAGCCGCTTGTGATTGGAGATTTCCTGCTTGAGATTGAGCAGGAGCTGCTCGTTGATGCCGTTGATGCGGGTATGGTTGTCGAAATCGGCGACGTAAATCGTCGTCGCGTCGGAGGGCAGCGCCGAGGTGTCCGAGGCCGCGAAATGATAGCCGCATCCCGCGGCCGCCGCGATCGCCCCCGCCGCCAGCAGCGCGGCGGCTATCCTAGTCAGTCTTGTGCGCACCCGGTTCCTCGCCCTTATGCTTCAGTTGCAAACGTTCGGCGAGCTGGTCGAGCACACCGTTGACGAAGCGCCCGGAGTCCTTGTCGCCGTAGCGCTTGGCCAGCTCGATCGCCTCATCGATCGTAACCCGCGTCGGGACCTCGTCAAGCCGGAGCATCTCGTAAAGCGCCAGGCGCAGGATATTATGATCGACGCGCGACAGCCGCTTGACCGACCAATGCTCGAGCGCCGCGGCCAGTTCGCGATCGAGCCGCTCGCCTTCGGCCCGCACGCCCTCGACCAACTGGGCCGCGAAGCGGCGCGCCCGATCGTCGGCCGGGAAGCTCTGAAAGAACAGCGCCAGGTCATCGCGCGTCGCGCCGCCGCGGATATCGATCTGGTAAAGCGCCTGCAGCGCCAACTCGCGGCCCTGATGTCTCAATCCCATGGCAGACGCGCCATTCGAAATCCGTCGCCCGCTCCGACCGCAACCATTATTGATGATCGAGGTTGGAGAACAGGTGGCCGAGTTTTTCCTTCTTGGTCCGCAGGTAATCGATTATCCCCACGTGCGGCGTGACTTCCAGCGGCACGCGCGTGACCTTGACCCCGTAGCGGCGCAGGCTCTCGATCTTGTGCGGGTTGTTGGTCAGCAGCTGCGCCTCGCCGACGCCGAGGTCGCGCAAAATCTGCGCGCCGATCCCGTAATCGCGCAGGTCGGATTTGAAACCCAGCTCATGGTTGGCCTCGACCGTGTCGAGTCCGCCATCCTGCAGCGCGTAGGCGCGAATCTTGTTGCCGAGCCCGATGCCGCGGCCTTCCTGATGTAGGTAGATAATCACGCCCCGCCCGGACTGCATGATCATGTCCATCGAACGCGCGAGCTGCTCGCCGCAGTCGCAGCGACTCGACGCGAAGACGTCGCCGGTCAGGCATTCCGAATGCAGCCGCACCAGCGCCGGCCGCCCGTCGCCGATCTCGCCCTTGACCAGCGCCAGATGCTCGCGGCCATCGACAATATTGTGGTAGACGACCGCGCGCAGCTCGCCATGCGGGGTCGGAAACGGCGCCTCCAAGACGCGCCGCACGAGGATTTCGCGGGCCAGCCGATGCGGCACGAGATCCTTGATGAAGAACAACGGCAGCTTGTGATGCTGCGCGAAGGCTTCCAGCTCGCCGAGTCGCGCGGCCTGCCCGTCTTCGTTGAGAATCGTGCAGAGCGCGGCGGCCGGCCGCATCCCGGCGCTGCGGACCGCGTCGATGGAGCCTTCGGCCCGTCCGATCCTGACCATCACGCCCCCGTTCAGCGCCATCAACGGCAGCACATGGCCGGGCATCACGATATCGCGTGAGGTCGAATGCTCGGAGGCGAGCACCTGGAGGGTGCGGGCGCGATCGCTCGCCGAGATGCCGGTGGTAACGCCCTCGCGGGCCTCGACCAGCGCGCCCATCTGTTCGGTGGCCTCGTCGCGCTGGCTGGAGGGGACGATCGGGATGCCGAGCTCGCGCAGGCGCTTTTCCTCGATCGCCGCCGAGACGATTCCGCGCGCGTGCCGCACCATGTAGTTGACGTTGTCGGCGGTGACCTTTTCGGCCGCCATGACGAGGTCGCCTTCCGCGTCGGGGCGCTCCTCGGCGACCATCACGGCCATCTTGCCGGCCGCAATCGCGTCGAAAACTTTCTCTAACGGCGTGGACACGTTTCCTTAATCGCCTTCCGAAGAGGATCCTATCATCCCGTTTGTCGCGGCTCCAAGTCGATAATGCGCCCTGCCCTTGAGCTTCGCCCGAGGGGATTCGGTGATTTTGACTCTATCAAAGCCTTATTTCCTGCCCTCTCCCCCAGACTTGGGGGAGAGTTGGAGAGGGGGTCCATATCAGCCGCGCGGATGCCCGATGCGCGGCGCTTTCAATCTGATGTAGAAATCGCGACGTTACAGACATCAGAGCCGCGAAATAGACCCCCACCCTAACCCTCCCTCAAGTCGGAGGGGAGGTGATCTAACTCATTACGCGTTTGAGCGGCTGGGCTTCGATCAGCAGGTCACGGCCGACCGGGTGGACCGCCATCGAATCGAGTCCGATCGCGCGGCGAATCCCCGACGGCTTCAGCCCCTCGATCGCCGACAGGCCGGCGCCGAGAATCAGCGGCGCAACGAAGATCGCGACCCGGTCGATGATGCCGAAGCGCAACGCCGACCCGGCCGTGCGCGCCCCGCCCTCGATCAGCACCCGGCACCATCCGCGGCGGCCGAACTGGCGCATCAGCGCGCCGAGGTCGAGCTCGCCGCCGCGCTCGGCGCACGCGATCACTTCGACGCGCGATGCGTAGCGGGCGCGGGCGCGCGCCAGGTTCGCGCGCGTCGTCACCAGGATCGCCGGCGCGGTCGAGCGCTCGCGAAAGACGCGGCTTTGCGGCGAGGTCGCCAGCCGCGCATCGAGGATGACCCGCGCCGGATCGCGGCCCCCCGCGACGCGGCAGGTGAGGCGCGGATTATCGGCGATTACCGTGCCCGCGCCGACCATCACGGCATCTGCCTCGCGGCGCCATCGATGGACCAGCGCGCGCGAGGGCTCGGAGCTGATCCAGCGCGAGTCGCCGCCCGGCGCGGCGATGCGGCCGTCGAGGCTGGCGGCGAGCTTCAGGATCGCGAACGGACGCCGGCGCGTAACCCGCGTGATGAAGCCCTCGTTGACGCGCCGGCATTCGTCCTCGAGCACCCCGGTCGTCACCGCTATCCCGGCGGTGCGCATAATCCGCACGCCGCGGCCGCGCACCGGTGGATAGGGATCGAGACATCCGATGACTACCCGCCGCACGCCGGCCGCGACCAGGGCGCGGGCGCACGACGGGGTGACGCCCTGATGGGCGCACGGTTCGAACGAGACATAGGCGGTTGCGCCGCGCGCCTTGGCCCCCGCCTTCGCGAGCGCCACGGCCTCGGCATGCGGACGGCCGCCGCGGCCGGTTGCGCCGCGGCCGACGATTCGATTGCGGCGCACGAGGACGCAGCCCACGGCCGGATTCGGCGTGGTGAGCCCGAGCCTGGCGCGGCCGAGCGCGATCGCCTCGCTCATGAAGCGGCGATCAGCGTCGCGCGCAGCGGGAGCCATCTCGGCGGCGTCCGGCGATCACTGGGCGGCCTCGCCTTTCTTGCCGCGCGGGCGCGCGGCTTCGGGCGAGACCTCGCGCCGCCGGATCAGCTCCTCAAGCTCGTGCATGAATTCGTCGAGGTCCTTGAACGAGCGATAGACCGAGGCGAAGCGGACATAGGCCACCGGGTCGGTGCGATGCAACTCGTCCATCACGGTGCTGCCGAGGAACGGACTGGGCACTTCGGGCTCGCCGCGCTCGAGTATCGCGGCCTCGACTCGGTCGGCGATCTGCTCGATGGTCTCCATCGAGACCGGCCGCTTTTCGCAGGCGCGCTTGAGCCCGGCGACGATCTTGGCGCGATCGTAGGGTTCGCGGCGATTATCCTTCTTGACCACCATCGGCAGCGCCTGCTCGACGCGCTCGAAGGTGGTGAAGCGGCGCTTGCACGATGAGCACATCCGGCGCCGCCGGATCGACCCGCCGTCGCGCGAGGTGCGCGAATCGACCACCCGGTTACCGCGATGATGGCAGAATGGGCAACGCATCAGAGCGCGGCTTGGAAACGCGGCGCGCGCCTGCTCGGCCGTCCGGCTTCATCGGCCGGCGGCGGCCCGCCGCGGGACGGGCATCGGAAGATAGTGCTCAGCTTTTGTGGACCTCGATATAGCTGACGACGTCCTTGACGGTGCGGATTTTCTCGGCGTCCTCGTCCGAGATCTCCATCCCGTACTCCTCCTCCAATGCCATCACGAGCTCGACGATATCGAGCGAATCAGCCCCGAGATCCTCGATAAAGGAGGCCTCAGGAGTCACTTCGTCCGCGGCTACGCCGAGCTGCTCGCTGATAATCTCGCGAACCCTGGTTTCGACGTCTGAAGCCATCTAATGTCCTTCCTCCCTGGCACAACACGGCAACCCGATGCCGCCAAACGAATGCTTCGAACACCGGGGCATCGACAACCGCGATCGAACCGGAAAGCGCCGCGCCCGATCAGTCCCACCTCGATACCCGGGTGAATTTACGACGCAGCATAGGGAGTTAATGCGGTCTAGGCAAGTTGACCCGCGAGCGCCGCGGGGCGCCGGGAGCGGCGCTCAAGCGGCCAGCGCCGAGGCGGCGGCTTTGAGCGAGGCCAGGTCCTCGACCGGACGCACCTTGAGGTTGCGGTCGATGCGCCGCATTAGGCCGGCGAGCACCTTGCCGCATCCGCACTCGATCGCCTCGGTAATTCCGCTGCGCGCGAGCACGCCCATCGATTCTTCCCATCGCACCGGCGCGGTTATCTGCTCGAGCAGCAGCGGCTTGACGCGGGCGGAATCGCGATTGACCTCGGCCGTGACGTTGGCGATCACGCCGAAGTCGAGCGGCCCGGCCTCGATCGCTGCGAGCACCTTTTCCATCCCGGTCCGCGCCGGCGCCATCAGCGGGCTGTGAAACGGCGCGCTCACCTTGAGCTCGACGGCCATCGCGGCGCCGCGCTGCTTGGCGAGCTCGACGGCGCGGCGCACGGCTGTCGTATGGCCGGCGACGACGATCTGGCCGGGGCCGTTTAAGTTGGCGGGCACGACGACTTGGCCATCGATCGAGGCTTCGGCGCAGAGGTCGGCGACGACCGCGGGCTCCACTCCGATCAACGCCGCCATCGTGCCCTCGCCAGCCGGGCAGGCCACCTGCATCAGGCGGCCGCGCTCGCGTACGGCGCGCAGCGCATCGCCGAAGCCGAGCGATCCGGCGGCAACCAGGGCGCTGTATTCGCCCAGGCTATGGCCGGCGGCGAACCCGACATCGAGGGGGGCTTCGGCCTGCAACGCACGCCAGGCCGCGATCGCGACGGCGACCAGCGCCGGCTGCGTGTTGGCGGTGAGGCGGAGGTCATCTTCGGGGCCATCGAAGCACAGGCGCGAAATCGCAAAGCCGAGCGCATCGTCAGCTTCCTCGAAGGCGCGTTTCGCAAGGGTGAAATTCTTCGCCAGCTCCACGCCCATCCCGACCCGCTGCGAACCCTGGCCGGGAAACAGTAATGCGACGTTCATTTCGATTCGATCAGATTCGATTAGATTCGATCAGGTCGGATTGTGCTTGCCGCCGTGCGACCGATCATCCTTGGCGTGCGGCCGTTCGTCGGCGTCCTTGGGATGGGCCTGCTCGGCCGCCGCGCCATTGGGCGAGGCTTCGTGATGAGCGGGCTGGGCCTCGACTGCGGGCGCGGCACCATTGACGGCGTCTGCACCGGCGGGATTGGCGATCATCACCGCCGGCAACTCGCCGGTGTGGCGACGCGACTCGGGATGCGGAGGCTCGGCGGCGGGATGAGCCTCCGCAACTTCTTTGTACGCCGGATCGCCTTCCTTTGCGCGCTCCGCGCCGGCGTCCTTAAGCGGATGCGGCAGATGGGGATGCGGCAAATGGAGCCGCTCGCGCATCCTGGTCAGGATTCCGCGCAGTCCCTTGCCTGAGGGCTTCTCGGCGGCAGGCGCGGTGCGGCCGAGCACCTCGATAATCTCGGTGTTGACCCGGTTGATCAGAGCCTCGTTGGCAGCGGCGCGGACGGCGTTGCGGATCGCGCGCGGGTTCGACGAGCCATGGGCGATGATCGCGACGCCGCTCACGCCGAGCAGCGGCGCGCCGCCATATTCCGACGGATCGAGCCGGCTGCGCATCGTGCTCAAATACTTGCCGATAAACAAGTAAGCGATCCGGCCCCGGACCGTGCCCGCCAAAAGTTCGCGCAGGTTACCGAGCAGGAAGGACGAAAAGCCCTCGAGCGCTTTCAGCGCGACGTTGCCCGTGAAGCCGTCGGTCACCACCACGTCGACCCGGCCGCGGTTGATGTCGCGGCCCTCGACGTAGCCGACGTAATCGAGGTCGGCGCTCATATTGCGGAGCATGGCGGCCGCAGCGCGAGTCAGATCGGTGCCCTTGGAGTCTTCTTCGCCGTTGGAGAGGATTCCGACCCGCGGCCGCGCGACCTGCCGTACGCGCCGCGTATAGACCATACCCATCACGGCGAACTGCACCAGGTTGAGCGGTTTGACCTCGGTGTTGGCGCCGGCGTCGATCAGCAAGGTGAAGCCGCTGGCCGATGGGATGAGCGAGGCAATCGCCGGCCGATCGACGCCCGGCAGCGTGCCGAGCAGCATGATCGCCGCGGTCATCATCGCGCCCGAGTTGCCGGCGCTGACGAAGGCCTGCGCCGCGCCGCGCCGCACCAGCTCGAAGCCGGTGTTGATCGAAGAGTTGGGCTTGGCCACAACCGACTCGATCGGCGAATCGTCCATCGCCACCACTTCACTGGCGTGCTCGATCGTGATCGGCAGGCCGTCGGCCTTGAGGCCCTGCAGCTCGCGCGCGACGATCTCGCGATCGCCCACCAGCACGACCTCCACGCCCAGCTCGCGGGCGGCGAGCACGGCGCCTTCGACCACCGCCCGCGGGGCGAGGTCACCACCCATCGCGTCGAGCGCGATTTTCATGGCCTGGCCAGTGCGGCTTACTCCTGGACCTGCGCGAGGCTGCGGCCGCGATAGTTTCCGCAATGCCGGCAGACGCGATGCGGCAGCGTGGGCTCGCCGCAGGTCGGGCATGCGATCGGGTTCGGCGCGCTCAGCGCGTCGTGCGCGCGGCGCTTGTTACGCTTGGAACGGGAAGTACGGCGCTTGGGTGCTTGCATGGCAGATGTTTCCTGTATGAACCGCGCAGGCTAGCTGCGCTGGATTTTAAGCGACCGCAGAACCGCGAGGCGCGGGTCGCCGGCCGGCTCCGGACAGCGGCATTCGCCCTGGTTGAGATTCGTCCCGCAGCGCGGACACAGCCCCCGGCATTCCTCACGACAGAGCGGGCGGGTCGGCAGCGCGATCAGCAGTTCCTCGCGGATAAGCGGGCTCAGTTCGACCTTGTCGCCGTCGTAAACCGCGTAGGTCCCGTCGCCGGCCTTGCCCTCCTCGGCGATCGAGCGGGGCGTCATGATAAACCGGAACGGACGTTCGATCCCGCTTTCGAACTCCTCGGCGCAGCGGGCACACTCCGCGGCCGTCGAGCCTTCGAGCCGGCCTTCAAAGAACAGCTCGGTTCCAGCCCGATAATAGGAGAGTTGCACATCGATCGGCGCCTTGAACCGCCATTCGTCGCGTACCCCGTGGCTCAGGCTTCGATTCACCTCATCCTCCGGCTCGCGGAACGACAGTTCCCTGGCCTCGGCGGCTATGTCATCGACCTTGAGTTTCACGGGTATATGGCGCCGGCGTTGCGGGCGCGAAACGCAATTATTACATTCCCTCCCGCGGCTTCAAAGCATCGCACCAGGCTCCGGGAACGCTCGATTTCAGGCGACTTTTGCACGTTTGCGGCTACAGGTGAGACGGGAAGCCGAGGCCCGCTATTCAACCGCTCCACTTCGCATCGATGGACGGCGGCCGGGAATCAGCCTAGATTCGACGGGCAACGGCGATGTGGTTCCTGGCGATAGTGATAGCTATCGGATTCATGATCGTGGCGGCTATCGCGCTGCCAGTAATCGTCGTATTGCTGGTCGGCGTCATCGACTGCGTGATCGATCGGCTCTGGCGTCCACGTCGCGTGGCCGGCCAGGCCGCACCCTCTTAGCCGAACAGATTGACCGCTCAGTCCTGCCGCACCCCGATCCTCGGGCAGTCGGGGGCGAGCGCGCACGCATCGCAGCGCGGCCGACGCGCGCTGCAGACCCGCCGTCCGTGCAATATCAGGCGCATCGAGAAGGCGGTCCATTCGGAGGGCGGCAGCAGCTTATGCAAATCCAGCTCGATCTTTTCGGGTTCGCGATGCGTCGTCAGGCCGAGACGATAGGCGACCCGCCGCACGTGCGTATCGACCACCATCCCGGGCTCGCCCCAGACATGGCCTAGTATCACGTTGGCGGTTTTGCGTCCGACGCCCGGCAGCGTCACGAGCTCGTCCATCGTGCGCGGCACCTCGCCGTCAAACTGCTCGACGATCTTCCGCGCCGCTCCTTGCAGTGACTTCGTTTTCTGGCGGAAGAAGCCGGTCGTCGCAATCAGACGTTCGACCTCCTGCGGCTCCGCGCGGGCCATCGCGGCCGGCGTCGGGATCGCGCGAAACAGCGCCGGCGTGACGCCATTCACCCGCTCATCGGTGCATTGGGCCGAGAGAATCGTCGCGACCAGGCATTCCCAGGGGTTGCTGAAATCGAGACTGATGCGGGCCTCGGGATAGAGCCGTGCGAGCGCCGCCGCGATCCGGCCGGCCCGGACTTTCGCGGCCGCGAGGGGCTCGCGCGCACCTCGGCGCGCCGGCTTGGGGAGCGGTCGGGAGCGAATCGCGCTATCCGTCGGGATCTTCCTGGAAGGAATAACGTTCCTCGCGCCAAGGATCGGCATGATTATGATAGCCGCGGACTTCCCAGAAGCCGCGCCGGTCATCTGGCATGAATTCGAGCGCCCTCACCCACTTAGCACTCTTCCATCCGTAGAGCTTCGGCACGATAAGCCGCACCGGGAAGCCATGGTCGGGCTCGAGGTCGCGGCCGTTGCGCCGATGCGCCAGCATCACGTCGTCGCCGAGGAAGTCGGCCAGCGGCAGATTGGTCGTGTAATCGCCGTCGCAATGGACGACCACGCAGCGCGCCGCTGGCGTCAGGCGCACGAGCTTCATCAGGTCGGCGATCTTGACGCCCTCCCATCGGTTATCGAGCTGCGACCAGGTCGTAACGCAATGGAAATCGGCGACCTCGCTCGACTGCGGCAGCGCCCGAAACTGCTGATAGCTAAGCTGCAACTCCTGCTCGACGGCGCCGAAGATCCGGAAATCCCAATGAGTCGGATCGAAGCGCGGCGTGGGGCCGTAGCTCAAAACCGGAAATTTCTCGGTCAGGAACTGCCCCGGCGGCAAGCGCTCGGCGAGTTCCGGTGATACGGCCTTCTTCATGGCTTCGATTATTAGCCAAGCCTCGCCGATGGCGAAAGTATCTTCTAGAGCGCCCGGATGATCGCGTCGGTCATCGATGAGGTGGTCGCCTTGCCGCCCAGGTCAGGCGTGACGACGCGGCGCGCGCTCAGCGTAGCCTCGACCGCCGCCCTGATCTTAGCGGCGCGCGGTTTGTAACCCAGGTACTCGACCAGCATCGCCGCCGACAGGATGGCCGCGACCGGGTTCGCGATGTTCTTGCCGGCGATATCCGGCGCGGTCCCGTGCACGGTCTCGAAAATCGCGCCGCGCTCGCCGTAATTGGCTCCCGGCACCATCCCGAGTCCGCCCACCAATCCGGCGCAGAGATCGGAGACGATATCGCCGTAGAGATTCTCCAGCAGCAGGATGTCGAAGCGCTGTGGATTGGTCACCAGGCGCATGCAGGCGGCATCGACGATCTGCTCCTGGTAGCGGATGCGCGGGTAGTTGCGCGCCACGGCGCGCGCGCATTTCAGGAACAGGCCGTCGGAGAGCTTCATGATGTTGGCCTTGTGAATCGCGGTCACCGATTTTCGCCGATTGCGGAGCGCATACTCGAAAGCGAACCGCGCGATGCGCCGCGAGGCGTGGGCGGTTATGACTTTGACGCTCTCGACCACGCCGGGCGCTACCTGATGCTCGATGCCGGCGTAGAGATCCTCGGTGTTCTCGCGCACCACCACGAGATCCACGTTCCGGAACGGCGTCGGCACGCCGCGAAAGCTGCGCGTGGGCCGCAGGTTCGCATAGAGATCGAAGGTCTTGCGGAGGTAGACATTGACCGAGCGGTAACCTTCGCCGACGCGGGTCTCAAGCGGCCCTTTGAGCGCGATGCGCGTGCGTTTGAGCGAGCTGATGAGCGCGTCGGGAGCGGGCGTGCCAAGGCGGCGCATCGCCTCCGCGCCGGCTGCCTGCCGATCCCACGCGATGGCGACGCCGGTCGCCTCGATTACGCGCACCGCGGCCTCGATCACCTCGGGACCGACACCGTCGCCCGGAATCAGCGTCACCGGATGGGCGCCGCTGGAGCGCCGCGCGGGCGCAGTCATGCTCGATGGTCGTTTCCTCTTCACCAGTGAGCTTCCCTGGTTCAATTTCAATTCGGGCCGACCAGGCCGATCAGCAGGTCGGCGACATTGGTGCCCGTCGGACCGGTGATCAGCAGGTCGCCGAGGGCGTGGAAGAGCGTATAGGAATCGTTGCGGGCGAGCGCGCCTTCAGGATCGAGCCCCGCCGCCCGCGCCCGCGCGGCGGTGCTGGCATCGGCGAAGGCGCCGGCGGCGTCGGTAGGACCGTCGATTCCGTCAGTGCCGGCGGCCAGAATCGCCGCCGCGCGGCGATCCTGGCCGCCGCTCGCCATCGCGAGCGCTGCGGCGAGCGCGCAATGCTGCGCGCGACCGCCGCGGCCCGGACCGCGGATGATGACGACCGGCTCGCCGCCGGCGACTATACAGATGCGCGTCGAATCGAGCCGCATCACCTCGGCCGCGGCGGCGCGTCCCGCCGCCTCGGCCTCACCCGAGAGCCCGTCCCAGCGCCGTACGCGGTAGCCGAGCGCGACGGCTTCGCGCTCGGCGCCGGCGACCGCCGTCTCGTTGTCGCCGATGATGACTGTGGTCGAGCGTGCCAACCGCGCATCGCCCGCTTTCACCGTTTCCGGAATCTCCCCCGCAACACCGCGCTCGAAGCGCGCGCGAACCGCTTCGGGCGCGCGTCCCCAAACTTTGCGCCGCTTCAGAACAGCAATCGCGTCGGAGAAGCTGCTCGGGTCAGCGACCGTGGGTCCCGAGGCGATAGTCGCAAGGTCGTTACCGATCACGTCCGAAAGCGCGAGCGTGAGCACCGAGGCGCCGCCCGTCGCTGCGAGTAGGCCGCCGCCTTTGATCGACGAAAGATGCTTACGGACGGCGTTCAACTCGTGAATCGGCGCGCCGGAGTTCATCAATGCCCGTGTAACCTTGAGCTTGTCATCCAGATCGATTCCCGGCGCCGGCATCGCGACCATCGCCGACGCGCCGCCGCTGAGCGCGACGATCACTAGATCCCCGCTCCCCGCCGACCGCGAGATTTCGAGCGCGGCCTCTGCGGCGCGCATCGAGCCGGCATCGGGCAGCGGATGACCTCCGCGGATAACTTCGAGACCCGCGACTTGCGCGCGCGGCGAATCATCCGGGGCGGCGGCGATGGCGGCGGCGAGCTTCGCGCCGCATCGAGCGACCAAACGGTGCGCCATCGGAATCGCGGCCTTGCCGGCCGCGAAGATCAAAATCCGCCGCGCCCTATCCACGCGTCCGGGAATTGCTTCGCTGCCCGCTATGAGTCCGTCGAGGGCGCGGTCAATCAACGGTCCCGGCGCGGCCGCGGCGATCGCCGCCTCGTAGATACGCCGCGAATCACGGCGAAGCGCTTCAGTCACGGCTCGATGACTCGCCTCAGCCGCGCGGTCGGCGCTTCATCACGCGAATCGAGCCGTCGGGCGCGGCCATCAGCACCAGGTCGGCGATGCCGACGAACAAACCGCTGCCGACTACGCCGGGAATTGATACCAGTTGACGGTCGAGATGCGCCGGGTTGCGGATGCCGCGGGTCGCGCAATCAAGGATCAGGTTGCCGTTATCGGTGTGCGCCTGCTCGCCGTCGGGGGTCATCCTGATTCGAGGTTTCAGGCCCGCCGCCGAAATCTCACGCATCGCGAGCGGCGCGGCGAACGGCACCACCTCGACCGGGAGCCATCCACGCTCGCCCAGGCGCGCCACGCGCTTCTCGATTCCCACCAGGATGATCCGCCGGCGCGAGAGCGAGGCGACGACTTTCTCGCGCAGCAGCGCACCGCCGTAACCCTTGATGAGATTGAGGCGCGGGTCGACTTCGTCGGCCCCGTCGAAATCGACATCGATCGATTTGACCTCCCCAAGCGTCGCCACTTCGATTCCGAGCGAGCGGGCGAGCGTCTCGCTCGCGGTTGAGGTTGGCACGCCGCGCACGCGTAACTGCTTGCGGCCGAGCGCCCGGATAAACGCGGCGGCCGCCCG
>Ga0209415_10002681_pt1 | contig 33210 bp, 28 predicted proteins | sample PeaSoiSIISIP2007_FD_187696 | JGI IMG/M metagenome (GOLD analysis project Ga0209415, IMG submission 187696) | Peat soil microbial communities from Weissenstadt, Germany - SII-SIP-2007 (SPAdes) (version 2) | ecosystem: Environmental > Terrestrial > Soil > Wetlands > Peat | place: Germany... | reverse complement strand
GTCTGCGCCGACCTTCAGACGTTTCACAAGACGCGCAAGCGGCCGAAGCGCGCCGTTGATACGTTTTCCGGAAAGACACTTCAGCCGGAAGATTACGATGACGTTCCGATTGATACGGAGGATTACGCCGGCGTCATGTTCCGGATGGGGGAGCGCACCCGTGGCAGCTTCACCGTGAGCCAGGTGAGCGCGGGCCGGAAGAATAGCTTCCGCTTCGAGATTTACGGAACGAAAGCCGGCGTGGCCTGGGACGGCGAACACCAGGACGCTTTGTGGATCGGGCATCGCAACGCGCCGAATGAGATCCTTTTGAAGGATCCGTCGCTGCTCAACGCCAAGGCCCGCCCTTACTCCGATCTGCCGGGCGGCCACAGTGAAGGATACGACGACACCTTCAAGCAGGTGTTCCGGCGCTTTTATCACAGCATCGAGCATCCTGAAGTGAAACCGGAATATCCGCAATTCGCCGACGGCTTGCGGCAGTTGACGATCCTCGAGTCCGAACTGGCGAGCCATCAGCGCCACGGTTGGGTGGACGTCGGAGGGTAACATCCCCAGTTGCAGCGTTCTTGATCGCCGTCGCGGGTCTCGATTGCGGGGAGCGATTACCAAACGTCAGCGCGTCGGATCCATCACCAGCAGCAACACCCTCTACAACCCGCGAGAGATTCAATTCGCGATGAAATCAAATTCGCGATGAAGTTGATTTTCTAAGGCCAAAGTGAGAGCCTTATCGCGATAGGAGATCGCATGCTAAGGTTGCCAAGGCTATTTCTCGTTGGTCAGACTGTCCTGGGTGGGGCGATCCTGCTCATTGCAGCAGGCGCCGCGGCCCAGGCTGCCGATTATCATCTGGTGAAGAAGATCGTTCTGGGCGGTGAGGGCGGCTGGGACTATTTCAAAGCCGATCCGGTCACCCATCGCGTCTTCATCGCGCGCGGAACCCACATGATGGTGCTCGGCCCCGACGGGAAGGTCCTCGAGGACGTGACTGGTCTCAAGGGATCACACGCGGTCGATTTCGCGCCGGACCTGAGACGCATCTTCACCAGCAATGGCGGCGCAGGTTCGGTGACCATTCTCGATCAGGAAACATTGCGGATCATCGCAGAGGTGAAAATTCCGAACCGGGATCCGGATGCCATTCTTTATGAGCCGATCTCAAAACGGGTATTTACGTTTAACGGCCAAGGCGGCAACGATGCGACGGCCATAGATGCCAAGACAGGCGAAGTCCTGGGTAACATCCCGCTCGGAGGAAAGCCGGAATTTTCCCAGACGGATGGCGCCGGCCGCGTGTTTGTCAATAACGAGGATCTAAACCAGGTCATCGAGATCGATCCGAAGGGACTCAAGGTACGCAACACTTGGTCAATTGCCCCTTGCAAGGAACCGTCCGGGATGGCGATCGATGTGGCCCATAAACGGCTTTTTTCAGGTTGCCACAATGGGATCACCACAGTGCTCGACTATAGCACCGGCAAGGTCGTCACTACATTTCCCATCGGTCAAGGCGTAGACGCAAACCAATTCGACCCCGGCACCTCTTTAGTTTTCGCTTCCTGTGGGGATGGAACCATCACGGCTGCGCACGAGGACTCGCCCGACAAATATACCGTGGTTCAAACGATCGCGACGCTAGCCGGGGCCCGTACCATGGCGCTCGATACGGCGAATCACAACATCTATACGGTAACTGCCGATCGCGGGCCGACACCTCCGCCGACGGCTGACAATCCTCGGCCGCGGCCCAGCCTGGTACCCGGTACGTTTACTCTGCTGATCTTCAGCCAGCAAGGAAAGTGACTAAGAGCATTTTGGGGGACGTGACGCGAGGTTTCTTGCGCGGCCCCGATAGCGTCACTTGGAATTTCTCGCTTGCCAAGGACACAAAACTCGTGTTTCTGGGGGAAGGCGGAAAGCTGCAGTTTCGGGCGGACTTCTTCATCGTGCTGAACCATCCGGTTTTCAATTTGCCGAACCAGCAGATTGTCGGCTTTGCCCCTTTCCCTAATCCCGCGACCGGGATCATCAGGTCCACACCACAAAATAACCAGCGGGAGATTCAACTCAGCATGCGGGTGGAGTTCTAGACTAGAGGGTGCGCCTCGCGAGGGGCGCAATTCAGTCCATCCAATGGAGGCAGGAATGAAGAACTTCGCCAGTAAGACCGCAAGAAACACGGCCCTGGCCGCGGGGCTCTGCTCGGCAGGCCTCGTAGCGCTGCTGCTCTCGCATGCCGCCGAGGGCGCGCCCGGCGGTTCCGGATACAAGCTGATTCACGAGGTGCCGTTGACCCAGGTGGCCAGCTGGGACTACTTATCGGTTGATCCTGAAGCCCGGCGTCTGTACATCGCCAGTAATGTGGGAGCGATTGTCTTCGATATTGACGCGGAGAAAGTAGTCGGGAACGTCCCAGATCCGCCACTCAAAACCGGCGTAGGCTTGGTGCATGGCGTCGCCGTGGCTCGCGAATTCAATCGAGGCTTCCTCTCGGTTGAGGCCCCGCCGTCGGTCATCATTTTCGACCTCAAGAGTCTTGCTCAACTCGGTGTGACGCCGGCCGATGCCGGCACAGATGCCGTTCTATACGATCCAGCGTCAAAACGGGTGTTCACCTTCAATGGCAAAAAGGAGGGCGTGCATGATGTGAGCGTGATCGATGCGGCCAGCGGCAAAGGTGCTGGGACCATACAGCTTCCCGGTTCGCCGGAATTTCCTGTCGCTGATGGCGCAGGCCACGTTTACGTCAACCTTGAGGACAAGAGCGCGTTGGTCGAGATCGATTCCAAGACGCTGAAAGTCACGGCCACCTGGCCCCTGGCTCCGTGCGAGGAACCTTCCGGTCTGGCAATCGATGTTGCGCATCGCCGCCTGTTCGCGGGCTGCCATAACAAACTTATGGCGATGGTGGACGGGGATACCGGCAAGGTTGTTGGTACGGTTCCTATTGGCGACGGCGTAGACGCGAACGCCTTCGATCCGGGGACCGGTTACGCGTTCTCCTCGAATGGGGAAGGCACTTTGACGGTCGCGCATGAGGACACTCCCGATAAGTTGAGCCTGGTCGAGCAGGTCAAAACCAGCCCAGGCGCGCGAACCATGGCGGTCGACCCGAAGACACACCGTGTGTTCCTAATGGCAGGAAAGCTGCATCGTCCAGCGAAAGCGACCCCGGAGAATCCTCATCGCTATCCCGAGCTCGATCCGGGCACGGCGAAATTGTTGATCCTCGGACGGTGATGATGAACCCCCGACGTGACAAGGAGCAGGCGAAATGAGGATGCACTCCAACACGATTCTTATTACAGGCGGCAGCTCGGGGATTGGACAGGGTCTCGCCGAGTCATTCCACAAGCTCGGGAATCAGGTCATTATCACTGGCCGCCGCGAAGGGCGCCTGAAGGACATCTGCGGCGCAAATCCCGGAATGCGGTATTTTGTCCTGGATGTCACGGACCCCAAAGCTATTCACAGCGTAGCGGCCGAAGCGATCAGCGAGTTTCCGAACCTGAACTGCGTCTTCAACAACGCCGGCGTTCAGAAGCAACTCGACTTTTCAAGCATCGCGCAGTTCGACGAGGAAGCGTTCCTGGAAGAAATCAATACCAACCTGGTGGGCTGCATTCGAGTTGCTTTAGAATTCCTGCCGCACCTGGCAAAGCAGCAAAATGCAGTGCTGGTGAACGTGTCGTCCGGACTCGCGTTTGTGCCTTTAGCGCTCAGCCCCGTGTACTGTGCCACCAAGGCCGCACTCCACTCCTTCTCACTCTCTCTGCGGCACCAGATGAGACGTTCCGGAGTGAAAATTATTGAGCTGATTCCGCCTTATGTCGCAACCGAGCTGGGCGGACCCGAAAAGGCGGTGGACGATGGCCGCCACCCGCAACCGATGCGCCTGGATGCGTTCATAGAAGAAACGATGAAGGAACTCGCCGGCGACGCGGACGAAGTTGCCATTGGAGATGCCAAGAAGCTAGTGGCCGCTTCCGGCCTGGAGACGGTAAAGAAAGTGTTTGCCGGCATGAATCGATGAGGAGAAGGGGACACAGAGCCTCGGTCTGACTGCCGGAACTTCGCGTTCAATCCGGGCCTGAACCACGAGCATGGGCATGAGACCAAAGTATTTCGAGCGTACGGCCTGGTTGACTTGTTTTGCGATTGTCGGGATGACGTACCCTGCTAGTCAGAATTCCAGAATGCACTCCAGGAGGACGATGTCATGCGTTTCTTAACCGCGGGCTTGCTCGCCTTCACGATGGTGGGACTGTCGACTACGGTTCACGCGCAGGCGCCGGCCAAGCCGCCCGTACAGCCGTCCGCTCGAGAGGTGGTCAACCGCGCCGCCACCGCGCTAGGCGGAGCTGAACGCGTCCGATCCATCAAGAACATCACTTTGGCCGGCTACGGCCAGTATGCCTACATGTTCGGCGGTGGCCGCATCACGGGTTCGCCGGATGCACCGGAGAAATACCAGGCCGCCAACGATCTTCGTCGCGTTTACGATCTGGAGCACGGGCGCTTTCAGCAGCTCGAACGCCGCAACATGCTGTTCCCGTTCTTAGCGGCTTTTGGCCATAGCTTTGCCCTGAATAACTTGATTCTGGATGGCGACGTCGCCTTCGACGTCAATGGCGACAAGGCTTCGCGTGTGGCCCGCTGGAGCGAAACTCCCTTGCAACTGGACGGTGTTCACATGCGGCGCATGTGGATGTTGAACAACCCGATCGCATTGGTACGCGCTGCGATGGATCCTGCCACGGAGCTTTCCACGCCCCGCCAGGAAGGCCGTGACACCGTTATCGACATGACGCTGAAGAGCGGTGACAAGCTGAGCGCCGGATTCTTTCCCAACCACTTTCCGGCCTGGGTGCGATGGTCCAAACCGCAGACCGATCTTGGCCAGGTCACCCTCACGACTCATTTCACCGGCTACGGCGTTTTTGATGCCGTGCTGTTGCCACTCGGCTACGACACGCGGCTGGACTGGCGCAATGTCGATTATTTGAAGATCTACGTGGACGCCTATCTGGTAGACGACCAGATTGCCAACCTGGAGGCGCCGGCCGAGGTCCGTAACTCAGCGGAGCCTCCCTCCTATCCTGTCCCAACCATAACCTCGGTGGAGGTCGACAAAGGTATTTGGCGGACAAACCAAGGCGGCACCACCGTGGTTGAGTTCAAAGACCACATCACCCTTTTCGAGCTCGACGTCAACACGCATGAGGCCAAGGCGATCATTGCCTACGCACGCACTTTAGCTCCGGGAAAGCCGGTGACGCAGCTGATCGTTTCACACGCGCATTTCGACCATGTCGCCGGCCTTCGTCAGGCGGTGGCTGAGGGCTTGACTGTTATCTCCCGCCGAGGCAATGAAGGCATCTTTCGAGAAATGGCGACGCATCCGGCGCCGAATTTCCCCGATGATTTGGCCAAGTCTCCCAAGCCGTTGAAGTTCATGCCGGTCGACGAGCGCCTGCGTCTTTCCGACGACACGATGACGCTGGATGTCCTTTGGGCGCGTAACAACATCCACATGGCCGACGCCGTATTCGCTTACGCGCCTGCCCAGAAAGTTGCGATCTAGGGCGATATCGCGACCGCCGCTTACGACTATCAGTTCTGGCCGGACAACTTCCGCGACCTGATCGAGTATTACAAGCTGGACGTGGAGAAGCTTTCGCCGGTGCATTCGGTCTCGCGCGAGCACCCCAACGTTCTGACGATGGAACAGGTGGATGAGCTGGTCAAAGGCGGAACCCAGCGCGCTCGCGAACGTTGCGCTTCGGAACTCGCGAAGGGCAACTATTTCCCGGGCTGCCCGGTGTGGAGCAAGCGCTACTGAGCGACTTGTTCGTCGGTGCTAGGCGCGCTTCAGTGCCGCCAGGACGCGCGCCGGCGTCATCGGGAATTCGCGCAGACGCACACCTGTCGCATCAAACAGTGCGTTGGCGATGGCGGCCGCGGCTGGACCCAGAACCTCTTCACCGCCTCCCGTCGATTTCTCATTCAGCCGCTGGATCACAATCGGCGTAACCGCGGGGTGCTCCTCGAACCGGAGGATCGGGTAGCTCGACCAATCCAAGCTAGTGACGTTGGTGCTGGAGAAGGTGATCTCCTCTTTCAGGACACGGCTGGTGGCCTGCACCAGCATCCCGCTGATTTGGTTCTCGATGAAACCGGGGTTGATGGCGAGTCCGGAGTCCAGAGCGCCGTACATGTGCTTCGCGGTAATTTTACCCGTCTCCTTATCGACTTCGATCTCCGCCACGGCCGCGGCGTAAGACGAGAGGTGCGTCCCGAGTGCGATCCCACGCCCGCGAACCACCTTGGCGTTGGAAAGCGCCGAAGCGGCCTTTCTCGGCGTCCACTTGGATGCTTGCGACACGGCATGGAGCACTCCGAGCCATCGTTCATCGGTCATGTTGCTTTGCCGGAAGGCGTACGGGTCCTGCCCGGCCAAGTGAGCCAGTTCGTCGATGGTCTGCTCGGACGCGAATGCAACGGCGATGTCGAGCGGAGAACGTAGATACGACCCTTTCAGATATCCGTAGATTCCGGGAACGCGGTGATTGACCAGCTTCCGGTTAGCGATCGCGTACATGGAGCCGAGATTCAGCGGAGTCAGCTTCTGTGCAACCGGGCCGTCGTCCTCCACTGGTGCAGTGCCGACGGCCAACTGGTCTGAAGTTTCCGTGAGCATCCAGGTGTGCTGCCAGCCTTGATACTCGTAGGCCACCAGCTTGCCGTTGGCATCAACCCCGGCCCGGATGTCGCCCAGATGCGCGGGGCCATAATTGTCCCATCCGATTTCGTCCCACCGCATGAATTGCACACGGACCGGCCGGCTCGCCAATTGCGACATGATAGCGGACGCCATCGCCACGTCGTCATAACAACTATGGCCATAAGTACCCGATCCTTCGTAGTAGCGGACGGCAACCTTTTCGACCGGCAGTCCCGTCACCTTAGCGATCTTCGCGCGCGTCTCGTAGATATTTTGGGTGGAGCAGGTGACGGTTGCCGAATCGGATTGCACCTCAGCGAGCGCGCAGTTCGGGCCGAAGGGCGCGTGCGATTGGTACGGGCCGCGATAGGTCTGGGTAACGACGTGCGCGGCGCGACCGAGGGCGGAGGAAACGTTGCCGGTCTCCAGCACCACCAGGTCGATGGTTTTCGACTTGCGCATCTGGTCGTGCATTCCGGCGGTCCCAGGCAACGTGGGCTTGATGTCCCAGGCCACCTTCAATTGCTGCGCGGCGCGGACCGCATCCCATTCCGCTGGCGCAACTACTCCGATGAAATCGCGCCGGCGCACAACCTTCGCACCGGGAATATTCGCGATCGATTTCTCGTCCACGCTGACAACCTTTGCGCCTTCGCCATAAGCGCTCTGTCCGCGCGGCCGAACCACGCGGCCGTGAAGCATTCCAGCCACGCGCACGTTTTGCATGTGGACGTACTTTCCGGCCACTTTGTCCGGAATTTCCTTGCGCGGGACGCTGGTTCCGACGAGCTTATAATCGCGCGGCGCCTTCACCGCCGCTGTCCCCGTGAATGGCAGGTTGAATTGCTTGTCTCCCAGGAGTGCGCCGTAGGTGACCGTCTTCGGATTCCCCTCCACGGAGACAACGCCTTTTGAAACCGAGAGCCTGTCAACAGGGGCCTTCAGGACTTCTGATGCGGAATTCAATAGCGCCCGGCGGGCCTCGGCAGCGGCCGCACGAATTCGTGGCCCTCCGCGGCTGATGGAGGCGCTGGCAACTGTGCCGCCCTGATTCGGCGTGGTGTGGGTCTGAAGCCGCATCGAATTAATCTGCGACATGTCCAGATCCAGCTCTTCGGCTGCGATCTGAAGAAGGGCACTGGAGCAACCCTGGCCGAGCTCGACGAAACCGATGAAGATTGTGGCGGTATTGTCAGCGTGGATCGCGAGCCAGGTATCGAGCTTCTTGGGATCCGGCTGGTCGGGTCCGGCGGCGAAAGCTACAGCGTCGGGTTCCTGCGCGCGCGCTCGAGTACCGAGGCTCAGACCGATCAGCAATGCTCCGCCGGCTTTGAGCAAATCGCGGCGCGGGAACGCGGCGTCTCCAGCCAAGACTTTCATTTCCGGACTCATTTCGCGACCCCCGCGACGATCCGTGAGGCCCGCAGGATCGCCTTCATAACGCGCGGATAGGTTCCGCATCGGCACAGGTGCCCGTTCATCGCTTTGCGGATTTCGGCATCGCTCGGCTGCGCATTTTGGGAAAGCAGCTCGGACGCCTTGATCGCCATGCCGTTGTAGCAGTAACCGCACTGGACGGCCTGTTCGTCGATGAAGGCTTGCTGAACGGGGTGCAGCGCGGGGGCGGTCGACAGCCCTTTCTGTTTCGCGTACCAGGCGGGCAGTCCTTCCAGCGTAGTTATCGATTTGCCGGCCACTGCGGACACAGGGGTCACGCAAGAGCGGCGCTCCACGCCATCCACCAAAACTGAGCACGACCCGCACTGCGCCAGCCCGCAGCCAAAGCGAGGGCCGTTCAGCTGCAGCTCGTTCGAAAGAACATAGAGTAGCGGTGTATCCGGCGGCACGGCAACGGTGAATTGCCGCTCATTCACGTTGATCTTGATTTCACCAGCCATAGGTCAGCCCTCCTTGCTGGGCAGCATCGATTGTACTCCAAGGAGCGTCGTGGGAGCTGATCCACGATGGGCAGGCGAAGGGTTCGGGAGCCGAGGACTGCGCGAAGGACTTTTAGCGTCCGTGGCCACCAGATCGGACAAAGTGGGTAGGAGTGCTTTCCCGGCTCTACCGCTGCGGCCGGCTATCGGAAAACCAGCAACTCGACGATATGAACTATGGACGGCGGCGTCTGTTTTTCCGCCGGTTGAGGTTTTTTTGCATGGCAAAGAGTTCCGACGACCATAAGCAAACGTTCCGAGATATCGCCAAGCTGGGAGCGGCGTTGAATGAATTGCCGGCACTGGCTCCCAACGCGGCGGAGGTGACGAAAGCGCTGCGCGTAGGCAAGGATGTCGACTACCGGAAAGAGCTCCGCCGGCTGCAAGTAGAATTGGTCAAATTCCAGCAGTGGATCCACCTGAAGGGACTGCGAGTTGTGGTGATCTTCGAAGGCCGCGACGCAGCGGGCAAGGGCGGCACCATCAAGCGCATCACCGAGAGCTTGAATCCGCGCATCTGCCGCGTGGTCGCACTGACCGCCCCCACCGAGCGCGAAAGGACGCAATGGTATTTCCAGCGATACGTGGCTCATCTTCCCGCCGCAGGCGAGATTGTCCTTTTCGACCGGAGCTGGTACAACCGCGCCGGCGTCGAGCGAGTGATGGGCTTTTGCACGGAAAGCGAATATATCGAGTTCTTGCACAGTTGTCCGCAGTTCGAACGGATGCTGGTGCGCGCCGGCATCCAACTCATCAAGTATTGGTTTTCGGTCAGCGACGAGGAACAGGAACGGCGCTTTCAGCACCGCCTCAAGGATGTGACCAAGCGCTGGAAGCTGAGCCCGATGGACATGGAATCCCGCCGCCGCTGGGTTGACTACTCACAAGCCAAAGACGAAATGTTCGCGCACACCGATATCAAGCAGGTACCTTGGTATGTTGTGAACGCGGACAATAAGAAGAGCGCCAGGCTAAACGTCATCCGCCATCTGCTCTCCCTGGTTCCCTACCAGGACCTGACGCCGGAGGCAATCGAGCTTCCTCCTCTCGATCGAAGGAAATACGTGCGGCCACCGATTACCGATCAAAACTTCACTCCTGAGGTCTACAAGTAGCGAGCGATGCCTAAGCGTGGGCCTTCAGGGCGGTGAATTCCTCGGTCGCCTTCCGTACGCCCTCGTTGTCGGTAGCCGGCGAAAGGGTCCCGCTGAACTCGGCGTAGAGCCGCACGATGTTGAGAGGCATACGGTCCTGGGCGCCGATCCAAGATTCGAACTTGCCCAGCTTGATGTCGGCGCAAGCCCGGCCGGCGCTCATCCCCGCGTTGTACCGCAAGCGTGCCTCGCCTTTGAGCGTGGTCAGATATTCCTTCATCGCGGCGATTTCCCTTTTTCCGCCGATGGGACCGTGGCCGGGTACGATGACATCCACATCCATGTCCAGGATCTTGTCGACGAACTCCGCCCACTTGGTGGCGTGCCCGTTGTTCAGGAACGGCGCCACCCAGTGGAAGGCGATATCGCCGGCGAACAATAGCTTGTACTGCGGCAGATAGGCGACCACGTCACCGTAGGTATGCGCCGGCGCCATGGTGATCAACTGCACTTCGGTGTTGCCGTAGTAGTAGGTAGTGCGATCGTTAATTGTCGTTACGGGAGGAATCACTTTGCGCGGCTCGCCGCCCTCGGCCCAGCCTTCGCGTTTCTCCCAGGTGGGCCCAGGGAAGGTAAGAGCCAGCATCGCCTGGCGGCAGTAATCGTGCGAGACAATCTCGGCGGGTGGAAAGAACGGCAATCCGACAATGTGGTCTTGATGATGATGCGTTATCACGATGCGGCCGAAGGGCTTGCTGGGCTCCACCTTGCGGATGGCCGCGATGAAGCTCTTGGCGTGCAGGGGCGCGCCCAGTGTATCGATCACCAACAGGCGGTCCTCGCCGACGATCAGGCCCGCGTTGGATACGCCTTGATTCAGCTTTCCCGGGCCGCCGGCCTGTTGGTAGGCATAAACGTTCGAGGCCAACTTGCGAAGTTCGGTGTCCCAAGCGGGCACGGGGCCAGGGGCGGGAGTCACCACCGTTGGCGGCGTTTGTGCACGCGCCTGCGACGTCAAGGCAAGGCCGGCGCCGGCGACTCCCGCCATTTGGCCGAGCAGTTCACGCCGATTCGTCCGATGAATCGCAGCTTCGCCTTTTCCGGATGCGGAGTCAGTTTCTGAACGTGTCGGCAGGTTCATATGCAGTGTAACGCCCTCACGCCGCCGGCACGCTCTTTTTCGCCACCGCTTTCGCCAGCACAAAATCATTGTGCAGCTTGCGCCATGGCGTGTCCATCTTTTTGCCGTCCGGCGCAACGCCCGGCGCTTGGCGTTCGAAATCGCGGATCAGCGAGTTCTTCACCGCAAACACTGCGTCGCTATCCAGATACTGATCGCCCGACACGAACAGGTGCGTCACCAGCTTCTCGTGCCCATCGGCGCTGATCATGAAATGCACGTGCGCCGGCCGGTACGGATGTCGCGCGGTCGCCGTCAGCATATCGCCCACCGGGCCATCGTACGGGATTGGATAGTACCTCGGCAGGATGGTCCAAAAGCGGAAGCGGCCCTGCGCGTCGCTGTGGAAGCGCGCCCGCAAGGACGGCTCACTCAGGTCCGGCAATTGCACATCGTAGAAGCCTTCGGTGTCGGAATGCCACACGTCGATTTCCGCGTTTGCCAACGGCTGGCCGTCCTCCGACAGAATAGACCCGTCGAGATAGAGCGGCTCGCCCTTCACCCCTACGCCGATGTTGGCGCCCAGCGCCGCTTCGGGCGGATTCTCCACATAGAACGGACCCAGCACTGTGGTCTCGGTGGCGTTCTTCGAAAAGCGATGGTTAATCGCGTCCACCAGCATCGAAACACCCAGCGTGTCGGAGAGCAGAATGAACTCCTGCCGCTTGTCCGTGCATGTGTGGCCAGTGCGCGTGAGGAAAGCGATGGCCTGAGCCCATTCAGCCTCCGTGAGATCCACGTCGCGCACGAAATCGTGCAGGTGCCGGACCAGGCTGGTCATGATCCTTTTGAGCCGCGGATCGGGCGTGTTCTGGAAGCGGTCGATCACCGCGGCGGTGATATTGTTTTCGTCGAAATCGCGCATAAAATTTCCGATCACATCATATCGCATACAGCGACTGGGCACTCGCGGGCATCGTCGCGAAGCGGGCATCGTCGCGGAAAAACGCCCGCGAGCGGATTCAGTTTCGGCGGGCCTTCGCGGCTGATTGCCTTTCGAGTATAAAATAGGAATCCCTGATGGTTCTTGAGCGGCCCGAGCCAGGTCAGTAACGAACGGCGCCCGTGAAGATCATCAAGCGGGAGGTGTTTATGGCAAAACGAGCATGGATCATGTTGGCGGTATGCGCGGCTCTCACTGCCGCGGCATTCGCTCAGGACGCGAAGGCCGTCCTGGACAACGCAGCAAAAGCGATGGGCAACCCCGGTTCCATCCAGTATTCAGGCACCGGCAAGGCTGGCAGCGTGGGGCAAAGCTTGACGCCCAGCTCAGCCTGGCCGACGCTGATCGTTACCAGTTACTCGCGGACGGTCGACTACCCGACCGCATCGTCGAAGGAAGAGGCTACGAGAACGTTAGAGAATCCGCCTGCACTCGGTGGCGGGGCTCCGTTCCAGGGCGAGCAGAAGCAGGTGAATCTGTCGAGCGGCCAGTTTGCTTGGAATCAACCGGGCGCGCAGCCTCAGGCGGCTGCCGCGGCCGCCGATGAGCGCCTGCTGCAAGTGTGGCTGACGCCCCACGGATTCATCAAAGGCGCTATGGCCAACAACGCCACCGCCAAAAAGGCCAAGGGCGGCACCGAGCTATCCTTCAAGGTAAACGACAAGTTCACCATCCAAGGCCTGATCGACGCGCAAGGCATGGTCATGAAAACGGAGACGTGGATTCCGAATCCGGTGGTCGGCGACATGCCTATCGAAACGGATTATTCGGGCTACAAGGACTTCGGCGGCGTCAAGTTTCCGGCGCATATCGTGCAGAAGCAAGGTGGCTACATGGTGCTGGACCTGAACGTCACCAACGCTCAGGCTAATGTCGCCAACGCGGCGCTGACTGTGCCCGACAGCGTGAAGAATGCGGGGACTCCTGGGGTCCACGTCGAATCGAGCAAACTAGGGGATGGAGTTTGGTTCATCGGCGGCGGCACGCACAATAGCGTGGTGGTGGAGTTCAAGGACTATATCACGGTGATCGATGCGCCCAACAGCGAAGAACGGTCGCTGGCGGTGATGGCCGAGGCAAAAAAGCTGGTGCCCAACAAGCCGATCAAGTACCTGATCAACAGCCACCATCACTGGGATCATTCGAGCGGCATCCGCACCTACGTTGCCGAGGGAGCCACGGTGATCACCGAGGAAGTGAACAAACGATATTACGAACAGGCTTGGAAGAATCCGCGGACGCTGGCGCCCGACAAGCTCTCGCAGAATCCCAAGAAGGCCACCTTCATCACGGTGAAAGACAAATATACGCTGACCGACGGCACGCAGACGATCGATCTGCACCTGCTGTTAAACGACAAGCACAACGGCGACATGCTGTTCGCTTATCTGCCCAAGCAGAAAGTCCTGGTGGAAGCGGACAACTTCACGCCTCCGGTGGGAAACGCGTCCATCGTACCGTTGGCGTTGGTATTTGGTAACAACCTGTACGACCAGCTCCAGACGCTCAAGCTGGATATCGCAACCATCGCACCGCTGCACGGCAACGTCGCGCCGTATTCGGCCTTCCCGAAGGCGCTGGGAAAGACGTAGTTCGACGACGCCATGCACTTGGATCGTTAGAAAGGGAGCCAAATTTGAAGCACATGCTGTTCGTTCTAACACTGGCCGGGGTCGTAGTGCTGCCCCTGAGCGCCCAACAACAGGCGGAAGCCAACAACATGACCCTGGTCGGCCACAACGATCTCAATGGCAATGGCGACGGAGGCGAGGGGCTGGTAATCCAACAATGGCCCGATGGGCGCCGCGTCCTCTACCTGGCGCATGAGGGCCAAAAAACCTGCCTGAGCATCGTGGATGTTACGCATCCCGAAAATCCGGTAATGATCAATCAACTGCCGTCGCCCACGCCCGGCATCACGCGCTGCAACTCGCTCGGCCTTTCCGGCAATGTGCTGGTGATCGCCAATCAAACGCTCAAGCAGGGCCAGAAGACGGCGGGTATGTGGGTGTTGGATGTATCGAACTTGGACCGCATCCGCAGTGCGAAGCGTTTGGAGGATATCGAATTCTCCTTCTTCGATACCTCGGGGCCAAGTTCGCGGGGAATCCATTGCCTGTGGTTTGTCGACGGCGAGTTCGCGCACCTGACCACAGGCTCGGCGGATTTTGATCCCACCAACCCGAACGACGACCAGTTCTACATGATCGTGGACTTGCGCGACCCGAAACATCCGCACGAGGTGGGGCGCTGGTGGTATCCGGGAACACGGAAAGGCGACAGCTGCCTGCCCGAATGTTTGCCCAAGCGCCATCCCCAGTTCGACGACGGCTACCGGCCGCATCAAACCGAAGTGTGGCCGGATCATCCCGATCGCGCCTATGTCTCCTATATCGATGGGGGCGCGTTCATCATGGATATTTCCGGACTGGCCGACGTGAAGGCCGGCCGCGCGAAGACCTTCACCCCGAAGGTGGTGGGGCACACTACGTTTTCTCCGCCTTATCCGGCGTGGACGCACACGTTTCAACCGATTTTCAGCCGCGGCATGGCGCTGGCATCGGACGAGGACACGCAGGACAACTGCAAGGACGCACCGAAACTGGTGTGGCTGCTCGACATTCGCGCCGAAACGAATCCGATGGTGATCGACACCGCGAAGCTGCATCCCAACGATGGCGAGCTATGCACGCGCGGGGGACGGTTTGGAGCGCACAATCTGCACCCGAACTTTCCTGGTCCGACTTACGCCAATTTGAAGAACACCACGGTGGCCAGTTGGTTCAATGGCGGCGTGCGAATTTTCCATATTGTGGATGGGCCCAAGGGCGTTCCGAACGCGCCTCCGCACCTGGAGGAGATCGGGTTTTACATTCCGGCGGCGCCGGCGAGGAACCCCACGCCGACCAGTCAGATGAACCACGCGATCGTGGATGAAAAAGGGCTGATTTACGCGAACGACCGTTTCACGGGAGGGCTGTACATTCTCCGGTACACGGGAGAAGTGCCGCTGGATTGAGGGCGCAACGCGCCCATAACGCTGGCGCCGCCTATTTGGAATCGAAGCGAAGCATCACGAACGTCACGTGATCCTTCGTTTCGACGAAGCCGTGAGGTATCCCTGCCGGCACGTACATGACGTCGCCAGGCTTGAGCACGCGGGAAACCCCGCCTTGAATCGCTTGGCCTCGCATGTCGCCCGGATCCTCTCCACCAGGCTTGCCATTGACAAGCTCGCCGCCGCTCATATAAGTTCCTTCGCCATCCTGGATCACCATGAAGTCGCTCTTCTTGGCGTGCACCAGAATAGCCTGCGGGCCGGTTAAACGGCGCACCTCCATGTTGTAGCCCTTCTCGCCGAAAAACCGGTGAGTGGTGGCTTTGGTCGTCGCCAATTCCTGTCCCACCGCCGTCATTTCCGCCATGCTCCAGGCGACGGCATGATCCGTCGGCGCCGGAGGATCGCGCCGAGCCTCTCCTTGTCCGAAAACCAAAACACCTGCCAAGCCGATCGCCAACCTTCGCATGTTCGCCTCCAGCTAGAGAATATACTTCAACGCGAGCTGAATCGCACGCGGGTTAGTCCGAGGGCTCAGTTTGGGCAGGTGCTGTGATGGCCTGGATCTAGGCGATTTCGCGCAGTTGATCCGGCGAGACGCGCGACAGGACCCAGAGTTGCCCGTACCCAAACTGAGGGAGGCTAATGCAAGGACCCCGAATGGCCGATCTATAAGAAGGGGCGGACGCAAGTACCGCGCCTGCGCCCCTGATTGAAATTCGCTATGCTGTTTCAGAAACGATTGATCTTTCCCGTCATTCTTTTGCTTTGCAACCTCGGATCTGCAGTCGCTTGTTTCGCTTCCGGCGACTGGAAGCGCGGCCTGTACTGGGCGGCTTCCTCAGTCTGTATCGCCAGCGTTAGCGCGTAAAGTGCGAATTCGGCCACTTACGTGCTATGTTTAGGGCGATGCCGGGCACATCGAATGCGAGAGCAAAAGGGCTGAGGAAACTCTTAGCTTTCCTGCTGCTGTTCGCGTTTCTGTCCGCATCCCTCACTTGTGCGGCTATGGCTTCAACTGCCGTCGCACCCTCAGATTCGTGCTGCCCGAACCCGAACTCGACCCCTAACTCCCACCAGCCAGATTCTGACCGCTGCAACAAGATGTGGTGCATCTGGACGGGCCCCGTCCTTCTGCCCGCATCAGTCACTACTGCGATCAGCCTCCCGGTCGTCGCCGTTCTGGACGACACTCCCGTCGCGGCGGATCCGCTGGCGGAATGGGTTTCGGTGCCGGCATTACGTCCCCCAGAGTTCGCGCTCTTTCTGAAGCATCACCAGTTTCTCATCTAGCCCCAGGTTTCGACCTACGTTTCCTCGAACCGGCCAAAGGCGCCGGTCGATATGCGTCCGCAATCAGAGGTGCGTGCATCGTCAGGTGCAAGGTTGGAAACCAAGGGAGTGATGCAAGCTGTGAAGCACTTATGGGTCGTAATTTTGGTCGTTGGTGGGCTGGGCAATGCCGCGCAGGAACCTCGCTTGAGCCTGCGGGAATTGACCAACGAAGCCATCAGGAACAATCCGGAGATTGTCGCCGCCCAAAAGAACTATGAGGCCGCGCGCCAGCGGCCAACCCAAGAAAGCAGCCTGCCCGATCCGACGGTATCGTTCGGATACAGCAGCGTCGGCAATCCATTGCCCGGCGCCGGACTGGGCAGCCAGGTTCTCTCCAATATCGGTTTGATGTATTCACAAGAGCTGCCCTATCCGGGAAAACTGAAACTCCGCGGCGAGATCGCTTCCAAGGAAGCTGAGGTGAAATTCCAGCAATACCAAGCGGTGCAACTGGGCGTGATCTCGCGACTCAAACAAGCTTTTTACCGGCTTCAATATGCCTACGACGCATCAGACTTGCTCATCCGCAATCGCGACCTGCTCAGCAAACTGGTTAGCGTCACCGAAGCCCGGTACTCGGTGGGGAAGGCCGCGCAACAGGACGTTTTCAAGGCCCAGATCCAGGTCAGCATCGTCGAGACGCGTCTCGTCAAGCTGGAACACGATCACCACAGCAGCGAGGCGGAGATTAGCAGCATTCTCAATAGGCGCCCCGGCACTCCCGTCGCACGTCCGGAAGACGCTAAGCCGAAGGAACTGGCGGCTACGCTCGACGAGCTCTACGCCGCGGCTGCACAGAACTCTCCGATGCTGCGGCGCGACCAGAAGATGATTGAACGCTCGGAGCTCGCCGTGAATTCCGCTCGCAAGGAATACTATCCGGACATGACGCTCAGTGGCGGCTATTTCAACCAGGGGTCCATGTCGCCCATGTACCAATTTCAGGCCGGCTTCAAGGTGCCGATGTACTTCTGGCGAAAGCAGCGGGCCGGCGTGAACGAACAGGTCAGCATGGTCTCTGAGACGCGGAAAGCTTACGAGGCCACGGACCAGTCGCTGCACTATCGCATCAAAGACGATTTCACGCTGGCCCATGCGTCTTGGAAGCTCATGAAGCTGTACACCGAGACCATCGTTCCACAGGGGAATCTCGCGCTCGAATCGTCGCTATCAACTTATGAGACGGGTGCGGTGGATTTCTTATCGGTCCTCACGAATTTCACAACCGTGCTGGATTACGAAATGAACTATTACGACGAGGCATTGAACTATGCGCTGGCTCTGAGCCGCCTGGAAGAGATGACCGGCCAGCAGTTGACGGATTGAGGCAATGAACATGAAGATCCTTCGTACTATTTCATTCTTAGTCGTCGTTGCCGGAGCCTTCGCCGGCGGATACGTGTACAAAGCCATCAAGGGCGGCGGGCGCGTCCAAGCGAGCGCGGCGATCACGCATGGGCGCAAGATCAAGTACTGGGTCGATCCCATGCATCCCGAATACAAGTCCGACAAACCGGGGATTGCGCCGGACTGTGGCATGACGCTGGAGCCGGTCTACGAAGACGGCGGCGGTCCCGACGCAGTGCCGGACGGTGCCGGAACATCCACCGGCGACCTCTCCGCGATGCCCGCCGGCACGGTGCAAATCACACCGGAGAAGCAGCAACTGATCGGAGTGAAGTACGGCGACGTGGAGCGGGGCGGCGGATCGCGAACGATTCGAGCCGTCGGCAAAGTGGCATTCGACGAAACCCGCATTCAACACATCCACACCAAGGTTGAGGGCTGGATCGATCAGGTATTCGTCGACTATACGGGTCAGCTCGTCGACAAAGGCCAGCCGCTGTTGACGGTCTATAGCCCGGACATGCTAGCCTCGCAGCGCGAACTTCTGCTTGCCGCAAAGGCGCGCGACACGATGAAAAACAATCCTCTGCCGATCGCCTTCGATCAGAGCGAATCCTTGCTGCAGGCGGCGCGGCGCCGGCTGGAACTATGGGACCTGAACGACGTGCAAATCGATCAGGTCCTCAAGACCGGGCAGCCTATCAAGAATGTCACGCTGTATTCACCCATCGCCGGCTACGTCACCGATCGGAAAGCTTTCCCGCAACTGAAGGTGGTGCCCGACACGGAGCTCTACACGATTGTGGACCTCAGCCGCGTTTGGATCATGGCTGATTTCTTCGAATCCGAGGCTCCGAACGTTCGCGTCGGTGAGACCGCGCGTGTATCTCTCCAGGCTGTTCTGGGAAGAGCATTCCCTGCGCGCATCGATTACATACAGCCGCAGGTCGACCCGGTGACGCGCACGCTGAAAGTTCGTCTCGACCTGGATAACCCCGGCCTCGTTCTCAAGCCGGACATGTACGCCGACGTGGAGCTTCGCGTGAATCTCCCCATCCAACTCACCGTGCCGGCCGATGCGGTCCTCGACGCCGGCGAGCGCAAGACCGTCTTCGTCGATCGAGGCAACGGCTTCTTCGAACCACGTCCCGTGACGACCGGCGAGCGCAGCGGTGATCGCATTCAGATCCTGTCCGGCCTCACGGGTGGCGAACGGATCGTAACATCGGGGAATTTCCTGATCGACTCCGAAAGCCAAATGAAGGCAGCGGCTGCGGGTATGGGCGGAATGGCCGGAATGCCGGGAATGAATAATGAGCCGAAGCCGGCGGAAATGGCCATGCCCGACATGCCGGCAACGGGAGCGAAGAAGCCGTGATCAACGCCATCATCGAATTCTCTGGTCGCAACAAGTTCATCGTCTTGCTCCTGACTGGCGCGGCCGTCATGGGCGGCATCTGGTCGATGAAGAACGTTCCTCTGGACGCGCTTCCGGACCTCAGCGATACGCAGGTCATCGTTTATTCGCGCTGGGACCGGAGCCCCGACATCATGGAGGACCAGGTCACCTACCCGATCGTGACCGCCATGCTGGGCGCGCCGAAGGTGAATGATGTCCGCGGATTCTCCGATTTCGGCTACTCGTACGTTTACATCATCTTCGATGAAGGAACCGATATCTACTGGGCGCGGTCGCGAACGTTGGAATTCCTGTCAACGGTTTTGCCGCGGCTCCCTCAAGGCGTGAAAACGGAACTAGGGCCGGATGCTACCGGCATCGGCTGGGTATTCCAATATGCGCTGGTCGACACCACCGGCAGACAAAGCCTGGCCGATCTGCGCAGTTATCAGGACTGGTATCTGCGCTACTACCTGAAGTCCGTTCCCGGTGTCGCCGAAGTAGCGCCGCTCGGTGGCTTCGTTCGCCAATATCAGGTGAATGTCGATCCCAACAAACTCCAAGCCTTCAACATTCCCATCGGCAAGGTTGTCGATGCCGTCCGCAGCGGCAACAACGACGTCGGCGGGCGGCTGGTCGAGTTTACCGGCGCCGAGTACATGGTACGCGGACGAGGTTATGCCGAATCGACGAGCGACATCGCGAAGATCGTCTTGGCGAACAATCAGAGCGGCGTTCCCATTCGCATTGCCGACGTCGGAAACGTCACGTTGGGGCCCGACATCCGCCGCGGCGTCGCCGATTGGAACGGAACCGGCGACACAGTGGCCGGCATTGTTGTCATGCGCCAGGGCGAAAACGCTCTGCGGGTGATCGACCGCGTCAAGCAGAAGCTGCATGAGATCGAAGGCGGGCTACCGCCTGGCGTCAAGGTCGTTACTGCGTACGACCGCTCCGACCTGATCCTCCGCTCCATTGAAAACTTGAAGCACACGTTGATCGAGGAGCTGATCATCGTCGCGATCGTGATCCTGATTTTCCTATGGCACTTTCCGAGCGCCATCATCCCGATCGTCACGATTCCGGTGGCCGTGATCATCGCTTTTATTCCGATGAGGGCCATGGGGCTAACGTCGAACATCATGTCGTTGGGCGGAATCGCGATTGCTGTGGGGGCAATGGTTGACGCCGCGATCGTGGTGGTGGAGCAAACGCACAAGAAGCTGGAGGAATGGGAGCGAACAGGGCGTAGAGAGGACTATCACCGGGTCGTGATCGACGCCGTCAAAGAGGTCGGCGGCCCCAGCTTCTTTGCACTCCTGGTGATCGCCGTTTCCTTCCTGCCGGTCCTCACGTTGGAGGCGCAGGAAGGCCGGCTATTCAAGCCGCTGGCCTATACCAAGAATTTCTCGATGATCATCGCAGCCGTGCTGGCGATCACTCTCGATCCGGCCATGCGGCTCGTGTTCACTCATATGAAGAACTTCGAGTTCCGTCCACGGTGGCTGGCTCGCGCCGCCAGCGCGGTTTTGGTGGGCAAGATCCATTCCGAGGAAAGCCATCCCATCAGCAAGATTCTGATCCGGCTCTATGAACCTGTCTGCGCGTGGGCGCTCCGATGGAAGTGGTTTGTAATTGCTGCCGCCGTTGCCCTGGTGGTTGTCACCGTGCCGGTTTTCGAAAGGCTCGGCTCCGAGTTCATGCCGCCGCTCGACGAAGGCACGCTGCTGTACATGCCCTCGACGCTGCCGGGAATCTCCGTCACGCAAGCACAACAACTGCTGCAAACGCAGGATCGGATCATTAAGCAGTTTCCCGAAGTGCAAACCATCCTGGGCAAGGCCGGGCGCGCCGAAACGTCCACCGACCCCGCGCCACTCTCCATGATGGAAACGGTGATCGCGCTGAAACCCCAGGAGCAGTGGCGCAAGGTCGATACCTGGTACTCGGCATGGGCGCCGGAATGGGCGAAGAATATCTTTCGGCGGTTCACTCCCGACCACATCTCCACCGACCAGCTTGTCGAAGAAATGAACCAGGCCCTCCAAATTCCGGGCACCTCCAATGCCTGGACCATGCCTATCAAGGGCCGCGTGGATATGCTGACCACCGGCGTGCGAACACCGGTGGGAATTAAGATCTACGGCGCTGATATCAAGCAGATCGAAAACCTCGGCACCCAGATCGAGGCGGTCCTGCCAAAAGTACAAGGGACGCGTAGCGTCTTCGCCGAACGCACCAGCGGCGGCTACTTCCTCGACTTCAAATGGAATCGCGACCAGTTGGCCCGCTACGGCCTAAGCATCGACAACGCTCAGGACGTCGTGATGAGTGCCATCGGCGGCGAGAACGTCAGCACTACGGTCGAAGGCCGGGAACGGTATCCCATTAACGTCCGCTACCTTCGAGATTATCGAAGCGATCCGGACAAGTTGGCTCGGGTTCTCGTACCGGCCAGCGGTGGCCAAACACAAATCCCGCTGTCGCAGCTCGCCGAGATTCGAACTGTGAGTGGCCCGGGAATGCTGCGCGATGAGAATGGAATGCTGAACGGCTACGTTTACGTCGATGTCGCCGGCCGGGACTTGGGGAGTTACGTCGAAGAGGCCAAAACAGCCATCCGCAAAATCCAATTGCCAAGGGGATATTCGCTGGTGTGGAGCGGCCAGTATGAAGCGATGCAGCGGGTTCGGGAAAAGCTGACGCTCGTTCTGCCCCTGACGCTCTTGCTGATCGTCCTGCTGCTGTACGTAAACACGAAGTCGTTTGCGAAGACGCTCATCATTATCCTCGCCGTGCCGTTCTCCGCGGTCGGCGCAGTCTGGCTGCTGCACCTGTTGAACTACAACATGAGCATTGGCGTTTGGGTTGGCCTGATCGCGCTGATGGGTGTGGATGCGGAAACAGGCGTATTTATGATGTTGTACCTGGATTTGGCCCACGACAAAGCGAAGGCTGAAGGTAAGCTCAGGAGCTTGCGGGATCTTCAAGCGGCGATCATGCACGGAGCAGTAAAGCGAATTCGTCCGAAGTTTATGACCGTCGCGACGATGTTCATGGGGCTGGTGCCGATCATGTGGTCGATGGGAGCCGGCGCCGATGTGATGAAACGCATCGCTGCTCCGATGATCGGTGGCATTTTTACTTCATTCATTTTGGAGCTGGTGGTTTATCCGGCTATTTACGAGGTATGGAAATGGCATTTCGAGTTAAAACACGAACTATCGCCCATATAAGCGGCCTGCTGATTGCGCCCGCGCTGCTTTCGCCCCCGTTGTTTGCGCAGTACTTCCAATACGACGCCTGGCACGGGAGCTCGCGTCCTCCGCACATCAAAAAGGCGGGTGAGCTCGGGACGCTGACGATCGGCGAGACAGGCATTTCGTTCGAGGAAAGATACAAGAACGGCAAGCCGCCCAAGCATCCGTACGCCTGGCACTGGGACTATCAGGACATCCAGCAGTTAAAGATCTCTGCGAAGGCTCTCGCAGTCCTGTCTTACAAGGACAACAAATGGAAGCTGGGCGCCGATCGGGAATACCACTTCGGTCTCGTCTCAGAAGACAGCTTCGAAGGCGCCTACCAGGTCCTTAAAACCCGCCTCGATCAGCGATTTGTCGCGGCAATTGCGGACACCCCGGCGTCCCCTCTGTGGGAGCTCCCCGCGAAACACCGCGTCCGTTTCGGCGGCGATGAGGGAATGCTCCAGGTAGGGACCAGCGAGATCATCTACAGGTCGGCGAACAAAAGCGAATCGCGCACCTGGCGTTATGAAGACATCGACAACATCAGCAGTTCCGGACCGTTCGACTTGACGTTCACCACGTTCGAATACGCCAGGTTGGACTACGGCAGCCGGAAGCAATTCAATTTCGAGCTGAAACACCGGCTTGAAGAGACACGCTACAACGATTTGTGGTTGCGCCTGAATCAGTCTAAAGGACTCCAGGTCCTGAGTTCATATCGAGACGCCGGAGCGGACGCGGTCCTAGAATTGAAGTAGAGGTGTACCATGACGATCAGACGCTGGCTCGCGGTGCTTGCGATCGTCGCGCTTACCATCGGACTCGGATACGTTGCGTTCCACACTTATCGCGGCTCCCAACCGGAGCAGTGTTATGCCTGTCAAAGGGTCGTGCACGCCCATTCGCGCACGATCGCTATCGTGGACGGTCGAACGAGGGTATTTTGCTGCCCCGCATGCGCTCTTTCCGAACAGCAGCAGGAAGGGAAGCCGATTCGGATCACGGAATTGACAGCATTTCTCACGGGCGCGAAACTATCGCCCAACGATGCCTTTATCGTAAAGGGCGGTGACGTCAATATGTGCGCACTCACCCACGGGCCGATGGATGCCGACAAACGTCAGACGCAAGTCAGCTATGATCGCTGCTCCCCGAGCCTGCTCGCATTTGCCAGGCGAAGCGAAGCGATCGAGTTCGCACGTGCGCATGGCGGCCAAGTCCTCCCTTTCAGTGAAGTCGTTTCAGCGCTCAGCCATTGAAGGGTCCACCAGTAAGGTCTACCCGCGAAAGCTGAAGAGTAGCGTCTGATGCCAGGGCCCGCAGAAAAGCTGAGTGAATCTGTTTGGGGATGCGCAGAATAACCTGAGGGAAGCGCATTTACGGGAACGCGCGCCATCCTCGGAGATAAGATGATTCTATGAAGTCCCACTTCTCGGGAATTGCTCGACTCACGTTCTGGTCCTGCGCGGCGGCCATGCTGATCGCGACCGAAACTGCGCACGCGCAAACCTTAGCAAGTGACGCTCTGGTGAAAGCTTTGCGACAGGGCGGCTATGTGATCGTCATGCGCCATGCGAGTTCGCCTCGCGAGGCGCCCGATCAGCAAACTGCTAACGCAGACAACGTGAATCGAGAGCGACAATTGGACGAAGCTGGGCGGGCCAGTGCGCTTGCCATGGGCAAAGCGCTACGTCAACTGAACATTCCGATCGGTGAGGTGTTTACGAGCCCCACCTATCGCGCTGGGGAAACCATCCGTCTCGCTCAGTTTTCTGAGCCACGGCAAGTGGCCGAACTAGGTGATGGTGGTCAAAGCATGCAGGGCGTCACCGAAGCTCAAACCGCATGGCTTCAGAAGAAAATTACGCAGCTTCCGACTGGCACCAATACACTTGTCGTGACCCACTTACCGAATATGAGCCGTGCCTTTCCCCAATGGACATCGGGCTTGGCGGATGGCGAAGCGCTGATATTCGGTTCCGACGGCAAAGGTGGAGCGACCCTTCTGGCTCGGATTAAGATCGAGCAATGGCCCAGGCTTCGGCCCTGAGATGACGGACGTACCGCCCTTTCAATAGCTCCCAACCACCAATAGCTCCCAACCACCGGTCCGGCGGGCCGGACCTTATTTTTCCGCCGTGATGGGATCCAGGCCCGTTGCCTTGATCGTGGCCGAGGCTTTCGCGCTCGTCAACGACTGGACAATCTTGTCAACGGTCTCACGGTTCTTGGTCGAACTGGCGATTCCGGCGGCCATAACAATCGGTCGCTGGTATTCGGGCGGAAATGGACCGGCAAACTGAACACCCGGAACCGACAATATTTCACTGACCAGCGCGAATGCGACCTCGTTCTGTCCGTTGGCGATGCTGGCCATGGATGCCGCCGCTCCTGTTTCAAAGACGATCTTGCTCTGGACCTGCTGGCTGATGCCCAGCCGATCGAGCAGGTTCAGGATGGCCGGCGTGGATGCGCCTTCCTTCACGTAGACAATTGACTTTGCCTTCAGCAAGGTTTTCTTGATTGCTTCCGGCGTGGTCACGTCCGGCTTCGGCGAACCTGCGCGCACAGCGATGCCGACACCGGTGCTGGCGATCTCGACCGCGGTCCCGGACGCGATCCTACCCTCTTTAGTCAAATCTGCAATTAACTGCGGCGTCAGTATTGCCAGATCGAATGGTTCGCCGCCTTCGATGGAACGCTTGAAGTTGGCCGAGGCTCCGAATTGCACCTTCAAAGTTTTCCCCATGCTGTGCTCGTACTCCGGCGCCAGCTTCTCCATCGCCGCCCGGAAGCCGTTGGAGCACAGGATGCGGATTTCGGCGTCCTGGGCCGCCAGGGTCTGCGCGGGCGCCAGAATGAATGCGGGAATGCATACCGCCAGTAACGTAGCTCTTGCAGTTGTGTTCATGGTTTCGCTCCCCTACAGGAATCCCGAATGACTACTGACGATTATACTCAGCCTCACCGGCTCGCCGAAAAAGTAACTGGCATCGAAAAAATGCATGGAGATGCACCACATGCGGCTGTAAAGCAAATGTAGTAGGAAATTCCTTGACTGGCAGTCGGTTCTCACCTACACTACTACCGTTCTCGCGGTAATTTCGCGAGACCCAGAAAGGGAATCGAATGCCTGAAGACGCATTACCGCCCAGTTCCGAAGCGACAGAGAGCGACCGACGTGGCTTCGTTCAAAAGTTGACCCTTGGAGGAGCAGCGCTCGCGCTCGCTGCCATTTCCGAGCAGTCCGCTGTCGCACAAACGCCCGCCCCAAAACCGTTAGGCACCGTTCGTATTAGCCTGCCGGCTTCGGTGGCATTCAATCTAGGTACCCTGCAATCGACCATTCAAACAGTCCTCGGTAAGCTGGGATGCCCGACCTGCTTCTCTGGCGCGGACTGCCAGTTCGTGCAAGAGCGCGACTTTATTGTGGACTCGCCGGCAGCGGGGGGAATTACGGTTTCGGTAGGAGAGACGTCAACCGCGCCCACGCAGCGCAATACAGCGATGATCGGCTTTGGCGGTGCAGCCTCCACTAGCATCACCTCAGTGATGCAAGCGATTGCGAACGTTTCGGGCGTCTTGGGCTGCGCGGCATGCCACTCCGGCTTCGACGTCAGCTTTGTCAACGAAGTGATCTTGCTCGGTGTTACTCAATCGTTGACGGTACAGAAGTACGGTGTCTTGGGCTAACTTACCGGAACTCGGAGTTGGCGTGATTTACTCGCCGGGAATAGAACCATTACTGGCGAGTAACCCGGATCTCGTTGACGTACTTGAGGTAGAACCGCAAACAATTTGGCTACAGAGCAGCGCGCGGCCGGGCGTGATAGAAGCTCGCTCCGACGTGGACGACCACATTGCCCAGCTACCCGGAAAGAAGCTGGTCCATAGTATTGGTACGCCGGTAGGTGCGAGCGCGGAGACGTTAGCCGCGCAGCTTCCGTTACTGCAAGAAGCAGTGCGCAGGCTGAACGCCCCCTATGCTAGCGAGCACTTGTCTTTCAACGTAGCTTCCGACTTCTTCACAGGTTTCTTCTTGCCCCCGCGGCAAACGGCGGAAGGTATTCGCGTCTACAAGAAGGCGATCGCCCGCTTGCAAGAAGCGCTTGCCGTTCCGCTTGCGGTTGAGACTGGAGTCAACTACTTACGGCCTCGCAGCGATGAGATGCACGACGGGGAGTTCGTTGCGGAACTGGTGGAGTCCGCCGACTGCGGCATTCTACTTGACCTCCATAACATCTATTGCAACCAGCTCAACGGCCGGTTACCCATGGAGAAGTTTCTTTCGCACATTCCGCTCGAGCGAGTTTGGGAACTGCATATTGCAGGTGGTTTTGAAATGAACGGATTCTGGTTGGATGCGCATTCGGGCGCGGTGCCGGAAGAGCTGATGCGGATTAGCCGGGATGTGCTTCCTCACCTGCCCAACCTGAAGGCGTTGGTATTTGAGATTTTTCCGTCGTTTCTGGAAAAGTTTGGCCTGGCCGCAGTGGAAAAGCAGTTAGAGGATCTGCGTCAGGTTTGGGAACTGCGTGGAGGCGCGCTAACTAAGAGAGCGGTGCGTGAGCGGGCGGATTCAGTGATCCCGACCGGCGGCCCTTCCGTACAGGAATGGGAGCAGGGCCTTGGCGCGATGGTGATCGGGAGGACGCACGCGAGCGCTTTCGAACAGGCGCTGAAGCAAGATCCGGGTGTTTCGTTAGTGAAGGATTTGATTCACGAGTTCAGGGCATCGATGGTGGTGAGTGTTTACCGGCTCACCTCCCGGCTGCTAATGCTGGCGTTGACACCGGAGATCTTTCGAATGTTGCTGGAGGAGTACTGGTTGGTGGCTCCTCCGCGGCAATATGCGAGTCTCGAAGCAAATGGCTTCTATTCATTTCTGGTGTCGAAGAACCTGCAACTACCGTGGTTTCACAAAGTCTATGAGTTTGAGCATGCGGCCGTGTTGACGATCTGTGACGGCCAAGCCAGAATCATGCGGTTTGAGGCTGATCCGATACCGATGCTCCGGGCACTCGCGGAAGGCCGTTTGCCTGATGTGGTCCCGCAGGTGGGCGACTACGAGATTGAGCTTAAGCCCGATGGTCCAATCGCGGTTTCCGAAATGGAACTGACCGAGCTGATGAAAATGTTTCCCTCGCACTGATCGCGAACTTCCAAAATTATCCACTTATCAAAATTCTGGCTTCTGAATTTTGGCACTTGAATTCTGCCTCCGAAACACACCTGCGTACTCCGAAGAGCTACCAATGCCCCTCGGAGTACGTCATGTGCGCCCTGTTACAACCTAATTGCGTGCTGAGCTACGAAGTTCGAACGATGCGGAACAGCCCAGCAATCATCAGCGAGGAAATGCCGATCAATCCGATTAGCGGATACGGGCTCGCGGTCTTCGGAAGCACGGGCGGAAGCTCAAGCTTCGTCGCTGGGGGAAGTTGGGCTATTTCCACCGGGGCCGTGACCGTCGGGGGTGCCGGAGTCGTGGCGAAGGGTGGCGCAGCTTGTTCCACTGGAGCGACAGCCAGTTCAGCGGGCCTCTCAGCATCTGTCGTTGGAACTGCGGTGTGAGCCACCGCTGCTATCTCGGTAGCTTTGACTTTGGGATAGGCGAACTCCTGTCCGAAGTTATCGCCCGGATAAAACCATGCTCTCAGTGCCTTCGGTTGGCCCGGAGGCATTTCCCAAAACGTGAAGACGGTTCCCTCTGTGGGTTTTAGACGGTAGTTCGGAATCGCCAATATGGTGGTTTGAATCTCGGTCTCATCGGCATTGAAGACCTGCACGACGTGCCGATCTGATAGCGAATCGAAAAGCTTGATCACGTAGACTCCGGGTTGCAGTACTGTACCCGGAATCTGGATTGGTTCGTTTACTGTCAATTTGGTTTGCTTATTCCATTGGTCTGCCCGAGCGCTCGGAGCAAGTCCGATACCAAGCAGTCCAATGGATGCAACTGCAAGAAGTAAGCGCTTCATGAGGTGCCCTCCTTCTACACAACGGTCTGCCCTCTCGGGCAGCACAACATTCTCTGTTGCATGCGCAGATCACGTGCCAAACAATGTGATTGCTCACCTTTGGGTACCTTCGCGATTGGAAATCTCAGTCGAGATGAAAGAGTAAGTGCAAATACTGAGTGAAAGGCCGCAGCGAACTGCGCTTTATTACCCTAGTTCCTACAAACTGACCAACGCACAGCGATCGTCCTGGCGTGCAAACTGCTCGACTCTTAACGGGGTCCTTCCATGAATGCGGTCGCAGAAGCCCGACCGGCTAGTGCAGCGAAAGAATCCGTTCCTTCGCCCGCGTTGGTAGTGGACTTGGACGGCACCCTAGTAAAGACGGATCTTCTGCTCGAAGCGGTCCTGGTCCTACTAAAACAAAAGCCCTGGTACGCGTTTTGCCTCCCTCTTTGGCTGATAAAGGGTAAAGCATATTTTAAGCAGCAGATTGCTCGCCGCGTTTCATTGGACGTAGGTGTTCTTCCTTATCGAGAAGAGGTGCTGGACTACCTGAAAGAGCAGCGCGCCCAGGGGCGCAGGCTGGTCCTGGCAACCGGCGGCGACATGCGAATCGCCGGTCTGGTTGCCGACCACCTGGGGCTGTTCGACGAGGTCCTCGCCAGCGATGGTGAGATCAATCTCTCCGGCGCGTCGAAACGAGATCGTCTGGTGAAGGAGTTCGGCGAGAAGCATTTCGACTATGCCGGAAACGGACGGCACGATCTGGCAGTTTGGGCCTGTGCGCGGAAAGCGATCCTGGTGAATCCAAGCCCACGCGTGCGGTCCCGGGCAGCGAAAGTGGCGCAAGTCGAATGCGTCTTTGAAGACCCGGAAAAAGGCCAGGCCGGCTATCTGAAGCCATTGCGTCTCCAGCACTGGTTAAAGAACATCCTGGTTTTTGTGCCGCTGTTGGCGGCCCACCGTTTTGACGAGATTGGCTTATTAGGAAAGTTGCTTCTGGCCTTTGCGTCTTTCGGATGTTTCGCGTCGAGTGGGTATCTCGTGAATGACTTGTTGGATCTCCCCGCCGACCGGCATCACCCCAGCAAGCGATTCCGGCTCTTCGCCTCGGGCGACCTCCCGCTTTCGTACGCGTTTCGAATGATCCCCGCGCTCGCCGCCCTTGGCTGCGTCCTGGCCACGATCGTCTCTCGGCCGTTCCTGGAAGTGGTCTTGAGCTACTTTGCACTGACATTGACTTACTCGCTGTATCTCAAAAGAGTCGCACTTCTGGACGTGATCCTGCTGGCCGGTCTCTATACGATGCGGATCATGGGCGGCGCCGCGGCTGTTGCGATTTGGCCGTCGCACTGGCTGTTGGCGTTTTCAACGTTTTTCTTCTTCAGCCTGGCGCTGGTCAAACGATACGGCGAACTAGTCATCATGCGAAAGATCGACGGGGATCATGCGAAGGCTCGAGGCTATGAACTGGATGACGGCGAGCTCCTGGCTGCCATGGGTGTCGCCAGCGGATTCTTAGCCGTGTTGGTTCTCGCGCTCTACATCAACACCGACAAAGCTCAGGATTTGTACGGGCGCTACCAGCTCATCTGGTTTCTTTGCCCGCTGTTGCTCTACTGGATCAGCCGCGTCTGGCTCATCGCTCATCGCGGCATTATGCCGGACGACCCGCTGGTTTTCGCAATGAACGACCGGGCCAGCCGCATCCTGATTCTGCTGATCGCGGCCGTTTTGGTGCTTGCATTATGAAGCTTTGGTTTGCCTTTGTAAGCCTTGTGGTCTGTGCAAAAGCTACCGACCTCGAACCCCCGAGCACAATGGTGGAGCTCCAGCAGTTTCGCCAATCGAATGCCATCCACATCCGGTCCCAAGCGGGAAAAGAAGGCATCGCAACCCTGATCAATCTGAGTCCCGCGATCAATGTCTGGTACCTGCTAAAGATCGCATGGCGCGAGGGCGGACGGGAAACCACATACCACCTGGAGAATGTGGATGCGGCAGGCAGCAAACTTCTGCTGGACGAAAAGTATTCCAGCGGCCTCGTGATCGCCGAAGGTAACCAGCGACATTTCTGTAACCTTTGGGCAGCCGCGGATGCTTTGGATCAGGCGAAGGCATCGCCGCTCATTTACTACCCCTTATGCGAGGGCCGACTGTTTCTCCGAAATCCCGCGACCGGGCATCGCACAAACCTGGAGTCCGCCACGGAGTTCCTTCGAGAACACGTTTGGGGTGCTGAAAAGATCATCTCCGTCGGGCACATTCTCCTGGGTGACATCCATCGCGAGACCGGCACGATTGAGCCGGAGAGCCAAAGCTCGAAGGCTGAGCAAAGGGCCGGCCAGCCGCTGCCTGCTTTGATCGAATCGGAGTACGCCGATCAACTGCTGACCTCCAGCAACATGGGAATCGACATCGAGCATCCCGAGCGGAATGGCATGATTCCGGGAGCCTGGTACGCAGCGGCCGGAAATCCGGGGATCTGGGTGAGCATCCTTCGACCGAATCTCATCAGCCCGGCGATTCTTGCAAGCTACAAAACGACAGTCAACAACCTGGACAGCGCTGAGGGATCGGCGCTTTGTTATTTAATCGCCTTTGACCTTGATCGGTTTCAGCTCGGTTACGCGCTCGGCACCGAGCATCCCCAAGTGGGGTGGTCCGATCACATGCTGGCGAAGATGAGAGATCCGACATTGGCCGGACCCGACGGCATCGGAAGCATTGCCCCGCTGATTTCCACCGGCCTGATCGCCCCCCAGAACGCGCCGAACACGGTTGCCACCTTCACCGCAGGTTTCAAACGCGAGCATGGCGCGTTCAAGTATGGCGAGCTTGCTCTGGTCAACCACGGCACCCACTATGGATTCCTCGAAAACGGCGTCGTGTTCAGCAAGCTCCAGCCGGGCCTCGCGACCATCTTCGTACTCGACGACAATACTCTCGGAATGAAGACCTGGACCGAAGACGGCAGCAAGCTGCTGCCCAGAATGAAGCATGCGCGCCAGAACGGCGTTCCAGTCGTCGAATGGGATGAAGCCTCACAGTCGACGGTCCCCAGCGCTTTAGTAAGGTATTGGGGACCCGGGAACTGGTCCGGTTCCGAAGACGTGAAACTGCGGATCATGCGATCCGGCGCCGCGTTGCAACGGAGTGGCTCCAAGCGGTTCCTGATTTACGCCGTGTTTTCCTCCGCCACACCGTCCGCCATGGCTCGCGTCTTCCAAGCCTACCGGTGCGACTACGGCATGCTGCTGGACATGAATGCTCTCGAACACACCTACTTGGCGCTCTACCGGCGATCCGGATCGCAAATGTTTGTGGATCATCTGGTGAAAGGAATGAGCGAGCTGGACAAGTCGAATTCCGGCGAGATCGTTCCACGCTTTCTGGGCTACGCCGATAACCGCGACTTCTTCTATGTGATGAAGCGCAATCCGAAGGAGGTCAAGTAATGAGAGTCTCACGATTGATCGCGCTCGGAGCGGCCGCTCTCGTTGGAGCCATCCTGCTCGCGCAGCACCCTTCGCTCCAGGAGCAAAACGAAGCGCTGTTCCGGCAATTGCAGCAAGTGCACGGACTGTCGGATGCCCAGATGGACGCGATCCGAAAGATATTCGCCAAGTCCGGGTATATGGGTCAAGGGAATCCGGCGGTCACCCACCATCCGGTCACGCCGGAAGAAGCGCAGGCTAAGCTGATGCGCTTGGGAATCGATTATGCGAATCCGAACTTCGAGAAGATTTGCAAAGGCAAATACATGGCGCCGCTTTACGATCCGGCCAAGCAAAAGCCGGAAGCCGCCAAGGCATGCATCGATCAGTTTGAATTTCCCGACATCCCGACTGCCTATCCGGTGATCTGGGTAAAAGCGCGCGAAGCAGCCGAGGTCTGTGAGGTGATGGGCAAGCGCATGTGCGACGCGCACGAATGGGAAGGCGCGTGCGCGGGAAGCCTGCAACCTCCGGACTACCGTTGGGATCTCGCGAAAGGCTTGAGCCCCAACGCGGCAGTCGAACGGATGCGAGCTGCGCACAACCGTGCGGACGAGCCGACCAAGAGCTGGAGTTATGGACCGGAGTACCAGCGGGGAATCTGCGCCACTTCCAGCACCAAAACGGCCGGCTGCAATGGAGGAAGCTGGACCGGTTGCGGTTCCAATACTTTTCCTGCCGGCGATTTCCCCGATTGCCACAGTCCCCTATTCGTCTACGATCTGAACGGGAACGCGGCGGAACACATGAATCTGCCGCTCAACGAGAGCCAGTTGTCGAGTCTGGGCAGCAAGGAATTGGGATACACCGAGATGAAGGGAAGCTGGTTCATCTTCGATACGTATAGAGCCCACGAGGACTGGTGCCGATGGCGCGCCCCCTATTGGCACGGCAGTCGCGTGATGGACGAGCATAGTCACGCCAACTATCACTTGAGTTTTCGGTGCTGCAAGACGCTGAACTAAACTACGCGATTCCTAGCGCGGCTGCCACCCGGATCGTCCCTTCATCGCTCAAAACGCCGGCGAAGGAAGAATCCAGCAGGATGTCGGAAACCGGCCGAAGCCTGCCGCCGACCATAGCCATTCTGCTCACCAATCGAATTCCATGGCTGTAGTCGGCATAGCCGGCGCCATGCACCGTGCTCAAAGGTTGAATCGGATCGCCGATACCGCGATGCCATCCGTAAATCGCAATCTGTCCGGGTCGCGCGATCAAACGATTGGACACGACGACGTCCTTCTTGTGGCCGGATACCAGCACGCCGAACGGAAATCTGCGTTCACTAGCTTGCTGATCGATCATCGAATTGTGCATCTGATAGTATTCGGTGGATGTCATCCGCGGGCCTGCCGGCAATGGTTGCGGAGAAAAGCGGCAATCGGATTGACCATAGATCGCGTCCACCATCTTTCGGGTGGGCAGTATAAAGCCGAAGCGATCCACCACGGCGACCGCCGTGTGAAGATTCATTGGAATCCTCAA
>Ga0209415_10002680_pt1 | contig 33210 bp, 29 predicted proteins | sample PeaSoiSIISIP2007_FD_187696 | JGI IMG/M metagenome (GOLD analysis project Ga0209415, IMG submission 187696) | Peat soil microbial communities from Weissenstadt, Germany - SII-SIP-2007 (SPAdes) (version 2) | ecosystem: Environmental > Terrestrial > Soil > Wetlands > Peat | place: Germany... | reverse complement strand
TCGACCTTCTGTCCCTCTTGGAGGGAGCGGAAGCCCGTCGCCTGGATGGCGGACTGGTGGCAGAACACGTCTGCACCTCCGTCGTCCTGCGTGATGAAGCCGAAACCCTTCGCATCGTTGAACCACTTCACTGTGCCCTTGGCCATTTCACTGCTCTTCTTTCAGGCGAGAGAGGCACTTTGCTTCCCTCGGTCCGCGCCGAAGCACGGTGTAGCGAGTTCGGTAGCCGAAAGTCGGCGCGCACGCAATCATTGATCTCGTGTGCCCACGGCGCAGCTATGCGGGGAGGACGCGAAGAGCTAGCCTCAGCGCTAACGCGCCGGGCATACCGGCCTCGCTCAGAAGAACCCGATGGCCAAGGAAAGTGCGCGACCGCTCGTACGGATAACGAACCAGTTTCGCAAGGGGCAGGTCATGGTCTACGACCTCTCGTGCGAAGAGGTCCGTCTCACCATCGAGGTGACGCCACGCGAAGGCGGGGATGGCCTGGGCGAATGGACCGCCGAGGCCCACGCTCGCCAGGCGCCCGAAAAGCCTACCCTCAACGAACCGGGCGCCACGCGGAGCGACGCACTGCGCGCCCTGGCGCGCTCGTGGTCAGCCAAGCAGGGCGCAGACGGCTTCCCAACGCTCGACTGGGAAGCAGTCACGCAGGCGCTGCTGGCCGTGCGAGCAATCTAGCTCGCGTTCCGCTTGCGCGGAACGCTCCGGTGGGGGGAGCGACGCCGCTCCTCCCCACGCCCCCAGCGGGAACTGAGGTTCGCGCGACTGAAAAACCGCGGCCCCGGCCCCGCCGTCACTGCGCGGCTTCGGCTGCCTTGATTCCCAGCTCGGTGAAGCGGATGGCCTCTTCGACGTTGTGAATCGCCCGCTTGCGGAGGCCATTCGCGAACGCGTTGTCCTCCTCTTTGGAGACGTCCTCTTTCGCGGCGTGCAGGGCGGCAAGCGCCTGGTGGAGACGTCCCTTTCGGGGCTGCTTCACGTCCAGCGGCGGGTGGTCGTCGAGGTTCTTCCCGTCGTCGACGGCGGCCTGCTTGATGTCGGCGATGGCGCGATCGATCTCGACGATGGCGTCGTGCTCGTCCCATTTCATCTGTTTGTCGCCGCCCTTGCGCTCGAGGTTTGCCCGGGCGTTGCGGAGATCGGTCAGCGCGTGGAGGTAGGCCGGGTGCACCCCGGGCGCTATGGGGGGAGCGGGCGGCGCAGGAGCGGCCGGCGGTGGAGGCGCCGGTGGCGCAGGCTGCGCGACGGGAGGGGGCGGCGGCGGAGGCGCAGGAGGCGGCGGTGGAGGAGGAGGTGCTTCGGCGGTCACTTGCGCGTGCGCGGCGCATCCGACGATGGCCGACGACGCGACGAGAACGCTGCTTGCGACACCGACGATGGTGCAAATCCTCTTCATAGTCTCCGCCCTCCGCAAGAGTTGACGGCCGCATCTTCGCCTCGATCCGGGCGAATGGCTAGCGCCAAGGCCGAATGGACGGGCTTGCCAACCGACGGGTTTGCTTCGTCCGCCGACTCTTCGCACGGGCTCTTAGCCGGGAGGTGCCACCGCGCCGAACATCGGAGCTCGGCGCCCGACCGGTTGGGTCTCCAGCGCCGCATCGATGACCTGACTCATCTGGGAGACCAGGACGAACTCGATCTCGCGCTTCACGTCGTCCGGAATCTCATCGAGATCGCCTCGGTTTCGTTCGGGGGCAATGACTCGCCTGATGCCCGCGCGGTGGGCGGCAAGCACCTTCTCCTTCAGCCCGCCTATCGGCAGGACCCGCCCGCGCAGTGTGATCTCGCCCGTCATCGCCACGTCGCCCCGGACGCGGATGCCCGTGAGCAGCGAGACGAGAGCCGTGAGCAGCGTGACGCCGGCGCTGGGCCCGTCCTTCGGCATCGCCCCCGCCGGGACGTGGATATGAATGTCGCTCTTGTTGAGAAAGTCCCCCGGGATGCCCCAGCGGTGGGTGTTCGCGCGGACGTAGCTCAGGGCGGCGGAGGCGCTCTCCTTCATGACGTCGCCGAGCTGCCCGGTGAGGGTGAGCTCCCCGTTCCCAGGCATGCGCGTGGCCTCCACGAAGAGGATCTGCCCGCCGACCGGGGTCCAGGCGAGCCCCGTCGCGACGCCGGGCTCGTCGGTGCGTTCGGCGATCTGCTCCTCGTGAGGGGGAGGACCGAGGAAGGCGCGGACGTCTTCCTCACTCCGAACGACGATGGCATCCTCGTTCCCCTCGCCGAAGCGCACCGCCACGCCACGGACGACCGCGGCGATGCTCTTCTCGAGAGACCGCACGCCTGCCTCTCGCGTGTAGCGTTCGATGAGCGTCACGAGGGCCTCGTCCGTGATGTCGAGCTTCCCGGCAGGGATCGCGTGCTCCGACAACTGCTTCGGGACGAGGTGCCGGCGGGCGATGGCGAGCTTCTCGCTCCGCGTGTAGCTCGGGATCTCGATGATCTCCATGCGGTCGCGCAGCGGCGCCGGGATCGTGTCGCCGACGTTCGCGGTCGCGACGAACATGACATCCGACAGATCGTACGGGATCTCGAGGTAGTGGTCCGTGAACGTCCCGTTCTGTTCGGGGTCGAGGACCTCGAGGAGTGCGGATGACGGATCTCCCTGGAGCCCGCCCTGCCCCAGCTTGTCGACCTCGTCGAGCATGAAGACCGGGTTCTTCACGCCGACCTTCTTCATGCCCTGGATGATGCGCCCTGGGAGGGCCCCGACGTACGTGCGCCGATGTCCTCGGATCGCGGCCTCGTCGTACACGCCTCCGAGAGAGATACGGTGAAACTTGCGGCCGAGCGCCCGCGCGATGCTCTTTCCGAGAGACGTCTTGCCGACTCCGGGCGGACCGATGAGACAGAGGATGGGGCCCTTCTTGTCGCTCTTGAGCTTCCGGATCGCCAGGTATTCGACGATCCGCTTCTTCACCTTCTCGAGCCCGTGGTGATCCGCGTCCAGGACCGCGCGAACGGTCGCGATGTCGACCACGTCTGGCGTGGTCGCCGTCCAGGGCAGGTCGAGGATCCAGTCGATGTACGCTCGCGTGGTCCCGACCTCTGGCGAGCCGCCCTGCATCGAGCGCAGGCGCTTGAGCTGCTTGGTCACCACCTCGCGGGCCTCCGGCGTGAGGCTCGCCTCCGCGACGCGCTTCTCCAGCCCTTCGAGGTCACCCTGCTCGTCGTCGTCCTCGCCGAGCTCCTTCTCGATCGCCCTCATCTGCTGCCTGAGCAGGTGCTCCCGCTGCGTCTTGCCGATCTCTCCCTGAACCTGGGCGTTGATGTTGTCCCGCAGCCTCAGGACCTCGATCCGGCGCACCAGCTTGGCCAGGACGGCGCGCACCCGCGCCTTGACGTCGAGCGTCGCGAGGAGCTCCGCCTTCTCCGCGGCCGTTGCCTCGAGCCGGCTCGCCACCAGATCCGCAAGCTCGCCCGGGTTCTCGATCGAGTTGACGTAGGTCACGAACTCGGCCGGCACCTCGAGAAGAGTCATCACCTTCCCGACGGCTTCCCGGAGGGCGAGGGCGAGGGCGCCGTACTCGTCGTCCTCCGACTCGATCGGATGGGTCTCTCGCACGACGGCCTGGGGAGACGAGCCCGTGTTTACGAGAGATACGATCTGCGCCCGTCCCACCCCCCGAAGCACGACGGCGAGCGTCCCCGGCCTCCTGACCGTGCCGACTACGCGCGCGAGCGCACCGACGGCGTGTAGGTCGGTCAACGAGAGCTGCTCCGTTGGAGCGGCCTTGGACGTGAAGAGGGCCACGAGGGCGCCCGCTCGCGCCGCGAGCGCGTCGGCCATGGCGCCGGCCTTGACCTCGAGCTCTACGCCGGTGCCCGGAAACATGACAATATCTGGGAGCGCAAGCAGCGGGAGCTCGTGCGCGAGCTCGTCGGGCGTGGGGGGGGCGTCGGGAATGTCGGGAGGCATCAATCGCACCGTAAGCACGACCTCCGCTATCGCCAGGTGTCGGCCTTCCGTCATCCCTACGCGGCTCAGGCCGTCGGCGAGCGACACGCCCCGCGGGGCCGAGTATCGTGATGGGGCTCACTTCTCCCGGTCCCGGCGACCACCGTCACCCGACATGCGTCGTGCTCTCGCCCTCCTGACCATTCTCTCCGCCTGCGCGGTGCGCTCCGCTGTCGCCGTTCCGCCGGCGCCGCCGTCCGCGGCGGCCGGGTCGCTGGCCAGCGACACGCGTGCGACGCTCGAGCAGCTCGTGGCCGTCGACACGACCCACGGACACGAGACCGACGTTCTCAGGCCAATCGCAGACCGGCTGCGCGCGATGCTGCCCGTGGAGATCGTCGAGAGCTCGCCCGGGCGAGGCAATCTCGTCGCGCGCTACCGGGGGAGCGGCGCCCGACGCCCGCTGCTCCTCATTGCCCACGTCGACGTCGTCCCGGTGGAAGGGCAGCCGTGGACGGTCCCCCCGTTCCGGCTCACGGAGAAAGATGGCTTCCTCTGGGGACGCGGCGTCAACGACGACAAGGGCATGGCCGCGGTCATCGTGGCTCTCGCGCTCGAGATGGGAAGGACGCGGCCCGCGCTTTCGCGCGACGTCATCTTCGCGCTGACCGCCGGGGAAGAGACGGGAGGTGCCGCGGGCGCCCGGTGGCTCGCCGCCAACCGGCGAGACCTGATCGACGCAGAGCTCGCTCTCAACGAGGGAGCCTGGACGTTGCTCGACGGCGAGGGCAACCGCGTCGTGCAGGTCGGGCTCGGGACGGCCGAAAAGACTTTCCAGAGCTATTCCTTCATCGTGCGGGGGAAGGGCGGCCACTCCTCGATCCCTCCCACGGACTCCGACCCCGTCCTCACGCTCTCGCGGGCGCTCGTGAAGGTCGGGGAGCTCCGGTTCCCCGCGCGCGTGATCGCCGCGTCGAAGGAGGAGCTCGCGGCGGACGCCGAGCTGGAGAAGCCGCCGACCTCCGACGCCGAGGCGCGGGTTGCGGCGACCGATCGCGTGAGCGAGGAAGACGAGCGCATCCTCTCGAAAGACCGGATCATCAACGCGCACCTGCGGACGACCTGCGTGACGACGCAGTTGACGGGATCGCCGCAGGACAACGTGCTACCGACGTCGGCGGAGGCCGTCGTCAACTGCCGGATCCTGCCCGACGAGACCCGCGAGCAGACGCTCGCAACGCTGGAGCGTGTGGTCGGCGATTCGTCGGTGGAGATCACGCCGATCGCTGACTTCGGCTTCGGCCCGTACTCGGCGCCGTCGCCCGAGGTTACGTCCGCCGTGCAGAAGGCCGCGGCGGCCGTCTGGCCGGGAGCGCGGGTCGTACCCACGATGGGCACCGGGGCGACCGACTCGCGCCATCTGCGCGCCATCGGTATTCGAGCGTACGGCGTGAGCGTCTCGCCGCTGACGAAGAACGAAGGGCTCTCGGGTCACGCGGCGCACGGCCCCGACGAGCGGCGTCCGGCCCGGTGGCTCGAGTCCGGCGCTCGGTTCTTGAGGGAGCTGACGTACGAGATCGCGCGCTGATCCGCGCGGCCCCGAACGATGCTACCGTGGGCCCACCGCGTTCCACCAAGGAGGCACCATGGCCGTCGCGCGCGTCACCAAGATCACCGCTTCATCCAAGAAGGGCTGGGAAAACGCGGCGGAGCAAGGGCTGAAGCGAGCCGCCGCCACCGTACGGGGAATCACCGGCTTCGAGGTGGTGAGTCAGAAGGCCAAGGTCGAGGGCGGGAAGATCGTCGAATACCGCCTCACGATGGAGGTCACTTTCATCCTCGAGTGAGCTCCTCGGGTGAGCTGCTCGAGTGAGCTGCGTTGCCGATCACGGACCTCCATCGTCACCGCAGGCCGCGAGGACGGCGTCGCTCGCGGAGCGGGCTCGCGCGATGGCGTCGTTCTTCGGGTCGTCCTTCACGGCCTTCGCGGCCTCTCGCGCCGCAGCCCCCCCGGGGATGACCGCATCGCGCGCGGCCTGTGCGGTCCGGATGCCTGACATGGCCCCGTAGTAGCAAGCCTGCTTCCTTCTATCGTTCCGGATCTCGCCACACGCCGCCTCGGAGGCGGTCGCGTTGGCCTTTGCCTTGGCGACGGCCTCCTGCCACGCCTGGTAGCTCGCCACCTTGGCCAGCGCGCAGGGACCCGAGCGGTCGTCCGCGGAGGTGGTGGCGCCGTGTGCGGTGCCTCCTTCCGGCGCGTTCGCCGGCGCGGGCGCTCCGCCTTCGCCGAGTCCGAGGAGATCCTCGATGTAAGCCACCCGGTGCTCGAGGGCCTCGCTCCTCGCGCTGCGACCGCATCCCTCGGCCACGACGCCCACCAGGACGGCTGCGCTCGTGAGGCACCCCGCGGCGATCGCGGCGACGACCAGCGGCGAAGGCGCGGCCGGAAACAGCCGCTCCCAGAGCGCCGCCGGAACGAGGCGTCCTGGGCCTTGCTTCGTCTCGGGCGAAGTCGGCGACGCGACGGGAGCCCCGGCGGTCTTCTGCCCTTCCTCCCAGATACGCGTCCGCTCGGGGTCGACGACCAGCGTGTCGACGAGGCGCTCCCACTTCGCAGGGGGAGTGTCCCCGAAGAGCTCGGCGAGCAGTGCGCGCACGCTCGAGGCGTCGACCGTATGGCCCACGCTACTCACGTAGGCGTCGAGTGCGTCGCGCAGTTCGGCCGCGGTCTGCCAGCGCTGCTCCGGATCGCGCGCGAGGGCGCGTGAGATTGCGGCGGACAGGGCAGGCGGGTACCCGTCCACGATCGTGGTCGCGTCCGGCACCTCGGCCGCCCTGACGCGCCGGATCGTCTCGACGTCGTTCTCGTCGAGGAACAGGCGCCGGTCGAGCGACGTCTCCCAGAGCGTGACGCCGAGGGCGAATATGTCCGCGCGCCGGTCGGCTGTCTTGCCGAGGGCCTGCTCGGGGGCGAGGTACGCGAGCTTGCCTTTCACCACCCCGATGGCGGTCGAGGCGATCCGGTCGCGCGCCTTCGCGAGCCCGAAGTCGATGAGCTTCGGCACACCCTCTCGCGTGAGAAAGATGTTGGCCGGGTTCACGTCGCGGTGAACGACGTGCATCGGCCAGCCTCCTTCGTCCGTCAGCTCGTGAGCGTAGTGGAGCGCGTCGGCGACCCGCGCGCCGATCCACGCGACGACCTCCGGAGGCATGCGCCTCCCACGGGCGTGGGCCGCCTTCCACACATCCAGGAGCGCGTGACCGCGCAGGAGCTCCAGGGCGAGGAAGTGCTGCGTCCCTTCGTGCCCCGTGCCGCGGATTGCGACGATGTTCGGGTGCAAGAGGCGTGCTGCGATCGCCACCTCGTCGACGAACATCGCCACGAAGTCTTTGTTTCGTCCGTGTTCGGGCCGGATGACCTTCAGCGCCGCGAGCTGCTCGGGGTGCGTGATCGACTGGCCAAGCCAGACGGTGGCCATGCCGCCCTCCGAGATGGACGCGAGCACCCGGTAGTCGCCGAGGCGGTCGAACGGCAAGCTCCCCTCGGGCGCCTCCGTCACGTCCGCCTCCGAATCAGCCCCTCTTGCGCGGTGCTTGCCACGAGGCGACCGCCGCGGCCGAAGAAGCGCCCCCGCACCAGGCCTCGCGCGCCCGAGGCGTTTGGGCTCTCTACGTCGTAGAGCAGCCACTCGTCGACGCGGAAGGGCCGGTGGAACCAAAGCGCGTGATCCAGGCTGGCAACCTGCATCCCCGGTGTCAGGAAGCTGACCGCGTGCGGGTCGAGCGCGGTCCCGAGAAACGAGAAGTCCGAGGCGTACGCGAGGAGGTAGCGGTGGAGGGCCGGGTCGTCAGGGAGCCGGTCGATTGCGCGATACCAGAGACGGCGCGAGGGAGGGTAAGCCTGCGGCGCGAGGGGATTGCGCAGCTCCACGGGACGGATCTCGATGGGCCGCTCGGCCGTGAGCCTCGCGCGCACGGGCTCCGGCAGGTCCCGGCCGTAGGCGAGGGCGAGCTCCTGCTCCGTTTGAAGTGCCTCCGGCTCGGGGACGCCGGGCATCGAGTCCTGATGCTCGAAGCCGGCCTCCTCCACCTGGAACGACGCCTCCATGCTGAAGATGGCTTCGCCGTCCTGCACCGCGCGGACGCGGCGGGTGGTGAAGCTTCTGCCGTCCCTGAGCCGGTCGACCTCGTAGACGATGGGTCGGTGGAGGTCGCCCGCGCGAATGAAGTACCCGTGCACCGAGTGCACCGGCCGATCGGCCACGACCGTCTGCGTCGCCGCCGAGAGAGCCTGGCCGAGGACCTGGCCGCCGAAGATCGCGCCCCATCCGAGGTTCTGGCTCGTCCCACGGAACAGGTCGCGGTCGATGCGCTCGAGGGCTAGGAGGTCGACGAGGCTCTTGAGGATGGGCCGCACTTCTTACTGGAGCACGCCTACACACGTTCCGCTGCCCCCGCAAGTCAGCGGCGCACAGCACGCGCTCGGATCCGTCATGCAGTTGCCGCCGTTCCCGACGCACACGCCCGCATCGACGAGCGGCATCGTGACCACCTGCTGCGTCCACTGCGGGGTATGGTTGTGAGTCGTGATGTCCTGGAACGGCAGAAAGAAGGCAGGGAACGACGGATCGGTGTCCTTCACCTCGGAGAGGTTGATCGCGGCCATCCATAGCTTCGGCTGCTGACATTGCGCGGCGAACGTCGTGTGGTGGGCGGCTCCGGCGAGCTCATAGCTGTCCGGCGGATAGCACTGGTACATGCCCGACAAATGGTTGCGGACGCGGACGCCGTAGTCCCGAGTGGAGGAGAACGCGACCCACAGCAGGCTGTTGCCCCGGTAGGTCTGGACGAAAGGCGACCACCTCGGCCACGAGTTCGACAGTGGCAGCGGTGCAGAGGCCGCCGAGCCGTTCGCTTTCTGCAGGTCGATGGGAGTCGACGCAGCGACGTTCGGCATGAGCATGAGCCGCGCGGCGGGGTTGGAGAAGCTGTCGTTCGGGCAGAACACCTCGGGCGAAGTCCCCGTGCAGCCGTTGATCATGCTGACGCTCGTGTTCTGCGGTGCGCGATCGAAGACGACGAACTGCCCGTCGGGCGAGTAGCTCGGGTAGTAGTTGTTCTCGCCGTTCGACGCGAGGAACACCGCCGGTGTCCCGAACGCGCCGTTGCCCGTGTACGGCAGCGTGTATAGGCTCCCGCCGAACGCGTGGTCATCGTCGTTTCGGGCGCCCGTGCCCCCGCCGCCGAAGCCCCCGAGCAGGCCCCCATCCCCGAACAGACCCCCCCCGCCGCCCTGATCCCATGCCGCAACCTGGTTCGGCAGCGTGTAAATGACCGACTTCCCGTCGGGCGACCAGTCCGGCATGGTCGGCCTCTGGCCCGCGCTGCCAAAGGTGATGGTCGACGACATGGTGCCGGAGGTGCCGCCCCAGAGGGTGAAGTTGTTCGTCGGCGACGTGCCGAGCCCGTCCGACGTGACGTAATATCCGTGGTCTGGCGAGAACGCGCTGAACCCCGGAGGCTGGCCCGAGCCACGTCCGGCGTACGCCGTGCCGACGGGCATGCTCGTCGTCATGTCGATGAGCGACCCCGTGACGTCGCTGTACTCGTCATCCGAGTCGTCGTCGTCCGAGTAGACGACCATTCGCAGGCCGTCGCGCGAGAGCGCGTGGCACCCGTTGCAGGAGGCCGACAGCGCTCCTCCGGAGGCTCCTGTCACCTGTACCTCCGGGTTGGTGTCGCCGAAGCTCTTCTCCCAGATCTGGCCCCCCGTGCCGTTCGACGTGACGGTGGACTTCCAGTAGTAGATGGCCCCGAGCAGGTCCTCCTGGGTGAACGACAGGTGCACCGTGGCCTGGGACGTCGTCGCACACGTGCCGTTGGTCGTGCCGCGCACCGTGATGGCGACCGCGTCGTTGCCGCGGTTCGCGTTGGAGAGGAGCGTCCACTCCGCCTGGGTTAGATCGAGCTCGCACCCACCCGATGCAGCCGGCGGCTGTCCGGTGTCCATCGTCTCAGCCGCGCATTTGGTTATGATGCGCGTGTCGGTGACGGAGTTCTCGAAGTCGACCTCGTACTCGGTATAGCCGCTGCCGAAGGGTGTCCACTGCACCGCGATGACGTTCATGTTCGGCGGGACCAGCACGCCGTCGTTCGGATAGACGATCTTGATGGGAGGGGCCGTCGACGCGCACGCCGTCGCCATCAACGCGGGGAATGTGCAGCCCGCGCAGTCCGGCGCGGTGAACGTGCCTTTTGCGGTGCCCGTACCGGGGGACGTTTGCCCGCCGGACGAGCCGTCGAAGCCGGGAAATGTCGCGTCGTTCCCGAAGTAGGGGCCGCCGCCGCTGTCCGCACCACCACTGCTGGCGCCACCGCCGCCGCTGCTGGCGCCGCCCCCACCGTCGGCGAAGCCGTTCCCTGTGCTGCCGCATGCGTGAAGGGCGGCGACTCCGGGAAGAAGGAGAAACGCGACGAGTCCGGTATTCGAAAACCGCAGCTGGACACTCATGACCCCGCACCTCCGCGCACACGCCCCGACCCGTTCGATGACTGCTCTACAGTGCCACGCCGCGGCCCGGCCGAGGCAACCATTACAATTCCTTTTCCCCCTCCTCCGAGATTGTTCTGCTCGTCGAGAACGCCCGGGGACATGTATGCGCATGTGACTCGGCCGGGCGGTCGAGGGCGACCTTGATCGAATGTCGCGCCATGAAACACTATGGCGAGGATGCCGTCGAGGTCGCGGGCGCTCATGGGAGCCGTGGGAGCGGCCGCCCTCGCCGCGGCGCTCCATTCATGCGCCTCGATATCCGGTCTGAGCGGCTACTCCGCGGGCGACTGCGCCGAGGACTGCGGCAAATCCGGCGAGGGCGGCACCGGCCCGGCCGACTCGACGCTGCCCTCCGAGGTCTCGACGACGGGCGGACCCGACGGAGAGGACGACGCGGAAGCCGGTCCGACTGGGGACGGCGGGTCCGAAGCTGGTTGCCCGGAGGGGTTCCTGGTGTGCGAGCAGGGCTGCGTCGATCCTTCGTCGCCGTCGACCTGCGGGTCATGCGTCAACAGCTGCTCGGGCGAAGTGCCTGTCTGTTCCAGTCAGGACGGCGGCTTCGCCTGCGCGTCGGAGTGTCCCTCGACGACGACGAACTGCAGCGGACGATGCGTCGACACGAGCACCGATCCGGACAACTGCACGACATGCGGCACCCAGTGCACGCCGAAGGTGGCCCACGCGCACGGGACGTGCTCGGACGCGGGCTGCGGGCTCGCGTGCGATACCGCGTACTCGTACTGCGGGGGCTCGTGCTTCGACCTCATGGCCGACAACGGCAACTGTGGGAGCTGCACCCACGCATGCGGGCCAGGCACATCGTGCGTCGCAGGAACCTGCGTGGCGCAGGCGCAGGGCGACGCCGGCTCCGACGCAGGCGCGGGTCCGTGCCCCGGAGACGGGGGTTGTCCCTGTCCGGACGGCGGCTGCCCCAGCTCCACGGCCACGGGGTTCTCGTGCCCGTCCCTCGGTCACTGCAACGGGTCGACCAGCGAGTGCTCGACGGGCGGCGGTTGCTTCTGTTCGAACGACAACCAGTGCCTGAGCGGCAAGTGCGTGAAGGTCACCGGCGAGAACGACCTGTCGTGCGGCGGCAGCGGCTGCTCCGGGTCGGGCAGCAGGGACGGGTACGACTGCGAGCTCGTGAGCCCGGGGATCCCCGTCCCCAGCGGCTCGACGTATTCGTGCCCGGCCGCCAGCGGCTACAAGAGCTCGACCCTCGCCTGCGACCCAACACACACGAACTGCTACTGCACCGCGGACAGCGAGTGCCCGAGCGGCAAGTGCGTCAAGGTCACCGGACAGAACGATGTTTCCTGCGGAAGCGGCTGCACGGGCACCGGCACTGCGGATTACAGGGATTGCCAGGCGATCGCCGCGATCCCCGACTGCCCGATCTACATCGGCTGCCCGCAGAACTCCGAGTGCCAGTACCCTGTCTGCTACTGCACGTCCGACGCCGCGTGCGCCAGCGGCCAGTGCATCCCCCACGGCGGGAGCTGCTCCGCGCCCGGGTGCACCGGGACCGGCCCGGACGACGGTCATGGCTGCATGCCGGCGCCGAGCTCGGTTCCGTGCATGACGACCGGTGGCGGATCATCCTGCACGACGACGCTGACGCCAACTCCGGTCGCCAACGCGGCACACACGGCGTGCCTGTGCGTCGCGGACGCCGACTGCTCGAGCCGAAAGTGCGTCAACGCGAACAGCCAGTGCGCTCCCGGCATGTGCACGGGCAGCGCACCGAACGATGCCGAGGATTGCGAGACCGCCACGTCCGTCGCCAATGCGTGGTCGTGCTCGATCGGCAACTGCAGCAACGTGTCCTCGCAGAGCGGCATGTGCACTTCCGCCGGGGTGCCCTGCTGGTGCACGAGCGACGCGCAGTGCCCGGGCGGCGCCAAATGCTCGAGCTGGGCAGCGTGCAGCGGGGGCGTCTGCACGGGGACGGGCTCGGGCAACGCGTTCAACTGCGTGCCCTGAGGGCCGCGCCCCGGCTGGCACGACAAGTGCTCGCTCTGGCCCCACCATGCACTCATTCCGTATCGGACGGGTCCTCGGGATCGACGTGCGCGTCGACTGGAGCTGGGTGCTCATCTTCCTGCTTCTGACGTGGAACCTCGTCGCCGTGTTCTCCCGGTGGCATCCGGATTGGTCGTCGCTGGGCGCGTTGGGGGTCGCACTGTGCGCGTCGCTCGTCTTCTTCGTCTGCGTCCTGATGCACGAGCTCGCTCACTCCGCGGTCGCGATGCGGTACGGCGTGCGCGTGAGGAGCATCACGTTGTTCCTTTTCGGAGGGGTGTCGAACATCGAGCGCGAACCTCCGTCGGCGAGGGCCGAGTTTTTCACGGCGATCGCCGGGCCGCTCACGAGCGTCCTCCTCGGTGTTGTCTTCCTCCTGCTCGCCTCGCTCGTCACTCCCGTCCCGCTCACGGGCGCGTCCGGCCCGACCGAAGCTTGGACCATGGCAGCCCGCCTGGGCCCGCTGGCGACGCTCCTGCTGTGGCTGGGGCCGATCAATATCCTTATCGGGCTCTTCAACTTGATCCCGGGCTTTCCGCTCGATGGCGGACGCATTCTGCGCTCCATCCTTTGGGGAGCAACGCACGATCTGCGCATGGCGACGCGTGGCGCCTCGGCGGCGGGTCAGGCGTTCGGGTGGCTCTTCATCGTGGCCGGCATCGCGATGACGTTCGGCGTGCAGCTGCCCGTTTTCGGGACCGGGCTCATCGGCGGCCTCTGGCTCGCGTTCATCGGGTGGTTCCTCCTCGGCGCCGCGACGCAGGCGACCAGGCGTATCGCGCTCGACGACGCGCTCGCGGGGCTCACTGTGGAGCAGTTCATGCGTCGCGACAGCCCAACCGTCGGGCCCGACGTCCTCGTAGATCGGTTGGTGCACCGGCATCTTTTGCGCGGCGACGAACGAGCGCTACCCGTCACGCGGCCGGACGGGACGCTCATTGGCCTCGTCTCTTTCGCGAACGTCCGTGAAGTCCCCCCGGGGGACTGGGCGTCGACACGGGTCGGCGCCATCATGCGACCCTTCGACTCGCTCTGCACGACGACGCCGGACCAGCCGCTGGCAAAAGCGTTCGAGCTTCTTGCGCAGCGCAACGTGGCCCAGCTCCCGGTCGTCGCCGACGCCCGCCTCGTCGGGATGCTCCTGCGGCTCGACGTCACGCGATGGCTCGAGCTCGCGTGGCGCCCGGAGGCGTCCACCCACGAGAAGACGCACCCGCACGCGGGCGCGCACGCCCGGCCCGTCTGAAGCGATTCCTCAGCCGCAGGTGCCGTTGGTGCACGTCGGTCTGCGCATTGGACACTGGCTGTTCTGCAGGCACACTACGCAGCTCCCCCTAGCCCCGCCGTCCGGGGCGTTGCAGTAGGGCCTCGACCCGGGGCAGTCCGCGTTGGTCTCGCAGCCGACGCATTGCTGGTTTGAGCACACAGGGGTCGCGGGGCTGGTGCAATTTCCGTTGGAGAGGCACTGGACGCAGGTCGCAGAGGTCGGGCTGCAGTACGGCGTCGGTGCGGTGCAGTCGGCCGTGACGAGACACTGGACGCACATGTGCGCCGCATTGCAGAACGCCGTCGACCCGCCGCAGGCCGCGGACGTGGCGCACGCGCCGGGGGCGTCGAGGTCGGCAGATTGATCGGGCATCACCGATGAATCGGCGGGGCCGTCGATGCCGCGTTCCGCCGCGGCCTCGGCGGCGGCCTCCACGCCGCCGCCGCTCGGTCCACTCGCAGACTCCTCCACCGTCCCGTCGGGCGGCTCCGTAGAACCCTCCGATCCGCCGCTGGGGTCGAACCGGTCGAAGTCCAGGCCGCACGCCGCAGTCACGGTTGCGATCGCGATCCACGCGGCCGGGCGCATTCTGCCCATCGTAGCTCTCAAAGGCCGCCTTGCACCCCGATCCACATGGGCGACGCGACGATGGCGATGCCAGGCGACGCTGCGCCGTGGCGCATCGACAACACGAAGAGCGTGGCGCCCGCCCCCACGCCGAGCACGCCCAGTACGAGGCCCACGTTGGCCACCGTTTGCTGGGTCTTTCCGGACGCGATCTCGCCCGCCTTGTCCGCCGGGCACGGGCCGCCGCAGCTGGTCTGGAGGTCGTTGTAGGTCGACTTCGCCAGCAAGCCCGAAACGGCGAAAGTGACCAGACCCGCGGCACCCACGCCACCCGCGACGTAGGCCCATCTGCGGAGAGGGAACGGAGGCGCAGGCGGAGGCTCGGACGCGGGCGGTGGTGGAGGTGGAGGCGGCGTCGGGGTTGGCGCGGCGAGGAGCTCGCCCGACTGCGCGTCGATCGTGACCGATGTCTTCGCTCCCTGCGCCAGCGTGACCGTGCTCCTCAGCGGCGCGTGCCCCGGAGTCTCCACTACGATCTCCGTAACCCCGGCGGAGGCAGGCGCGGGCTCGCTCCAAGCCGCGCGGCGGATCTCCTCTGCGCCGACGGTGACCCGCGTGTCGTCCGACGGGTTCTGGATGTTCAGCGAGACGAAGCCGAGCAGCGGCTCGAGCTCGCCCCGTTCGACGACGGCCGCGTCGCTCGCGAGCTTGTAGCGGTTGTCGCCGCCGCTGAGCTCCTTGGCCTCCACGATCGTGCGCCCGAATTCCGCGTATGCCGCCACGAACTTCCCCATCGCGCGCAGGCAGCGGCCGATCTGCAGGCGCGTGTTCGGGCTCGCCACGATGTCGTGCGACGCGACGAACTCCGCGCGGGCCTCGTCGAAGCTCCTCTTTGCGAAGAGGTCCTTTCCGCGGGCAAATCGGGCCTGGGCCTGCTCGCGTTGCACCGGCGTAGCGTTCGACGGCAGGACGCCGTCGGCTCGCGCGGCTAGCGCGTGCCCGGAGAGGAGCGCGAACATCGAAACGAATGCCCACCGCGGGAGGCGCATATCAGATCCCCTGGGGATCGTACTTGATGATCGGCGCGCGGGGTCGAGCGACCGGCGCGGGCCCGGGAGGTACACCGGCGGTGGCGGTGGACGAAGGTGAGGCCGGGGCCTCCTTCGAGGTTTCGCTGACGGATGGCGCGGACTCCCGCGCGGCGGACGCCGTCGGCTCCGGCAACGGTGCGAGCCGCGCGACCTCGGTCGCCGCGGTCGCTGCGGGTGCTGCGGACGCCGCGGGCGGCGACGACGGTGCGACGGACGCCGCCGGCGCGGCAGTGCCCGCGTTGCTCGACGAGGATCCACCGAGCAAGAGCCAGGCGGCGATCCCGACCAGCACCAGCCCGAGCGGTACGGCCACGGCGGCGTAGACGCGCGCCTTGCTCCGGCGCGAGGGGGCTGAGGGCACCGGGGGCGCCGGGTGGACCGGGGAGGCCTCGGGCTCGACGACGGCGGGCACCCCGGGGAGGGAGAGCACAGGAGACGGGACCTCCGGCGGATCGGCCGCAGCCGCGAGCTCCTTGGGGACCTGCGGTGCGGGCGGAACGACGATCGCCGCCGACGCGACCTGAGCCTCCGTCGACTCTGGGGCAGGCTTCGGACGTGGCTGCGTTGGTGGCTCGCTCGACATGACCGGCGTCAGGGGAGGGGGAGGCCGCGTCGTCGTGAGGGCGGACGGCGCCGGAGCGGGCACCGAAGACGAGGGTGCCTCGAGGTCGACCGGGATCTCCATGGCCTCCGCGCGAGCAGCCTCGCGAGGCGCCACCTCGCCGCGTTCGAGCTCTTCCCGCCTCTTCTTCACCTGCTCGCCGAATCCGGCGCGCACCAGCGCCGCCACTCGCAGCGGGGGCACGAGCTTCACGCCCGCGATGCGTCTGAGCTCCGCCCCCAACGCTGACGCCGACGCGAACCGCTTCTCGGGATCCACTGCGAGCGCGCGCGACACGGTGTCCGCCAGCGGCGCCGCCCACGGCGCGTCCTTGGGCGGCTCCGCCCGCGGCACCCGCCCGCTCAGCAGCGCGGTAACGATCGCCGATGCCTGCGTGTTGGGGAAGAGCGGACGACCGCTGAGTGCTTCCCAGAGCATGACGCCGATGCTGTACACGTCGGCTCGCGCGTCGGCGGCGTCGTCGGCGAGGAGCACCTCGGGAGCGAGGTACGCGCTACCGGAGTGCTCGGGACGCGCTCCGGACCGGACGCGAGACGCGCCGATGATGCGAGTCACCCCCTCGAGCCCGACGACGATGCACTCCGTAGTCAGGCGCCCATGAACGAGCTTGAGGGGTTCTCGCTTGGCGTCGCGTACGTTGTGGATCGCGCTCAGCCCCGACAGCGCGTCCACGAAGATGCGCAGCGCGATCTCGAGGGGGACCGGCTTGGGGCCCGAGGCCAGATCGGCCCAGCGCACGCCGTCGACGAAATCGCTGACGACGGTGACGTCGTCCTTGCCGATGACGACGTCCCGCACGCGCGCGACGTTGGGGTGCTCGAGCGTCGCCAGCCGCTGCCCGTCGCGGACCCAATCGGCGATCTCGCCGTCGTCCACATCTCCCCCGCGCGAGACCCGTTCGACGACGACGAGCCGCCTGGTGCTGTCGGGTAACGACTCGAGGGCGGCCCAGGTCGGGATCGCGGACACTCCGAGCTGGCGCAGCAGTCGAAATCGCCCCGCGCGGGAGGCTTCACTGGCGTCGGGCGAGGAGGGAACCGCCACGTCGGCAGTAAGGTACCGCGAAACGCTCCCCCTGGCCCCAATCTCGTCATTCCTGGCCGGCCGCCTGCCGAACGGTGACCGTCGTGTCCCCGGCGCCCTCGCGCGCAAAGCGGCCGGCGTTCATCGCGGTCACTGGGCGCACGGGTTCGGAGAAATGACTATGGAACCGATCCCTGATCCATGGGTCCCTGAGGTCGATGGCGGCGAGGCACGTGACGAAGCGCGACATTCCGAGTGCGACGCAGCCCTCGATGCCGGACGCTCGGTCGTTGCCGCAGACGAGCGGGCCTGCGCCGAAAGTCGAGCGGGAAGAGCGCGAGCGAGACGAGCGCCTCAGGTCCGCGCTCGAGTGGGAGCGCTTCGAGGCGTGGTGCGAGTCCAACGATCTGCCGTCGCCCCCGGTAACGTACGATGGCATCGCTCTCGTCGCGCTCTACGTGACCTACCTGGCGGCTACGGGGCGCAACGCGGCAACGACAGCGCGCGCACTGCTTCGCGCCCGAGACAAGAAGGACTGAGCGCGGGCTACTCAGAGCGGCGCCGTCTCGATCCGCACGTCCGTTGTCGTCATCAGCTTGTGAACCGGGCAGTGCCCGACGGCGTTGTACAGCTTGATTCGCTGGTCGTCGGTAAGGGGCCCGTGAAACGCCAGCCGGACCTTGAGCACGTAGGTCCCTTGACGTTCGCCCGTGTCATCGCGCTCGACGTGGGACTCGACGCGTTCGAGGGGAATCCCATTCCTCTTCGCGTACCACATCGCCGTCAGCGTCTTGCAGGCGGCGAGGGCCGCGTCGAAGTAGTCGTGGGCCCCAGGCGCCGAGTCGGTGCTTCCGGACTCGGCCCCGACATCGGCCCGCAGCGTGTGCTTGCGAATGTGCAGGACCTGGGGGTAGAGGTTGGGCTCTTCGCTCTCGCAATCGACCATCGGGACCTCCTCGCGCGTCAACCGGGGATGCGGTGAGGCGTGCGCTGCGGAGCTACCCTTAGCAGTCTCTCGGATGCGCCAGAAGGGTGGACGTCCGGGTCCCTTCCTCCAGCATCGCGTCGCGCTATCCTCGGCGTGCTTCACGTCGAAAGGAGATCGACCATGACCACGAAGGTGCAGTTTCCGTCGAAGGGGGGAGGGCAGTTGACCGGCGCGCTCGCGCAGCCCTCTGGCACCGGCAAGGCCGGCGGGGTGGTCGTGGTCCAGGAGTGGTGGGGCCTCAACGACCAGATCAAGGCGACGTGCGATCGCTTCGCGCAGGCTGGCTTCCTCGCCCTCGCACCCGACCTTTACCACGGCACGATCGCAAAGACGCAGGGCGAGGCGTCGCAGCTCATGGGGTCGCTCGATGGCGCGAAGGCGGTCGCCGAAATGGGGGACGCGGCCGCGCGACTCCAGAGTGATCCCCGCTGCAACGGCCGCGTCGCCGTGGTCGGATTCTGCATGGGGGGCGCTCTTACGCTCCGCGCAGCGTGCTCCCTCGATGGCCTCGCCGCTGCCGTGCCGTTCTACGGGGTCCCGCAGCTCCCCATGGACGCCTACGCGAAGGTCAAGGTCCCGATCCAGGCGCACTTCGCGAAGAAGGACGACTGGGCAAAGGCGTCCGTCGCGGAGGAGATCCAGGCGAAGGTTCGCGCCGGCGGGGGCACGATGGAGCTCTTCGTATACGACGCCGGACACGCGTTCATGCGGTCCACCGATCCGGAGGTGTATAGCGAAGAGAGCGCGCGCCTCGCGTGGGGCCGCGCGGTCGACTTCCTGAACAAGCACCTGGCCGGCTGACGCCGCGCTCACCGCGGCGGCATGCGTATCGCGCCGTCGAGGCGGATGTCCTCGCCGTTGATGTACCGGTTGCGCACGAGCTCGAGTACGAGGGACGCGTACTCGACAGGGTCCCCGAAGCGCTTCGGGAAGGGAACGCTGGCGGCGAGGGTGTCCTTCACGCTGGCTGGGGCGCCCTGCATGAGCGGCGTGTCGAAGATGCCCGGCAGGATGGTGTTGACTCGGATCCCCTCGACAGCCAGGTCGCGCGCGATGGGCAGCGTCATCCCGACGATCCCTCCCTTCGATGCCGAGTACGCCGCCTGGCCCATCTGCCCGTCCTCGGCCGCCACGGAGGCCGTGTTCACGATGACGCCGCGCTCGCCGTCGGCCAGCGGCGGCAAGGACATCATTCCCGCGGCGGCCCGGGTGACGCAGCGGAACGTGCCGACGAGGTTGATCTGGATGATCGCGTTGAAGGCTTCGAGAGGGTGTTGACGGATCGCGCCCGTGTCCTTCGCGCGGCTGGCCGTCTTGATCGCGATCCCGGTGCCGGCGCAGTTGACGAGGACGCGCTCCTGCCCGTGCGCGGCGCGCGCTTGCGCGAAGGCGGCGTCGACGCTGGCCTCGTCGGTGACGTCGACCCGCGCGAAGGCGCCTCCGAGCTCCCTCGCGAGCACCTCGCCTTTCTCGGCGTTGAGGTCGAAGAGCGCCACTTTGACGCCGTGAGACGAGAGGGCCCGCGCCGTGGCAGCGCCCAGTCCTGACGCGCCGCCCGTGACCACCGCAGCAACCGATGCATCGAGCTTCATGACGCTTGCCCTACCACGATTCAGGAAATATGTCCTTCCCAATTGGGCTGCCGCGCGCTACACCGCATTTCCGATGGCGCAGAGGACCACCCTCGATCGCTCCTCGCCGCAAACGGCGCGCGAGGCGGCGCGGCCCTTCGAACGCATCGACACGTTCGACGGGTCGGCCGCGTGTCGCGTCCCCGGCGAGCAGCTCCGGCTGGTGCGCGAAGAGGCCGCTCGCTTCCGTGCGCTCTTCTCCGCCACCGGGATGCCCGAGTACGTGGACACGTTCGACCTGGCGCGCGTCCCGTACCCGACGGCGTTCGGCCTCTTCCGCGTCGATGGATCGCACGCACCATTCCTCAACTTCGTGAACCGCATGATGGTCGTGCGCTGGCGCGATCGCGGCGGCGCCCGCAAGACGCTCCTCTGGGAGCCGAGCGACGTCGCGCTCGGCAAGGCAACCCCCTTCTTCGCAGAGCTCTCCCGGCGGACGCCCGGCTTCCTCGAGAAGCTCACGTTCAAGCACTTGGCCGATCCGCTCGATTACCTCCTCCGCCTCGGGATCGACCCGCAGGAGGTCGACTATCTCGCGTTCGATCACCTTCACACGCAGGACTGCCGCCGGCTCGTGGGCACGAACGGCCCGGCCGCGGGCATCTCTCCGGGCCAGGCCGTCGCGCCCCAGTTCCCCAAGGCGAAGCTCATCGTGCAGCGCGCCGAGTGGGACCTCGTGCGGAACATGCATCCGTGGCAGGCGCCGTGGTACCAGCCGGCCGCGTACACGGATCTCCGTGACGGCAGTGTCCTCCTCGTCGAGGGCGACGTGCTCCTCGGTCCCGGCGTGGGCTTCCTCTCGACCCCCGGTCACTCGACGGGGATGATGTCGCTGGTCGTCAACACCCGCACGGGCATCTGGGCGTCGAGCGAGAACGCCGTGGCGGCCGAGCTGCTCACGCCGGAGAGGAGCGAGATCCCGGGTGTGCGCGCCACCGCGAGCGCCTGGGGTCTCGAGGTCATCCTCAACGGCAACACCATCGAGAACACGGTCCGGCAGTACAACTCCCTCATCAAGGAGAAGAGCGTGGTCGACCGCAGCGCCGTCGACCCGCGCTTCCTCCAGTTCTTTCCGACATCGGAGCTGACGCACAATCGCTTGCTCTTCCGGACGGGGCCCACGTTCGAGCACCGCAAGGTCACCCACGGGGCGCTCGCGCGCGAGACCTGATTCGCGATGGCCTCCTCGGCGTCCCTCCCTCCCGTCCGGTCGTACCGAGGCTTGTCGCCGGACGAGCGGCGCAGCGACCGGCGCAGGCGCCTGGAAGACGCGGCGCTCGCCCTCTTCGGGACGCTGGGATACGGGGCGTGCACGATCGACCAGGTCTGCGGCGAGGCGGGCGTCGCCCTCCGCCACTTCTACGAGGCGTTCGACGGGCGGGAGGCGCTGCTGCGCGCGGTCTACGACCGCGTCATAGCCGACGCCCTGGGCGCCACGGTCCGCTCGCTCGACGCGAGGGGCGCCGACCCCCGGGAGCGCGCGAGGGCGAGCCTCGAGGCCTTCCTCCACGCGTACCTGGACGATCCGCGGCAGGGGCGCGTCGCGTGCATCGAGATCGTCGGCGTGAGCCCCGACCTCGAGCGCCACAGGCGGTCGGTAATGCACCGCTTCGCGGAGGTCGTCGCCGCCGACATGCAGAGGCAGGCGCGCGCGATCGGAGTCCGGAGCCGCGACTTCCGCTTCATCGCGCTGGGGATCGTGGGCGCAGTCAACGAGCTCGTCATCGAGTGGCTCACCCTCGAGGAGCAGCCCCCCGTCGAGTTCCTGCGCGACGAGCTGCTGGTGGTTCTCGTCGCCATCATCGAGGGCGCCTCGGCGGCCGACGATTACCTGGAGAAGCGGACCCCCAGGGGCGAGAGGAGGCAAAAGAGTCGATGGCTCAAGTCATGGTCGTGACCGGCGGTGCGAGCGGCATCGGGCGAGGACTCGCCCGGAGACTCTACGAGCACGGCCACAGCCTCCTCGTGACAGACGTCAACGAGGAAGGTCTCCGCAAGGCCGCCGAGGCCGACGGGCTGCGGGACGCCGGACGCGTCTCGCTCCTGCGCCTCGACGTGCGGGATCCCGCCGCCTGGGCGGCCGCGGTGGGCAGCGTCGTCTCGCGCTGGGGTCGGCTGGACGTGCTCTTCAACGTCGCGGGCGTCCTGGTCCCGGTCTGGACGCGCGACGCGAAACCGGACGACGTCGAGCGGACGATGGATATCAACGCCAAGGGGTTGATGCACGGAACGAACGCGGCTGTGCGCCAGATGGTCATCCAGAAGCACGGCCACATCGTCAACGTCGCCTCGCTCGCGGGGATCGTCCCCGTCCCGGGTCTCGCGATCTACAGCGCGTCGAAGCACGCGGCGCGCGCGTACTCGATCGCCGTGGCCCAGGAGGTCCGCGGCGACGGCGTCTTCGTGACCGCCGTTTGTCCGGCGCTCGTCGCCACGCCGATGATGGACATCCAGATCGAGCGCGAGGAGGCGACGTTCGCCTTCTCGGGCAAACGAGCTCTCACGGTCGACGAAGTCGTGACGGCGATCGTCGAGCGTGCCCTCGTGCGCAAGCCGCTCGAGCTCGTCGTCGCCGTCCCGGGCAGCGGTCAAGGCGTCGTGGCCAAGGTGGGCAATGCCGTCCCCCGGCTCGCCATGCGCCTCGGTGGCCGCGTCGCGCGGGCGGGCCGCCAGCATCAGGGCAAGCTGCGCAAGGAGCGATGAGCGGCCCGTGCACGCCCCGTCGCCAAGCAAGTGAGCCTCGCGCTCGACCAGCGGCGACGCCTGAGTTACGGATCTGCTCCCCACGATGAGAGCTTCCGTACGCTGGTTGCGCGAGCTCTGCCCCGGGCTCCCCGCCGACGCGGGCGCCATTGCCGATCGGCTCACGACGGCGGGGCTGGAGGTCGAAGGCATGGAAGCCTTCGGCCTCGGGGCCGAGGCATGCGTCGTTGGCCGGGTCGTCTCCTCGCGGGCGCATCCGTCGCGGAGCGGATTGCGCATGGTCAGCGTCGACGCCGGCGGGGCGCCATGCGAGGTCGTGTGCGGCGCGCCGAACGTGCCGGAGCCCGGCGGGCTGGTCGTCCTCGCGCCGATCGGCGCCCACCTCCCAGCCAGGGGGATGACCATCGAGCGACGTGCGATCGCCGGCGTCACGAGCGAGGGCATGATCTGCAGCGAGGCGGAGCTCGGACTGGGCGACGACGCGGACGGAATCCTTGTGCTCCCCGCGGGAGTCGCCAATCCAGGCACCCCGGTCGTCGGGGCGCTCCCGTTCGCTCGGGACACGATCCTCGAGGTGGGTTTGACCCCCAATCGCCCCGACGCCCTCGGGCACGTCGGTCTCGCGCGCGAGGCCGCAGCGCTCTTCGCCGTGCCGTTCGAGGCGGAAGCGGTCGGGGCGCCTAACGGGGCCGTGGTGGACGAGGCCCTTGGCAAGTACGTGTCGATCACGGTCGAGGACGGAGAGCGTTGCCCGCATTACGGGGCTGCCGTCCTGCTCGGCGTGAAGGTCGCGCCATCTCCCCTCGATGTCCGGTGGCGGCTCTCGTCGCTCGGCGTGCGGCCCATCTCCAACGTCGTCGACGTCACGAACATCGCGATGCTCGAGTTCGGCCACCCGATGCACGCCTTCGACCTCGACCGGGTGCGTGGCTCGGCCATCGTCGTCCGGCGCGCGCGCGTGGGCGAGAAGCTCCGGACGCTCGACGGCGTCGACCGCGCGCTCTCCGAGGACGATCTGGTCATCTGCGACGGCGAGGGCCCCGTCGCGCTCGCCGGGGTGATGGGCGGGGGAGAGAGCGGCATCACGGCGACGACGTCGCGCGTCCTACTCGAGTGCGCGTACTTCGATCCGCCCGGGATACGCCGGGCGTCGCGTCGCCACGGGCTCCACACCGAGTCGAGCCACCGCTTCGAGCGCGGCGTCGACTGGGGAGATACGCGCGCAGCGCTCGATCGGGCCGTGTCCCTGGTCGCGGGCCTCACCCGGGCAACGCCCCTGAAGGACGCGCCTATCGTCGAAGCGCGCCCTCTCGCCAGGCGCATCGTGGCCCTGCGCCACGAACGGCTGTGCGCCCTGGTCGGCACGGACGTCGATCGCGACGAGGGTCGCGCCGTTCTCGAACGCCTTGGCTTCGTGTACAAGGCGTCGCCCTCCGGGGGCGACGCCTGGGAAGTGCCGAGCTTTCGCCCGGACGTCTCGCGAGAGGTCGATCTCGTCGAGGAGGTGACGCGCGTGCGCGGCCTGGACAAGATCCCGACGACGCTGCCCGCGATCCGGCCGTCGCGCGACGCCGCTCCACGCGAAGGGCTCGCGCGTCGCGCGCGTGCGGCCGGCGTTGCCCTCGGGCTGAGCGAGGCGATGACGTACGCCTTCGTCAGCCCACGCGATCTGGACGTCGTCGGCGCCCCCCCCGCGGCGGTCGTCCTCCGCAACCCGCTCACGGAGGATCGCTCCGTGATGAGGACGAGCCTCTTGCCCGGGCTGCTCGGCGCGCTCGCCCACGCCCGCCGGCATGGAGAGCACGACGCCCGTTTGTTCGCCGTCGGCGCCCTATTCCTGGCGTCGGGCGACCCGCTGCCGGACGAGCGCCTCGCATTCGCCGCCATCCTCGCCGGCGAGCGCCGCGGGAGGCTGGCGAAGCCCGAGCCGGTCGATGTGTGGGACGCCAAGGGCCTCGCCGAGGGGCTCGTCTCCCGCATGATGCGACTGGACGCCACGGTGCGCCTCGCCGGCATGGACGAGTCTCGCCCGCGCGCGCTGCACCCGCGCGGGGCTGCATGGATCGACGTCGGCACGAAGCGAGTCGGGTCGCTCGGTCCGCTTCACCCCGACGTGGCCGACGCGTTCGACGTCGAGGGTGCCGTCGTGGTGGAGATCGATCTCGAGGCGCTCCACCGGATCGGTGCTCTCCCGCTGCGCTACGCGCCTTTGCCCAGGTTCCCGTCGAGCACGCGCGATCTCGCCGTAGTCGTCGTCGACGACGTTGCTGCCGGAGACGTGGAGCTCGCCGCGCGGGAGGCCGCCGGAGGGCTCGCCGAGCACGTAGCGCTTTTCGACCGCTTCTCGGGCGGCAGCGTCCCGCAGGGGCACTCTAGCCTCGCGCTCCACGTGGTCTACCGCGCGTCCGACCGCACGCTCACCGACGCCGAGGTCGATGCGGCGCACGCGCGGGTAGTTGCGAGCGTCCAGAAGCGCTTCGGGGCCACGCTGCGGAGCTGACGCTGCATGAGCGCCATGCAGGCATCGTCTCCGTCGCTTTCCGGCGCCGTCCTCTCGCGCCGGTGGAGGCTCGCGCAAAAGCTGGGAGCGGGCGGGATGGGCGAGGTCTACGCAGCGGCGCCGATCGACGGAGGGCCGCGCGTCGCGGTGAAGGTGCTGCGCACCGAGTTCATCCTCGAGCCCGAAGTCCTCGCACGCTTCCTCGAGGAGGGACGGACGTGCATGCGCCTCATCCATCCGAACATCGTCCGCGTGCTCGAGTGCACGGAGGCTGAGGACGGCTCGCCGTACATCGTCATGGAGCTTCTCGAAGGGGTCCCCCTCGCGGCGTATACGGGGAACGGCGGGCGCGTGCCCCCGGCGCAGGCGGTGCCCATTCTGCAAGGAATCCTCGCGGGGCTGGCCGCCGCCCACGCGGCCGGCGTCATCCATCGTGACCTCAAGCCGGACAACGTGTTCCTGACGCGCGACCACGAGGGCACGTTCGTGGTCAAGCTGCTCGATTTCGGCGTCGCGAAGGTCATGGACGCCGCGGGCGGGATGGGTAACCGGACGCGCTCCGGGATGCTCCTGGGGACGCCGGCGTACATGAGCCCCGAGCAGGTCAAGAACGCCAAGGACGTCGACCCCCGGGCGGACCTCTGGAGCGCCGGCGTCATGTTCTACGAGATGCTCACGGGGCGCTGCGCCTTCCCGGCGCCCACCGAGTTCGCTCGCCTGACGGCGGCGCTCACCGTGGAGCCGGACCGCGCGGAGACGATCGATCCTGACCTGGCGCCGCTTGCGCCCTTCATCGCGCGCTGCCTGAAGAAGAACCGCGACGAGCGCTTTGCCAGCGCGGTCGACATGGCGCGGGCCCTCACGGCCGCGGCGACGAGGTCCGCCAGCGACCCTCCGCCCACGCTGGGCTCGGGCCTCGGGTCGGGCGGGACGCTCGCGAGTCGGCCGGCGGACCTGGTCGTCGATCGGGTGCCTCATGTCGCGTTGGTCGATCTGCCTCGTGCGCCGGCGTTCTACGAGGACTGGTCGCGGCGCCAGCGCGGCGTCGCGCCAGGGGTCGTCGTGGCGCTCGTCGTCGCGGCCCTCGCGGCGGGGTTGCTGCTCGGCTGGTCGCTCGCGCGGGCGATGGGGTGACGAAGGACGCTTGAGGCCGGCGCCCCGGCCTTGTTAGCCTTGAATGAGCCGTATCCTAGGGAGCCGGAATCCATGAGCGACGCCCCCATCGACCCGCGTTACCTCGAGACGTTCCCCCAATGGCTGCGCAGCCTCGGCGAGGACGCCGCGGCGCTTGGCGAGACCGTGGCCTCCCGCCCGGCCGCGAACGATCCCGCCACGCGGTCGCTCGTGGCGGGGCTCAATTACATCTTCAAATCGCTCGATCTCATCCCGGACGGGATCGAGGATCTCGGCTCCCTCGACGACGCGTTCGTCCTGCGCGTGGCGTGCGCGCACGCCGTCGCGGCCAGCGCCGATGTGAAACAGGGCGCCGTGCAGCGCCTGAGCGACGACGCGCGAGCGGTCTCCGATTTCCTCGGGCCGGACTACCCGCGCCTCGAAGCGTACGTGCGAGCCCTCGGAAAGGGGGCGGCGAGGGGACGCACCGTGGAGGACATCGTCACGGAGGACGGGCTGCGCACGCAGTTCCTCCACGAGGTGAAAGCCTGGGCGCAGGCCTATCAGGCGCCGAGCTTCACCCGGGATCCGAAGACGCTCGTGAAGATGAAGGCGTTCCTGAGCGCGAAGCTCCCCGGGTGAGACGCGTTCAGGTCGCCCCCGGCGGAGGCCTGTGCTCGAGATCGCTCCGAAGACGGAACGCGAGACGCTCGCGGTCCGTGTCATCGCGAACGGCGGCGGCCCGGAAGCACAGGCCGGCACGGTCGAGCACCCGTGCGAGCGCGGGGTCGTCGTGGTCGGCCACGCGCCGCGCCAGGCGTGCGACGCGCTCGCGCACGTTGCGGCTGGCCTCCACCCACACGACGGCCTCGGCCTCGCCAACCGTCTCCTCCACGAGCACGAGCACGCCCGGACCCTCCGGAGCGCGGTCCACCTGAGCCACATCGAGCGGCCAGTCGTCCGTCCAGGACGGTCCCGTGGGTGCTTCGCGACGCGGGAACGCCTCCGGGTGATGCGCCGGCACGCCGACCATCGCGCGCATCACGTCGAGCGCCGAGACGATGCCGACGGCCGAGCCTGCGCCGTCCACCACGACCAGAACGTGCGTGTTCTCCGCGGCGAGCATTCTTGCCACTCTTTCGATGCCTTGTGCAGTATCGACACACTTCGCGGGGCGACTCATGCGCTCTCCCGCGGTGCCGGCGCTGTCGAGGACCGAGCACGCGCTCACCATACCGAGGGGGCGGCGTCCGTCGTCCACGACCGCGATGCTGCTGACGGCGTAGGCGCGCAGAAGGTCACGGACCGTCTGGGCCGGGGTCTCCGGGCCCACGGCCACAAGCTCGCGGTTCATGATTTCCGCGACGGACCTCGCCACGCCCGTTTCAGAAGCAAGAGGCGCGCCCGTCGCCCGCGAACGCGGTTTTCCGCCACCTCATGCGCTCGGGTAACGTGGATAAGGGGGCGACCCAGGAACGGCTGAATGGACGGAGACCCTTTCGACCTCCTCGGAGACGTCATCGACGGACAGTTCCGGGTGGACTCGTTCGCAGGCGAGGGTGACCTGAGCGTCGTTTACAAGGGCCACCATCTCGGCGTGGACGCCCCTGTCGCGATAAAATTCCTGGATCTGCCCGCGACGCTGGATCAGGCGCTCGCTCGCCCTCTCGTGGACGGGTTCAAGGAGGCCAGCCGGGTGCACTACCGACTGGCCCGCGGCAACCTCAACATCGCGCAGAGCATCGCGAGCGGCACCACGCTCCTGCCGCGCAGCGGAGCGGTCGTCCCGTATCTGGTGCGCGAATGGTTCGAGGGGCAGTCGCTCGCCTCCGACCTTGCCCGCCGGCGCGAGGAGAAGAAGTCGGGGCGTTCGATCGAGGAGGCGCTCGCGCTCCTCGAATCCGCCTTCGACGGAGTCGCCTTTGCGCACCAAGAGGGCACGGTGCACCTGTCCATCAACCCGAGTAACCTCTTCGTCGCGAAGCGGGGCGACGCCGCGACGCTCAAGGTGCTCGACTTCGGGATCGCCCAGACCATGAACGACCTGATGACCGGGGTTCCTCCGGCATCGCGCCCCGAGACGGGCCTTCGAGTCCTCTTTCCGGCTTACGCCGCGCCCGAGCAGCTCGACAGGTCGGTGGGCAAGACGGGCCCGTGGACCGACGTCTACGCGCTGGCTCTCGTGACGCTGGAGGTGCTTTCGGACCGCGTCGTCATGGCGGAGCTGGATACAGGAGCCATCGTCGAGCACGCGCTCGACGCGAAGCGGCGGCCGAGTCCCGCGGCGCACGGTCTGAAGCTCCCCGGCAACCTGGATCTCGTGCTGTCGCGCGCGGTGATGCGGGCGCCCGCCCAGAGGCATGCCAGCGCCGGCGCTCTGTGGCGTGACATCAAGAGCTCGGTGCGAAGGAGCACCTCGGGCCCCATCCCCGTCGCTGTCGTCCCGGCCGATCCCACGAAAATACCGGTGCCGCCGCCGCCCGAGCCTCCGCAGGGGATCCGTCCCCCCGATGGCACGAAGATCAGGCCGAAGACGCTCATGGGGATCGGCGTTTCTACCGTCGTCGTCGGGTCTCTGGGCAAGAGGGCCAAGCTTCCCTCCACGCCGTCGGTCGTTACGGCGCCTATGTCGTTCGAGCCGGTCACCCGGCCCGCGCTCGGTCCTGTGCTTCAGGCCGAGCAAGAGCCTGAGCCAGCGACGGCCCCCGTGCTCGCGCCAGTGCTTTCGCCTGCGACTGCGTTCGCGCCTGCGCCTGCGCCTGCGTTCGCGCCTGCGCCCGCGCTCGCGCCCGAGCCCGGGCCCGCGCCCGCGTTCGCACCGTTCGACTTCCCTCTCGGCCGCATTCCGCTGCCCGCAATCCACCGCCTATCCCGTGCCCAGCTCGTCGTGGCAGCCGGTATCGTCGCCGGCGCGTTGCTCCTTCTCGTCGCCATCGTCGCCATCGTCGGCCTGGCCCATCGCCAACCGGCGCCGCCGGTCGCGCTCCAGCCGGCGACGTCCGTCCCGCCTGCCGAGCCGTCCGCTCTGCAGCGGCCGCCCGAGCCTGCGGCTCCTGAACCCGCAGCAGCCGAGCCTGCACCGACCGTCCCAGCCAAGCCCTTCAACGCCTACGCGGCACGACGATCCCTCGACGCGACATCGGGTGCGGTCCTGAAGTGCCGGCGCGACAAGACCTGGGGGGTCGCGTCGGCCATCGTGACCTTCGCGAACGACGGCGCCGTGAGCCATGTCGTCGTGGGCAGGCCCTTCGCGGGCACCCCGACGGGCGAATGCGTTTCCAGCGAGCTCTCGGCGGCGCACGCCCCGCCCTTCACGAGCGGCCGGGGCACCCTCGTCTATCGCTTCTTCGTGGCGCTCAAGTAAGAAGAGAGCTGGCCGGATGGGGACCCTGACGAGCGTCGACCGATACCTCGCGTCTCTTCCCGGCGGGCTCGAAGCCTACAGGGAGTGCACTCACAAAGGGGTGCCCCTCGGCGTCTGGCTCAGGCGCAGTCCGATCGCCGGTCTCGCCGAGCTCGTCCCTTCGAAGGTCGGTGATCTCCTGCGCGCGCCGGGCGATCTCCCCCCGTGGGTCCCGGAGGTCCACGCGAACGTGATCTACCTGGCGATGCGCGAGGCGCGCTTCGCGGACGACGCCGCCTTTCTCGCGCACGCGAGCGAATGCAACCGCGCGGTGCTCGACACGCCGGCGAACCGCGTCCTCTTCTGGGCGGCGTCGCCGCGCGCCATCTTGCGCGGGGCCGAGGTCCGCTGGCGCTCGCTGCACCTCGGAACCAAGATCGATGTGCGATTCCCGAGCGCGGTCTCCGCCGATGTCGAGCTCACCTTTCCACCGAACCTCATGCCCGAGATCGTGCTTCGCGGGAACGCGGTGGCGGCCGCCGTCGCTCTGGAGAACGCCGGCGCCCGGGACGTCGAGATAGACTTGCGCGCCGTGGACGCGACGCGGGGAGCATTCTTCTGCAGATGGCGCTGACGCGGCTGGCCGGGGAGCAGTCCCCCCGCCGGACGTCAGCGTGACGCTGGCGATACGCTCAACCTGGGAGCGATGGGCCGTATGATCCTCGTCGCCGCAGCGAGGCTGGCCTCCAGCAGCGGGTCAGCCTTCGGGCGCCCGAGGCAGCGGATGAGAAGAGCGGCCTCGTCATGTTCGCCGACGCGCAGCGTCTGCGGCGGAGTCGGAGCCCCGGCGACCTCGCGGGACCACTTGAAGACCTGCGGATCGTCCTGCCGCTCGATCTCGAAGCGCGAAGGGCTCGCGGTGGCGCCGCCGCACTCGATGGCGACCCGGAGGATCGCGCCGGGCAATACGTCCCGGCGGGGGCGGTGCTCGAACCGCGCCACGACCTTGCCGAGCGTCACCTCTCCCCACGTGGGCCCGCGGCGCCACTCGACCGAGCCGGCGCCGAGCGACAGGGCGTGGGCCATCCACCCGAAGAGCAGACCTGCCTGCGTACTGGCCACGTCGAGCTCGCCCTCGCGAGGCGAGAACTCGATGGTGACGCGATCGACGGAGCGGGCGCAACGCGTGCATCCGGGGTCGTCGAAGAAGCGTGCGACGAGCTCCTGCAGCGGGCGGAGACGGATCCAAGTGAGGTCTGCGAGCGCGTACCTGCCGCGCGAGTGCCCGGCGATGCTCGAGAGCTTCTCGATGTCGCGCAGGTCCATCTCGCCCGAATTGACGACGACCAGGTCGGCGCTCAGGACGGCTCGGTCGAACAGGTCGTCGAAATCGGGCAGATCCCCCACCCACCACAGGCACACGGGCAGGTCGGAGAGGATCAGGCGGTCGATGTTCTGAGGCAACCACTCGCGGGCGGCGCCGATGGCCTCGATCGTGATGGCGTCGCCGCAGGGAGCGCCGCCGGCGGGGGGCTGGTGAAGCGCGGCGTCGGCCGTGATCGTCGGCGCCGCGCCATCCTTCCAGACGACGACCATCGTCCGCGAGGGTTGCACCCGCGCGACCTGCGCGACGACGTTCACGGCCCGGTCGAAGAGGCCCGGCTCGTTCACCAGCGCGACCAGCGTGAGCAGCTCGACCCGCGCCGCCTTCGACCGGCGCGCCTCCTCTTCCCAGAGCCGCCCGATCTCGCGCTCGACGGCGTCGAGCGACAGCCTCACAGGCGCCTCCACGCCCGGCCATCGCGCTCGACCAGATCGGTCGCCTCGCGGGGGCCCCAGGTGCCCGCCGGGTAGGTCGGCAGGTCGTGTACGCCGCTGTTCGCCCAGCGCTCGAGGACGGGGGTGATGAACTGCCACGCGGCGCTCACCTCGTCGGCGCGCGCGAAGAGCGTCGGATCGCCGAGCATGGCGTCGAGGATGAGGCGCTCGTACGCCTCGGGGCCGCTCCCGCCGAACGTGGACCCGTACCGGAAGTCCATCGTGACCGGCCGGAGCGTCATCGACGGACCGGGCACCTTGGCTACGAAGCGCAGGCCGATCCCCTCGTCCGGCTGGATGCGGATCGCGAGGACGTCGGGCTCCACCGGGCCCCCTTGCGCGAGGAGGGCGTGCGGCACGTGCTTGAAGTGGACGCTGATCTCCGTGATCCGCTTGGTGAGCCGCTTGCCCGCGCGCGCGTAGATTGGCACCCCCGCGAACCGCCAGTTGTCGATCTCCATCCGCATCCCGACGAACGTCTCGACGGTCGACGCCGGGTTGACGTTGGGCTCTTGCCGGTAGCCGGGGACGGGCTTGCCGGCGAAGCTCCCCGCCGCGTACTGGGCGCGGACCACGGCCCGATCGATGGCCTCGCCGCGGATCGGCTTCAGCGCGCGCAGGACCTTGACCTTCTCGTCACGCACCTCGTCGGCCGTGAACGCGACCGGAGGCTCCATCGCGATGACCATGAGCAGCTGCAACAGGTGGTTCTGGACGATGTCGCGCATCGCCCCGGCCTCCTCGTAGAACTTGCCCCGCCCCTCGACGCCGATGTCCTCCGCGACCGTGATCTGGATGTGGTCGACGTGGTTTCTGTTCCAGAGCGGCTCGAAGATCGCGTTGCCGAACCGCAGGGCGACGATGTTCTGGACGGTCTCCTTGCCAAGATAGTGGTCGATGCGGAAGATTTGCCTCTCGTCGAAGACGCGGTGCAGATCGTGGTTCAGGGCGTCGCCGCTCGCGAGGTCTCGCCCGAAGGGCTTCTCGACGATGATGCGCGTGTACTTGGTCGCGTCGTTCCCGGCGGCGACGAGCCCCGCGGCGGCGAGGTTGTCGTTCACGACGCGGAACGAGCTCGGAGGAATCGCGAGGTAATAGAGACGATTGCCTCGCGTGCCGTTCCGCCGGTCGAGCTCTTCGAGCTTCTCGCGCAGCCGGCCGAAGTTCGCCGGGTCCTCGAACTTGCCGGCCATGTAGTGCAGGCGGCTCGCGAAGTCGTCCCACACGGCGTCATCGATGGGCTTGCGGCGGGAGAACTGGGCGACGGCCTCGCGCATCATCGCGCGGAACTGCTCGTCGCTCCGCTCCGACGTCGCGAACCCCAGGATCGAGGTGCCCGGCGGCAGGAGCCTCGAGACAGCCAGGTTGTAGAGGGCCGGGAAGAGCTTGCGCTTGGCCAGATCGCCGGACGCGCCGAAGATGACGAAGACGCAAGAAGCGGGGGTGCGCTCGGTCTCGAGGCCGGCGCGGAAGGGGTTGTCCGTCGTCATCGCCGGCTCACGCCTTCTTGACGGAGTGACCTCCGAACTGGTTCCTCAGCGCCGCGAGGATCTTGGCGCCGTACGACTCCTCCTGGCGCGACCGGAACCTCGCTTGCAAGGACAGCGTGATGATCGGCGCGGGGACGTCCTGATCGATCGATGCCTGCACCGTCCAACGGCCCTCGCCCGAGTCGGCGACCCAGCCGCGGATCGATTTCAGATCGGTGTCGTCCTTCAACGCGCTCTCGAGGAGCTCGAGAAGCCAGGAGCGGACGACCGAGCCGTGCCCCCAGATGCTAGCGATCTTGTGGAGGTCGAGGCCGAAGGGGGAGGTCTTCATGATCTCGAACCCCTCGGCGTAGGCCTGCATGAGGCCATACTCGATCCCGTTGTGTACCATCTTCACGTAGTGCCCGGCGCCCGCGGGGCCCATGTGGGCGTAGCCATCGGCGGGCGCGAGCGTCTTGAAGATGGGCTCGCAGAGCTTCACGGCCTCGGGTGCGCCGCCCACCATCAGGCAGTAGCCGTTCTTCAGGCCCCAGACGCCGCCGCTCGTGCCCGCGTCGCAGAAGAGCACCCCCTTATGC
>Ga0209415_10002679_pt1 | contig 33212 bp, 28 predicted proteins | sample PeaSoiSIISIP2007_FD_187696 | JGI IMG/M metagenome (GOLD analysis project Ga0209415, IMG submission 187696) | Peat soil microbial communities from Weissenstadt, Germany - SII-SIP-2007 (SPAdes) (version 2) | ecosystem: Environmental > Terrestrial > Soil > Wetlands > Peat | place: Germany... | reverse complement strand
GCGGGATACCGGGTTCGCGTTTTCTGTATTCGACTACACCACGGATGTCGGTTATAGCTTCCCGTCGAACGGCGTTTATAACGACGGCTTCTATGAGTGGATGCTGGGCGCCAGCGGCGAGAGCCTTCTCCAGGTCGGCACGGGCGACTTCTACACACTGATTGTCGGATTCCAGGCTCAACAATTTTCGGGAATGGGAGTATACCTGAATCCCGACGGGATCGAGAACGCGGCGAGCTTTGCTCCCATTACGAACTCGTTGGCTCCGGGCGAGTATGTCATTTTGTTCGGCAGCGGGCTCGCATCGAACGCGCAGGCGACCACTCTTCCTTTGCCGGCGACCCTCGGGGGCGCGGGATCCACGGTGGACAGCACCACGGCTCCGCTGCTCGGCGCTGCGCCGACGCTGCTGAACATTTTTCTTCCGAATGAGACGCCGACATACAGCCTTGCTACGTTTCAGGTAACTGCAAACGGCTCGTCCTCGAATCAGGTGACGCTTTACACGGCATCCACCGCTCCCGGCGTTTTTACGTCGACGGCCAACGGCATTGGACCCGCCGATGTGTTTCATGGAAACTACACTTACGTGACCCAGAGTAGTCCGGCGGTTGCTGGAGAAACGCTGTTCTTTTATGCGACTGGTCTGGGCGCGACCACTCCGGTGGTCCCGGATGGAGCCGCCGCGCCGTCCAGCCCCAGCGCGATGGTCAACGATCCGAACCTGTTCGTCGACATTTTCGATTCGAACGGCAATTTCAACCCGGTTCAAATCGGTTTCGCGGGACTGACCCCGACGCTTGCGGGAGTTTACCAGGTGAATTTTACGGTGCCGTCAGGCGTGGCGTCAGGGATCGGCTACCTGGAAGTCAGCACCACGGACGGATATACATCCGAGGCGAAGATCTATATGAAGTGAGAATTTAGTGAGCTGTCCAAAGGGTTGACCGTTCTGTTGGAACTTCAGCACCGACCGCTTCCTTTGGTCGCGGCTCATGCCGCGCCGTTCGCGAGCCGCGACCGGAGGAAGCGGTCGGTCCAACGGGTGCCGTCGACGACATCGAAATTCCTAGCCGAGAAACGTGAGCTTCTGGGAACCGAAGTTCGCGAAATTCGGAAATACCGTGGCGAGCGCGCCATCCGGGATGCCGAACCAGGAGCACAATGTCGCGCCGTACTGATCAATCGCCGTGGTCGGAATCCAGCGGCCGCGCATATCGGTGTCGTTCGGACCGCCCAGCTCGAAAGTCGGGAACTGGCCGTAAATCTGCCCGCCCTGCACGGCGCCACCCAGCACCAGATGATGGCTGCCCCAAGCATGATCACTGCCGTCGGACGTGGTGGGCTGGAACGTGCGGCTGAAATCGGACTCCGTAAACGTCGTCACGTTCTGAGCCACGCCTAATTCCTGGGTCGCGTTATAAAACGCCGCCAGCGCCGGGCTTAACTGAGCGTACAAAGTGTTGTGCGTTTCGAGTTCGGTCGTGTGAGTATCGAATCCGCCGAGCGAGCAGAAGAAAATCTGGCGCTGCATGCCGAGATCGGAGCGCACCTGAATGATCTGCGCCACTTGCTGCAATTGCTGGCCGATGCTGGTGGTAGGGAACGTAGTCTTTAGCGCGGTCACCTTCGCGAGCGCGGCCGCCAGCGCGGATGCATCGCCGATGCTGGTGGCGAGCGTGTTATCGGCGGCCTGCGCCAGAGAGACTCCGCTTTCGGTGGTCATCAGAAGATTATTGAGCGCGGTCCAGCGCGCCTGCGATCCGGCGGATGCGTTGAATCCGGTTAACGTCAGCGACTCTCCCGGCGAAAGCGCGACCGGCTGAGTGTTTGCTCCACTGCCCAACAGCGCATTTCCGGCGACGGAGAAGAACGTCGGGAATTTCGTCGAATTGATGTTCTGCGACGCGATGTAGTCGGCCGCGCGGCCGCCCCATCCGGTCGGGCTGTGACCTTGCGCGACCGAGGTCTGCCACTGCAACTGCTGATCGGAATGCGAAAAAAGATTCAACGGCACGGGCGCCTGCGAGGCTTGATACTGCGCGCGCGTCAGCGGTTGCACCAGCGATCCTACATTGGCGACCACCGCCAGCTCTTTCGAAGAGAATAGACTGGCCACTTCGGCGAGCTTGGCATGAAACGCGTAGGGAGCGCCGGACGTGCTGGTCACGGTCGGCGTGAGCGAACTGGCACTCAGCGCGAGGCTTCCGCGAATGGAGTTGTATGCCTGGTAGCTGGCGTCGTCCATGGGGATGAGCGTATTGTTCGAATCGTTACCACCGAACAGGAAGACGCAGACCAGCGCTTGATATTCGGCGCTGGTGCTTTGGGCGAGCGCCGAAATCAGTCCGGCCGGGCGCAGCGCGAGCGATCCAACGGCCGCGGCGCCGATGCGAATGAATCCACGACGAGTAGGCATACAAAATAATCCTCTTTATTGAATGACTTGATATTCGCCCGAGGCCAGTGTTAGATACAGCGCGGCTTGCGCTTTTTGCGTTGGAGTGGTCACCGCATTTACAGCATCGGTGGCCTGCTGCTGGAGCGCGGCCGACATGCTCGAATGCAGGAACACATAACTGATGTACTGGAGCAGGGTCGAGGTGCCGGCCGATGCGGCGGAGACGAACGGAGCGAGACTCACTTTGGTCCCCTTGTCGAGCGCGCCATACAGCGCGGCGTTGATGGTATCGCCGCGATTGGCTACGGTCTGCGTCGAATAAATCTGAAATTCGGGACCCAGCAGGCCGCCTTGGATTCGATACTGCGGCGAGAAGTAACTGAACACGCTGGGCGGATTGAACAAATCCTCGCTCATGTTGGTGGCGTCGTTGAAGACCGCGCTGGTGGCGCCGAGCGTCGCGTTCAGGCCGCGTAAGAGACCGGTCATGAAAAGAATCGGCTCGCGCAGATGGCCGAAAGCCGGGTTCACCGCCGCGTTCGGATCGTCGCCGGCACGCGCTTCCGGATCGGTAAGGATCGCGGTGATCACAGCCTGCATGTTGCCGGTCACGTGATTGCCGTCGTTCTGAAAAACTTGTGCGACGCGCTGAATGTACGCCGGGCTCGGATTGCTGGTCACCAGATGCTGAATCAACTGCTGCGATACGAAGGGCGCCATGGTCGGCTGCGCCATCAGCGCGTTGATCAGCGAGTCGAGATCCTGCTCCGCGCTCTGTCCGGCTGAAACCTGAATGGTCCCAAGCAGCGTTTTCCCGGTCGTGTCGTGATTCGCTTCCACCGCGAACATCTGGCCGATGTAATACGCGGGATTGTTGCCCCTGGGGGTCGCGTTTGGAGCGGTAGGGTAAGTCCACCCAGTGAGCAGTTTGGCGTTATTGTCGACGTCGTTCTGCGTGTAGGTCGGGATAGGATTGTGATTCGCGTCGAGCACCGCCGACCCGTCGATATTGAGCTGCGTCAAGCCCAGCGTGAAGAGCTGCATCAGCTCCCGGCCGTAGTTTTCGTTGGGCGACGTGCCCTTGGCGGGATTGGCTTTATTGTTATTCGCCATGCTCAGATAGCTGCCCATGGCGGGATTCAGCGTGACGGCCTTGATGATATCCCGATAATTTCCGAATGCGTTATCGCGAAACAGACGCCAGTAGGGCGGATACGCGTAGGCGCTGGTCACCTGTACCGCCGATACCACCCAGATTTGCGACAGAGCGAACGCTATTCGCTGACGAAGCTGATCGTTCCCGGTGACGGCGTTCTGAAAAAACGCACGCTGCACCGGCTGCAAATTCCGGTTGTTCTTGCCGGCCGAATTGAGAATGGGTTGATCCGGCAGATCGGATGTGTTCAACGAAAATTGCGAGGCCAGCCAATTCGCAATTCCCATTTGCTCGAGTTGGGCGATGGCGGCCGGCGTGGGCCCCCAAGTCGCTTGATCGAGGAAGCGAGAAGCGGCGCGATCCGATAGCTGCGGCGTTACAGCCGTTTGCGCCTGAATGAAACTACTGGTGAATAGTACTGAAATGACAATGCGATACAACTTTTTCATGAATTCTCGCCTCGCGGTAGCACAAACGTGGAAACCCGCTCGTCGAAAAAAAGTTGCCGGTTGTTTTCCGGTTTACTTCGCGCCGTCGGACTTGCGTGCGCCGCCTAAGATGTCCGGCATGGCGTAATTGCCTTCGTGGCAGGCGTATTCAAAGACCGGACCCGCAGTCGCCACAAAGGGATACTCCATGGTCCATTGCCTGGTGAACGTGGTTGGATCGTCGATGGTGGCTCGGTACAGAATCGTGTTCGCGTCCGCGCGTGAAAATCTTTCAATCACGTGAAGATTCTCGCCGGTTCCGCGGAACGCGGTCTGATCGGTGAAGTTCGTGGTGTCCACCACCAGCGTGTCCCCTTCCCAATGGCCGACCGAATCCCCGAGCCAGCGGTGAACATCTTTCGAAACGTGTGTGCCGCCGATGCGGATGACGCGAACGTCGTGCACCATTTCCACCAGAATCATTACGTAGCCGGGAGTCTGCACGATCTGATAATTGCTGTTGTAGAGCGCGGGAATCATCGGCGGGCCCGATGTGGACCCGAATCCGACGATGCAGCGTTCCGCAAGCGGGCGGTCTTTGACACCGTTATAGCGGTCATAATTCCTCATCATCGCGGCGATACGCTTCTTCGCTTCGTCCGTCATGGGCGGAGCTTTGCCGTCCGGCGGATCGACAATCAGCGAAGTTCGCTTCACTCCATCCACGCGCGCCAGTTCCGATCCGCGGTCGATGAACAGGTTGTTGTAGCCGCCCACCGCATTGGCCCCGTTGATGCGGGCCAACAGAGGGGAATCCTCACGGTCGATGTCGTTGGTTTCGAGATCCTTCTTCTCATACGCCCGCGCTTCCGCATCGGTAAGCGTGGCTTTCCCCGCGAACTCGGCCGGGCGATCCATCGGCGTCAGCGTCGCATTGGTCCAGGTTCCCTGAAGATCCGGGTGACCGTCCGGCGTACGCGGGACGGTCCAGTTTCGCGCACTGGATTTCGATGAGGATGTCTGGCCCGGCAGAGGCGCAGCCAACATGAGCGAAAGCGCTCCAATGGATACGAGAAACCGTGCGATCATTTGGTCTCCTTCTGGGGTGCATTATAGTACGGCGAATCGTGGGCGCTTGTTACGTTACAGACGCTTGCTGAAAACCGCCGAGTGAAACGAGACCGTGTGGGCGCGCATCTCTGAACTTGGAACCCATGGCAATTGCAAGAATTTGCCCGACCTGTGGGTGGAGCGATATCCGGGCGTCGATGCGGCAGGGCATCATCGACGGAGCGATGCGGATCTTCTTTCTGGCTCCGTTTCGTTGCCGGAAATGCAGGTCGCGGTTTTATCGTCTGTCGGTCCGCGCGACGTTTACCAGATCATGGCCCGTTCCGCCGCGCGAACTCGCGTTTTCAATTCTTCTTCTCGACAATGACCGGTCTCTGCGACGGCTCTTTCGGCGGATGCTCGAAAAAGAGGGCTACCTGATCCACGAGGCGTCCTCCTGTAACGAGGCTACAAGAGAGTTGCGCGGCGAGAGCCTCGATCTGGTGATTGCAAATCTGCATTACCCGACCGCATTTGGGCTGACGGCTCTCCGGGCGATGAGAGAGACGTATCCCAAGGCGAAAATCATCGCACTCTCGGACCCGGATAGCGCCCAGCAGATTCAAGCCGAGATACCGGGGAAATTGGCGATCCTCCAAAAACCTCTGAGCGCGAATGCGCTGCTCGGGAGTGTCCGGACGCTTCTTGCGACGGCTGATCTGCATCGCGCGTAAGCCGACTTTCAGGTTAATTTTTGGCATCAGGGCTTGACGACAGCACTGCTCTCTGTTAATATTGCATTCGAAATGCATAATATCCGGCGGCTAGGGCTATTCGGGCTCGTGCTTGGTTTGGCCGCGCTGGCACTGGCGGCCCGCGATGACGCATTCGAGTTTCCCTTCATCCCCCTGGACCACAAAGCCATCCAGTATCCCGACGGCCCTGCCGACGACCCGGTCGCCCGCTTACAAAAGAAAATTGATCGCGGCGAAGTAAAACTCGAGTTTGACTCGAATCGGTGGGGGTATCTTCGCAGCCTGCTGAAAAACCTCGGAGTCAACGTCGACTCCCAGATGCTGGTGTTTTCGAAGACCAGTTTTCAGGGAACTCGCATTTCGCCGCAAAAGCCGCGGGCGCTGTATTTCAACGACAACGTTGCGATTGGCTACGTGCAAGGCAGCGACGTCATGGAAATGATAGGGCTTGACCCGAAACAAGGCGTCGTTTTCTACACGCTGGATAACGACAAGACCGAAAAGCCACAGTTCCTCCGTCGCACGGATGCGTGCTTGTCGTGCCATCTGGGTCCGCCGACTCTCAACATTCCTGGAATCCTGGTAACCTCTGTAATACCCAGTACCGACGGGTCCGTCCGCGTTCCCGCGGCGGGACTGATCACGGATCATCGAAGCTCGCTCGATCAGCGCTGGGGCGGATGGTACGTTACCGGAACCGGCCCGCAACACAACGGCAATGCTGTGGCTCCTCATCCGGATCAACCGAGCGTTCTTGAAAAGCGCAACTCGCAGGACGTAACCAGTCTGGTGGGAAGATTCGACACCTCCGCTTATTTGGCGCCGACCAGCGACATCGTTGCGTTGATGACCCTGGAGCATCAAACTCGCATGACCAACCTGATGACGCGAATCGGGTGGGAAGCGAGGATTGCAGCCGAAGACGGGAAAACGAAGGAATTTTCCAGCCGCTTGGAATCTCTTGCGGGCCAGGTAGTCAGCTACATGCTTTTCGCCGACGAAGCCAAGATCTGGGAGCCGATTAAAGGAGTTTCCACTTTTACGGCCACGTTTCCACAGCGCGGGCCACGCGATAAACTGGGCCGCTCGCTGCGTGATTTCGATCTGAACACGCGGATGTTCAAGTATCCGCTGAGTTACATGATTTACAGCGAAGCGTTCGACAATATGCCGGAGCCGGTACGGAAGCAAATCTATCAGCGGTTGTACGAAGTGCTCTCAGGGCAGGATCAGAGTCCGATGTTTGCCCGTCTCTCGTCCGCGGACCGTCGCGCTATTCTCGAAATTGTTCGCGACACGAAACCGGGCTTGCCCTCGTACTGGAACGCTGGCGCCGAGCCGAGGCGCGGGTACTGAGCGGTGCAAATCAGCCTGCATGCCGACTACGCTTTGCGCGTCCTGATCTACCTGGGTTCTCAGCCGGGCCGCGTCGCTTCCACGGTCGAGATCAGTGAAGCTTACGGTATTTCGAAACATCATCTGGTAAGAGTGGTGCAGACGCTGAGCGAGCACGGATACCTCCGCGTGACGGTTGGCCGCTCCGGAGGCGTTTCGCTGGCGATGGCTCCTGAGTCGATTAAACTCGGCGACGTGGTTCGACGGGCGGAGCCGAATCTACGCCTGGTGGAATGCTTCGATTTGCCTACCAATACTTGTCCGATCGTCGGGGCATGCCGTTTGGCGGGAGTTCTGCGCCAGGCGCTGGATTCGTTTCTCGGCACGTTGAACCGCTATACGCTAAAAGACCTACTGGCCGACGGCGCACAGCAGAAGCTGGCTTCGGTGTTTGCCGGATATCCCCTGTCGACTTGATTGTAACGTCGGGACCCGCCTGTTAGCCTCGTACTGGATACCTCGCTCGCCCTCCGCACTAAATGAGCATTTCCGCACCGTTTATCCATAGACCGGTAGCCACCACTCTGCTGACCACGGCGATCGGGCTCGCGGGCGTGATTGCCTATAATTTTCTGCCGGTCGCGCCTCTTCCACAGGTGGATTTTCCCGCGCTCTCGGTGAACGCGGGGCTGCCGGGAGCCAGCCCGGAAACCATGGCGTCCTCGGTGGCGACGCCTCTCGAGAGGCAATTCGGCCGCATTGCCGGGCTGAACGAGATGACCTCTTCGAGCACGCTCGGCTCCACCAGCATCACGTTGCAGTTCGATCTGAACCGCAGTATCGATGCCGCGGCTCGCGATGTGCAGGCGGGGATTAATGCGGCGCGCGGCCAACTTCCGTCGAACCTTCCGACGAATCCGACCTGGCGTAAGCAAAATCCTGCGGATCCGCCCATTCTTCAGCTCGGGCTCACCTCCGACACGCTGACGACGGGCCAGATGTACGATGCGGCCTCTACGATTCTTCAGCAGAAGCTCTCCCAGATCAAAGGAGTTGGACAGGTTTTCGTGGGCGGCGGGTCCTCACCGGCCGTGCGCGTGGACGTGAATCCGACATTACTCAACGATTTAGGCCTGAGCCTCGAAGACGTCCGGAAAGTGCTGGCGAGCGCGAATGCAAACGGGCCCAAAGGCTCCTTGGCCGATCAGAACCGGCGGTGGAGCTTGAGCACCACCGATCAACTGATGAAGGCGCGGGAGTACCGGCCACTGATCGTCGCGTACCGGAACGGCGCGGCGGTGCAATTATCCGACATCGCCGAAGTGACCGATTCCGTCGCGGACATCCGCAACACGGGAATCGCAAACGGAAAAAATGCGGTCCTGGTTTATATTTTTCGGCAGCCGGCGGCCAACATCATCGATACGGTCGATCGAGTCAAAGCGGTCCTTCCGCAACTGGAAGCGTCGATCCCCAGCGCGATCCACGCGGATATACTGAGTGACCGGACCACCACCATCCGCGCATCCGTCCGCGACGTCCAGCGCACCATGAGTATCTCGATGGGGCTGGTGATCATGGTCGTGTTTCTGTTCCTACGCAGCGTGCGGGTCACATTGATCCCCGCCGTGGTGGTTCCGACCTCGCTGGTGGGGACGTTCGCCGTCCTGTATCTGTTTGGCTACACCGTTGACAATCTGTCGCTGATGGCTCTGACGATCGCCACCGGATTCGTGGTGGACGACGCGATCGTGGTGATCGAGAACATCACCCGGCATCTCGAACTTGGGTTGAGTCCCATGGAGGCCGCATTGAAGGGCGCGTCGGAGATCGGTTTCACCGTGCTTTCGATCAGCATCTCGTTAATTGCCGTGTTCATTCCGATTCTGCTGATGGCCGGCATCGTAGGGCGACTGTTTCGCGAATTTGCCGTCGCGCTTTCGGTGGCGATTCTGGTTTCGCTGGCGATTTCGCTGACCACCACGCCGATGATGTGCGCCCGGCTCCTCAAGTCCAAGAGCGATGAGAAGCATGGATTCCTTTTCAAGATGAGCGAGAACGGTTTCAATGTGATCTTGCGGGGCTACGAAAATAGTCTGCGCTGGGTGCTGGGGAATCAGCCTTTGACGCTGTTTGTTACGATCGCGACCATCGCGCTGACCGTTTATCTTTACCTCATCGTGCCCAAAGGATTTTTTCCACAGCAGGACACCGGACGGATGGGCGGGCAGATCCTGGCGGACCAGGCCAGCTCCTATCAGGCGATGCGGGATCGCGTCATCCAGGTAGTGAACCTGGTGAGGCAGGATCCGGGCGTTGCCAGCGTCAACGCGTATGTCGGCGGCGGCAATGGATACAGCAGCTCGCGGATGCAGGTGACTCTCAAGCCCCTGGCGGAACGGCACGTCAGCTCCGACGAAATTATCGACCGGCTGCGTCCGAAGCTCAGCAAGATTCCCGGCGTCAGCTTGTTCCTTCAGTCTTTTCAGGATTTGAGAATCGGCGGCCGCGGGAGTGCGGCGCAGTATCAATACACGCTCGAAAGCGACAACGTCGAGGATTTGAACCATTGGGCTCCGCTGGTGTATGAAAAACTTCGTACGCTGCCGCAGCTCGCCGATGTGAATACGGACCAACAGGATAAGGGCCTGGAAGCATCGCTCGAGATCGATCGCGCGACCGCGTCGCGTCTGGGGATTTCCCCGCAAGCCATCGACAACGCGCTCTATGACGCCTTCGGTCAACGCGAAGTTTCCGTGATGTACACGGCGCTGAATCAATATTTCGTGGTGATGGAAGTGGAGCCGCGTTTCTGGCAGAATCCCGACGCTCTCCATTTTCTCTACGTGCCGGGTACGAATGATGCGCAAGTACCTCTCAGCGCCTTCACGAAATATCGAGCCGACCGGACGCCGCTGTCGGTGAATCACCAGGGGCAGTTTCCGAGCGTCACGATTTCGTTCAATCTTCCGCTAGGCGTCTCGTTGAGCCAGGCGGTGCCCATGATCGAGAACGCCGAGCGCGAGATCGGATTACCGTCGAACATTACGGGAAGTTTTCAGGGAACCGCGCAGGCATACCAGGAATCGCTGGCGAGTGAGCCGATGCTGATTGTCGCCGCTCTGATCGCGGTCTATATCGTTCTCGGCATTTTGTATGAGGATTTGATCCATCCGGTGACCATTCTTTCCACGCTTCCCTCGGCGGGCGTGGGCGCGCTGCTGGCGCTGCTGTTTTCGCGCAACGAACTGAACGTGATCTCGCTGATCGGGATCATCCTGCTGATCGGCATCGTGAAAAAGAACGCGATCATGATGATCGATTTCGCCATCGAAGCCGAGCGGCGCGAGAATCTTCGCCCCGAAGAAGCGATTTTCCGCGCCTGCGTGCTGCGTTTCCGGCCCATCACCATGACCACCATGGCGGCGCTGCTGGGCGGTCTGCCGCTCGCGTTGGGCACCGGCGAAGGGTCCGAATTGCGGCGTCCCCTGGGGATCGCGATCGTAGGTGGCCTGGTATTCAGCCAGCTTCTAACGCTGTACACGACGCCGGTGGTGTATTTGTACATGGATCGCTTGCGTCTGCGATTGGCGTCTTTGCGCAGCAGGACCGTGCGCCTGTTGCGGCCCGAACCCCGGCAAGCTTAGATCGCTTCAAACGGATTTGCGCTTGCGCGGCGGGATGTAATGGAACCGGACCAGGTAGATATTCTCGCCTCTGCCGTGCTTGGCGACTTTCAGCAGGTCGATCAGACCCAGGAACCCCGATTCGCGCGCCAGCGCCGGAGTAATGTCCTGAAAACCGATCCGCTCGATGGAATCCACTTCGATTTCGCCTTCCTCCATGCGGTATCGGTTGCCGGCTTTCACGTGCGGACGCATCCAGATGCGGACGCTGCATGTGATCTCGCCACGCCGAACGCCGTCGCGGAGCCGCTTGGTGAAGACCATGAGGAAATTCTACAAACTCGAGGCGTGGGGCGGGCGGAATCATACGGTCCGCGGCTGACGGGTCGGCTACGAGGCGCCACCGCAGGGAGCGGGTCATCGCGTTTTTTCTTACTGTTGGCGCGGCGGCCGGCATGGGAACTCTCATGTAAAAATTCCTCGCGTCCACGCAGTTCACCGGAGCCGAATCCTCCATTTCCCAAGACATATAGCCTAGTTTCCCTGACGGGCCCCCGCCCCGCTGGGCACGACGGTCTGAAGAAATGTTCCCGTGCTGCTCATCAACAAGGCGCCAAACGCGTTGCACGCCGGGTCCGGTGTTGGGCTGCTCACAAGCGAAGACAAGCTGGAGATGACTGGCTCGCATTCGGCGTAAAATACATACTGGTCTCCGCCGGAAACGACTATGAAACTCCTGCTGAAATTCAACCTGATCTTTCTGATTGTGTTCGCCGTAGGGTTGGCCGGCGCGGGCTACGTTTCCTACGGGTTCCTGCAGCGCAACGCGCGCGAACATGTGGTCCAGCAAGCCAGGTTGATGATGGGCACCGCGCTTTCGGCGCGCAAGTACACCACGGAACAGGTCAAGCCGCTGCTCGAACCGGAGCAGGCGCGGGACCGCTCTTTCCTGCCGCAAACCGTTCCCGCCTACGCGGCCACGGAGAGTTTCGGCTATCTTCGCGCGACGTATCCCGACTATGAATATAAAGAGGCCACGCTCAACCCCACCAATTTGCGGGATCGCGCGGTGGACTGGGAAACCGACATCATCAATACGTTTCGCAATCACGCGCTGATCAAGGAAGTGGTGAATGAGCGCGACACTCCCACCGGCCGGGTTCTGTTTTTGGCGCGCCCGATTAAGGCCGATCCTCCCTGCCTGGTCTGTCACGATCAGCCGGAGACTGCGCCTCCGGCCATGATCCGCCGCTACGGCACGGCGAACGGGTTCGGGTGGAGGGAGGGGGAAATCGTAGGCGCGCAGATCGTCAGCGTCCCCATGTCGGTCCCGGTTCAGATGGCCAACGCCGGTTTTCAGAACTTCATGCTCTACCTGGGCGGCGTGTTCGTCCTCACGCTGGTCATTTTAGATCTCGTGATCGTTTACACCGTGGTCCGTCCGATCCGCCTGCTCTCCGGCGCGGCCGACGAAATTAGTTTAGGCAAGCTCGACAGTCCGGAGCTGCCGTCTACGGGATCCGACGAAATTTCGGTCTTGGCCGGGTCGTTCAACCGGATGAGGCGCAGCCTGGTGAAGGCAATGAGCATGCTTGATCAGGAGTAAAAATCCGTTGCGGGCGAGCCTGTGTGAAAGCCCGCTATATTAACCGCTTCCTTTGGTCGCGGCTCGCAAACGCTGCCGACATGTGGAGGTGCCAGCCCTGAGCCGCGACTGCAAGGAGCGGTTAATCGTCCGTTTTCACTTAGAGTCTGGCGCGCGGCGACGAAACTAGGGCAGGGACTGTAGAAAAGCCGCGCGGTCGCGCTCGGAAGGAATTTCAGCCGCCAGCGCCGCGTACAGCTCCTTGCGGGTATGCATGCGTTTGGCGGTTTTCTCGACCACTACATTGGCGATCGGACCAAGGTAGCGGCTCAGACTCTGCTTGACCGTCTTGAGAAACACCGCATCCCAGTCCGTGCGCGCGGCCGGATCTGGCTTGCGGTCACGGCCGGGATCCGGGGTCTTGCGAGCCGACTCGCTGAGTCTGGCCTCATTCCGCAGCCTGGTCTGCGTGGATGGGTGGCGAGTTCGACCTTTTGATCCAGGATCGGGCGGCGTAGGGGCGGGAATGTCCGAAGAGAGACGCGAACGGTGTGGACGCGGTGCGACCACGTAGTCTCTTTGATGAAACGGCGCGAGCGCCTCCTGAAATTCGTCGGCGCTCTGAAATCGGTCGTGAGGATCTTTGGAAAGCGCTTTCAGCAGCACGTACGAAAGCTCCTGCGGCAGACCTGGCAGCAGCTCGTGAACCGGACGCGGAAAGTCGGTGAGATGAGCCGTCATCAGATCGTATTCGCTGTGTCCCTCGAAGGGGCGCTCGCCGATCAGCAGTTCGTGCATGGTGACGCCGAGGGAATAAAGATCCGCGCGATGATCCACCGGCAGCGTTCGGATCTGCTCGGGCGAAATGTAATAAAGCGAGCCGAGCATCGATCCGGCCGCCGTGAGCTGATAGCCGGTGCTCGACTTGGCGATCCCGAAATCCGTGACCTTTACCTTGCCATCCGCCGTCAGGATGACGTTGGCTGGCTTGATATCGCGATGAATCACGCCGTTGTTGTGCGCGTAGGATAGCGCCGACAGAACCTGCCAGATCGCGTCGATCGCCGCGCCGGGGTCGAGCGGACCGTGCTTCAGCAAGTGGTCGAGGCTCTGGCCCTCCACCAGCTCCATGATCATCAGGTAGGCGTTGCCATGCCGGAAGGCGGTGAACATCCCGGCGATGTTGGGATGCACCAGGCTGGCGTGAATCTTGATCTCCCGTAAAAACCGGTCGGTTACATCCGGATCGGCAAGATAGTCAGGCAGCACGACTTTCATGGCCTCGACCCGGTCGGAAATCACGTGCCGGACGCGGAACACCTCCGCCATTCCACCGGAGCCGAGCACGCCAATGACCTCAAAATCGCCGACCCGGTCTCCAACCTGGAAACGAAGCATCCTAAAGATACATAATACTCTGATGGCAGTTCGGTTTATGATACAGAAAGTGCGCCTGGTGCCATGAAAGCGAAAAGCCGCTACGAAATCAAGGACGTAATCGCCCGCGGAGGCATGGGCGTAGTGTACCGTGCCCAGGACAAGATGATGAATCGTCTGGTCGCGCTGAAGACCATCCACGATTTGTCCGACCCCAAGGCGATTCGCATGTTCCAACGTGAGTGGCAGGATTTAGCCTCGCTGACGCACCCCAATATCGTCGAGGTTTTTGACGTCGGCGAGCTCGAGATGGACGGCGAAACCCGGCCCTACCTGGTGATGCCGCTGCTGCCCGGCACTACGCTCGATGAGTTGATCAAGACCGGAAGCCAGCGCCTGACGGTGGAGCGCTCCATCGACATCATCACCCAGACCTCGCGTGGTTTGCAGGCCGCGCACGATCGCGGGATCGTCCATCGCGACCTGAAGCCGAGCAATATTTTCGTGATGCCGGACGACGCCGTGAAGATTATCGATTTCGGCGTCGCAGGACGGCTCGATAAGACCAAGACGTTAGGGCGAAAAGGCACGTTGCTGTACATGTCGCCGGAGCAGATCGAAAACAAGCCGGTCTCGGCGGTTTCCGACGTGTTTGCACTGGCGGTGGTGTGTTATGAAACACTGACCCGCCGCCGGCCCTTCGAGCGCGGGACCGAAGAAGAAATCGTCGAAGCGATTCTGAGATCGACGCCGCCGCCGGTTTCCGAAATCAATCCCGCGGTCAACATGATGCTGAGCCAGGTGATCCACAAGAGCATGGCGAAGCAGCCGTGGCACCGGTTCGCGAGCGCGAAGGAATTCGCGGATATGTTGCAGAAGGCGCTGCGTAACGAGCCGATTGAGAGTCTGAATCCCGCGAAGATTCAGGCCCGGTTGCAGCGTTCCCGCGATGCGTTCGAGCGCGGCGACCTGGCGCTGGCGGCGGAAATTCTGGGCGAACTCGATGCCGAGGGTCATTTCGACGCGTCCATTGCGGACCTGAAACAGCGCGTGGATCGCGCGCAGATGGATCGCGAGATCGGGCAGTTGCTCGAAAGCGCGCGCACTCGCGAGGAACATCAGGAATATCCGCTCGCGCTCCAGAAGATCCACGAGATTTTGCAGCTCAGCCCACATCATACCGAGGCGCTCGCGGTGAAGAGCCGGATCGATAACCGGCGGACCGAAGCCGACATGGAGGAATGGTTCCGCGTCGCCTATCAGCACCTGGACAACTTCGCGTACTCTCACGCGCGGGAGGCTTTGCAGCGGGTCCTCCAGCTCCGTCCGCGCGAACCGCGCGCCCTGCAGATGCTCAACGAAGTCGACCGGCGCGAGCAAAGCTATGTACATCTGCGCCAGGAGAAGGAGCAGTTGTATCGCGCGGCGGTGGAAGCGGCGCAAAACGGCGAAATCAGCCAGGCGTTGAGCAAAGCCGAAAAAGTCCTCGAACTGGATAAACAGGCTCCCGAATTGCTGGAGCCCGGCCGGACCACGACGTATCAGAGTTTCTATAACCAGGTTCGCAGCGAAAGCGAATCGCTGAAATCGTCGTATGAAGAGGCGCGCGCGCAGCTCGGCAACAGAAATCTCAACGCGGCGCTGACGATTTGCGAGGAGCAGCTCCGCCGCCATCCGAATTACGCCTTATTCCAGGCGCTGCGCGTCGATATCGAGGAGCAGCGCCGCCAGGCACTATCGGCGCGGATCGCCGAAATCGACCGCGCCGTCGAAGATGAACCGGACCTGAATCGCCGCGTGGGAATTCTCGAAGAAGCCAGCCGCGAATATCCGGGCGAGGCTCACTTCCAGCGGGCGCTCCAGTTGACCCTGCATAAGCGCGGGCTGGTGGAATCGATCGTCAGCAAGGCGCGGGCGCATGAGGAGCGCGGCCAGTTCAGTGAAGCCATCACGCAGTGGGAAACGCTCGATACCATTCATCGCCGCTATCCGGGCATCGCGCTGGAGCTGGAGCGCCTGCGCAAACGCCGGGTTCAGCAGGAACGCGTGGATCGGAAACGGCGCTGGGTGCAGCAGGTGGAGAACAACCTGGACCGCAATGAGTTCGCCGCGGCGCTGGATACATTGAAAAACGCGCTCGAGGATTTTCCGGACGACGCCGAGCTGGTCGAGCTGGGCAAACTCGCCGAACGCGGGCTGGAGCGCTGGCAGGAATCGCAGAAATTGTTCGAATCCGGCCAGGCCGCGTATCAAGCTCACCGGCTGGAGGAAGCCACCGGTCTGCTCCGCCGCGCGATGGAACTGGACGACCGCAACACCGCGGTCCGAGCCACGCTTCTCGAAACGCTGGTCCGCCGCGCGCAGAACGCTCACGAGCTGGAACCCACCGCGGCGGAGACGCTGCTTCGGGAAGCGCTCGAAATCGAACCGAATCACGCCCTCGCAAAAGGCTTGTTGAGCCTGATCGAAGACCAGCGGCGATTGGAATATATCGAACGCTGCCTCACGCATGCCCGGCAGCTTCAGAACGAAAATAATGTGCGCGCCGCCGCTAGGGAAGTGGACGAAGCGCTGCGGCGCTATCCGGACGAGCCGAGGCTTACTCAATTAAGAGGCAATCTGTCCAAAGCGCTGCAAGATGAGCGCCGCCACGACCTGGAAGAAGCCCGCAGGATCGGGCGCGACGCCGATGTGGTCAGCGATACTCGAACCGCGCAGGAAAACGCCCGGCGCCTGGAGACCATCGTCACCCGCTATCAGGATGATGATGAATTTCAGGATGCGGTCGCCGGTGTGCGGAAGCGCCTGCAGTCGTCGGCCTCGGAGGCGACGGATTCGGGTCCAGCGCCGCCGCGTCCGCCTACCAAGCGGCCCAAGGGTGACTCAAAATTCCCGATGTGGGCGGTCGGCGGCGGAGCGGTAGCAGTGCTGGCATTGGTCGCGATTCTGCTCGTAGTCAGGTCGCACAAAAAACCTCCTGAGCAGGTTGCGGCCGTGCCGGAGCCCGTTGCGACGCCGGTTCCAGCGCCGGTTCCAGAGATCCAGGCTTTGACGATTCTCGGTTCGGGCAAAATCGATATCGATGGCGCACCGCCGCAGAATCTGGATGCGGTCTTTAATCACGATTACGACCTCGGCGCAGAGCATCAGGTGAATGCCTACACGCCTCCCACCGGAGTGCTCTCTTTTTCATTTACGTCCTCGCCCGGCCAGCCGGCCATCGTGAAAATCACAAAAGCCAACGATATTCTCGCGTTTCTGGTCAGTACCGCGGGCGGCAAGGGCATGATCTACAGCAGCCGGCCGCTTGGAAATCTCAAGATCGACGGAAACAGCGTCGGAGCAGTCGGCGCGGAAGGTCTGGCGATTCCCCCAGACCTGACCGGTGCGAACCACAAGCTGGAGTGGATGGAGGGGGCGCAGGTAAAGACCCGCGAAATCCCCTTCGCCACGACGCGTGCCTTGCTGGTGCAGCTCGACTCGGATCCCAGCCTGGGTAGCTTGACCGTCAAGCTGAGCATTCCGGCGCCGGTCGACATCTCGGTACGCAATCAGGCTGGGCAGGAGATCAAACACGTCAGTGTGACTGGGCAGTGGGGACCGTACCCGCTTCGCGCCGGGACCTACACGATCGAAGCGACGCCGAAGGGTTACGAGAAGACGTCCGTGCCGGTTACCATTCGCAAAAACCTTGACCAGCCGGTCACCATGGATTTCAAGAAAACAGTGACGGCCGCGCACCTGGTGATCGCGACCTCGCCCCACGCTCACATCTTCCAGAACGGAAGCCCGGTGGGCGACGCCGACGACAGCGGAAAGTTCGCCTTCCAGACTCTGGCGCCCGGCCACTACCGGTTCACCGTGCGGTTGAACGGCTTCCGCGATTCGGATGTGGAGCGCGATTTAGCCGACGGCGCAAACGATACCATCCAGATTCCGCTCTCGCGCGCTCTGGGAACCGTGGTGTTACAAAAGGACCCGGCGAATGCGGTCGTGACGTGGACGCACGGCGCGGAGTCGGGCGTCATCGACGGAACCTCCAAGGATCTTCCCGAGGGCGACTACGTTTTTCACGCGCAGGCCAACGGTTATAACGACGGCTCTACCGGACCGATTTCAGTACAGAGCGGGCGCAGCGTGACCGTTCCTCTTCACCTAACCGTCAGGGCCGTAACCAGCAAGTCGCCCCCTCCCGTCGCCACGCCCTCCGACGTCTGCAACGGTTGGCTCGGAGGCGACGCGGATAAAAACGGTTGCGGGTTGAAAACGACCACCGCCTACGCCCACGCAATCGACAGCGGGGAAATTCGCTTCAAGGCTTGGTCGGGCGGCGACCGCAGCGGCCTGCGCTGGCAGGTCGGCTATCGCGATGAAAAAACTTACTGGGAGTTCGAGCTCACCGGGAAGTCTCTAAAAGTGTGGGAGATGGCCAAGAAAAGGACGGAGAAGCTCAACACTCCCGTGAAAGTCGACTTGACCAAGTGGCAGGAAATGACCATCACGGTGAAGCCTGCCTCGCTTCGTTTGCAAATCCCCGAAGCGGGAATCGACAAGACCTTCGCGGATGATCCGCAATACGATTTCCACGGCTCGTTCCGCGTAGAAGTGAAGAAACAACCGGTATGGATTCAGTTCTATCACAACCCTTGAGAGGATCATAGCCATGGGCCCAGCGCCAACTCGACTTGTTAGCACGGTAAAAATCGACGACGTGAAGTTCGATGCCTTGTCGGTCAGTCTCGGATTCTCCACTCTGAGTACGGTCGTGGGAATGCCGCTGATGGGATCTTTGCAGACCAGCATCGAGGTGGTGGCGGACGCGCATGATACTGTAAATCTGCCATTTGGCAATCTCAAGACCCTGTTCGAGCTCGGCAAAATCGTCACGCGGGACAAGATCAAACAAATCACGCTTTGGTTTTGGACGGATGAAACCCAGAGCGACGTGATCTGCGAGTTCACCTTCCAGGGTTGGATCAGCCATTTTCAGATCCACAGCGCCGGGGGCGGGAATCACACGGTGGTGATGAGCTTGCAGCCGACGCTCGATCAACAGAATTATCCCGTGATCGACATCACCAACTGAGCGACATAGATGGGAAAAGTGATTCTCAAAGTCCTCTTGCCCCGCAATCGCGATCGCGAGGGGACCATGACCGTCGAGGTGAACGGTCGCGCGATCCGCAAGTTTAAAGTCTCGGGTCGTGGCAGCGCCGGTTCCGGCGATACCCAGTTCAAGCACAACGGAAATACGCCCACTGGATTGTGGGAAGGTAAGGGCTGGCAGGACACCAGCAAGAAGGATCCCTTCGCATACGGTCCCTATGGGGCGGAGATTCTCGAACCGGTGCGCGGGAACGCACTGACCGCGAGCACCGTTTTTCATCGCGACTTGTTCCGGATTCATGGCGGCGCGCTGGATCCGCGGCCGGATTCACCCTGGTATGGCAAATTGAATCCGACCAACGGCTGCCTGCGCCTGAGCAACCAGGACATCAAGACTCTGTCGACGCTGCTCTACAATGCCAGCATCGACGACGACAAACGTTCATGTTCGGCGCCCCAGGTCTGGGTAAACGTTCAGGAAGGCGCGACGTTTGACGATGACGACGATGGCTCTAATACGTGCTCCAGAGCCCCGTACAATTTTCTAACCGATTCGGCCGGCATCACTCTCCGGCGTACACCGTAACGAGCCGTGCCCGATCAGCGGCTGAGGCGCTTGCGTTGGAGCCCTTCCGGTTTCCGGGCGTAGCGGCGCTCCAGTTCAAGCTCGGCGGGCACGCGCAGCGGCTCGCATGGGAGTGAGATTTTCGCCTCGCCCGCTCCGGCGAGTGCCTCCGGCTGCATCACGTGATCCGGATGTTCGTTCCACAATTCCCACGTAACGACGCGCTGAAGTTGCCGCAGCGCTTCGAGAATCGTATCTCCCTTGGAAAACTTGTCCCACAAACACACGAAGCCATTTTCCGGATGGATGTTGGGATGAAACACCGGCGTCTCAAGAAACGCCTCGATCGGGACGCTCGGGTAATACGACGGGTACCGGAATCGAACCGCGTGCGAGGCAAATTCCATCGGAGCATGCGGAGGCTGCAACGCCAGCGTCGAAGTCCGGTGCAGCACGACATGAAACACGTCTGCATCGGGCAACACTTCGCGCCGGACCACTTCGACAATTCCAGGATTATGTTCGGCCAGCCGCGCCAGCAGCGACCATTCGTTCTCGAGCCGCCGGGCTCTCATCCGTTGGTGGCGACGGTGGAAACGCGCAGCACGTCGTTCGGCCGCACGCCCTGGATCGGCAGCGGCGAGGCGAAATCCAGCGTTTGCCCGTTCCATACCACCTGGGGCTCGCCGTCGCCTTGCAACATATCGCCGCGCTCGCGCAGATCGTAGAGAATCTCGTCCAGAACGACATCGAGCAGCTCTTCATCGTCGATATCGACGTTGTATTTGGTTTCGCCGTTGATGGTGTCGAAGTAGATCTGGTATTTGGCCATAGCCTCTCCCATTTTAATGCCCTCCTAATGCCGCGTCGACCTCGGCGAGCCCATTGAAAACGCCCTCAGCGATTCGGGCAAGTCCTCCACGGTCCACTGGCAACGGCTGCATTGGCCGTTGGAGAAATCCCAACAATCGCGGCACTGCGGGCGGCCACATTTTCCGCAAACCCTCAGATCGGTTTCCTCGGCCGCAGTCATGCAAAGCTGGCAGCGGCCGTAAAGAGAACGCGGTCCGAATTGATGATCCCACCATCGGCCGTCGGGCGTGAACACCGGTACGCGATTCTCTTCGCATAACCGGCAGCGGCAGGTGTCAAACGACCAGCAGTGCTGCTCGCACACCAGCAGGCCGCAGCGCGGGCATTGAAACGCGACGCGGCTGCCGATTCGCCGGTTGCACAACGCGCAACGGTGCGAGCTCATGCCGCGGATGGCCTCGATCAGTCCCGCGACGATGGCCGTCACCAGCGGCGCAAGCAGAATGGCAGGGTCGTTTCGAACCGCCAGGTAAATAATCGCCACGCCGATGGCGCTGGCCCCGCACGGAATCGCGAACTTGATCCACTGGCTCGGAATTTCTACTTCGAAGAAATGGAAAATCGCGAATGCAATCGGCGCCAACAGCGCCGCGCACGCCAGCGCCGTCCACACGTTCACCAGGCCCGACACCAGTTGCAAAACCGTCAGCAGAAACGTGCTTCCAACCAGCGTCGTGATGGTTCGGGCGTTCATCGATCCCCATTCCGGAACCGTATCGTAAACCAATGATTCTCCGGCAGGCCCAAGGCGCGCGGAACACACCTCGACCAGGGAGAGTCTCGCTCAATAATCCGTATCGATTCCAGTTCCAGAATACTCCGGGACGCGCAGCAGGGACAAACACCGCTTCGCCTCACCGCCGCCGCGCGCCGCATCGGAGCCCATTCAACTTCGCAATCCAGGCATCGAACGCGCGTCGAAATCGGCCAGTCCAAAGCGATAAACGCAGATTCGCCTGAGGATTCGAGTAGATCGTGAAATGTCGCATCGGCACTCGGCATCGGGCTGAGCAAATCGTCCCGGCTGCCGTGAAACGGGCAGGATACCGATTGCGGTGTCCGGAAATACGAGCTTCGCGGATCAGCATCTAACGAAATCTCGAAGGTCATCGATTCGGCCATGCCTTGCGCCATCCAGCGGATCGCCATTTCTACTTGAGCCGACCCTGTGATCGCCGCCATAGTCGGAGTGGCCGGTGCGATTTCGTCCGGCACGGGATCGCTGCATGGGCGAATGGTCGCGTCCCAAAACACCAGCAGTTCGCGAAGCTTTCGCGGAGTCAGCTTGCATCCGAAACAGGCCCCGGTTTTTCCGGGAAACCAGGACACGCGGCCGTGCGAATAATCCGGCGTTCCCAGACCGGCGTCGCAGACCGGCAAGCCGAGCTTGGTCGATATATAGGCGATCTCCAGGCGCGCCAGGTCGCTGTCGACGCAACTAAATAGGATATGAGCGTCCCGCAGCCGCCCGAAACCCACGTCGGCAATCTCCGATTCGATCGAAGAAAACTCCGTATCGGGGAATATCGGCCGAGCCGCATCTGCCAGAGCCGCCGCTTTGTTCTGGCCCACGCGGTCCCCTTGACGAAAAAAGATGCACCGGGTAAGGTTGCTCGGCTCGACGCGATCCGGATCGACGATCAGTACCTGCGCGGCTCCCAGCAGTCCCAGAATCTTGACGACTTCGTTGCCCAGCGCCCCGCCTCCGGCGATCACCGCGCGAAGATCGCGAATATTCCGACGCGCGAACACGGTTCGCTCGAGTCTCGAGTAATCGGATAGGCGGCTGGTCGTATCCAACAAATCTAAGGTTTACCGATCGCTCTGTCAATGTTACACTAGCCCAATCAGAGTCCTATGAGCCTTTACCAGACCCTTTACTATATGTCTTTGGTAGGTGGTATGGCGGGGTTGTTTTCCTGGGGCATCACCGCCTTAGTGGCCGCAGCGCTTCCAAACCAGCCTGAAGTCTGGGTTTCCGACCTGATCGCGGCTGCCATTCTGGGGGGATTCATCGGCGGACTGACGGTCGGGTTTTCGGATCGCTGGTCCGGGAACCGGGTGATGCCGCGTTGGGTCATCTCGGGAACGCTGATTGGAATCTTCGCCGGCGTGCTCGCGGGGCTGATTCAAATCCCCATCACGAATAACCTCGGATCCGCCTTTCCCGTTCTCAACCGGTTGATTGCGTGGATGTTAGCGGGCTCGCTGATCGGCCTGGGATTGGGCATGCGATGGGTTGCGGTCAACCGCTTGCGGGTGGTCCATTGCTATGCCGGTGGATTGATCGGCGGCGCCTTAGGCGGATTGATTTTCGCGGGGCTCGGAAGCAGCATCCCAGACCTTTCGCAGGCTCTCGGATTCATTTTCATCGGCGTGGGGATCTGCTTCGGAGTCACGCTGGCGCCGATTTTACTTCGAGACGGCCTGCTTCAATTCGTCAGCAGCGGCGACGCCCGCGCGCAAAGCAAGTTTGGACGCACTCACAAAGAATGGGAATTGCAGCAGGGCGATTCCTACACGATCGGTAGCCAGAGTCAGGATTTCAGCAAGACCCGCTATCGTCCCGACGTGGAGATCTTCATTCCCGACGCGGCGATTGCGCCTCGCCACGCCGTCCTGTTTGAGAAAGACGGCCGCTTCTTTCTGGCCAGGCACCAGGACACGGTCGGACAGGCCGCTTTAGCGCGATTTGTGACGCGGGTAAGAGGAAAGAGCGTCATCGGGTCTCAGGAATTGCGCGATAATGACGATCTCCAGATCGGACGAACTGCCCTGCGGTTCGCCACCAAGAAGAAAGAGCAGTAAATGGGACGCAAACGGCAAATCGGATGGCTAGCGGCGGGGCTCATGGCAGTCCCATTCGCGGCGCGAGCGCAGAACGTCCCGGGCCGTCTGGACTTTTCAGACAGCATCCGCATGGTGGATTGCGACCCCGCGTCGAGCGCGCCCTGCTTCCGGCTGAAGTTCAACATCGTGGATGCGCAGGGGGCCCCGCTTCCAGCTCAGATCCCCCCTCCAGAAAAACTGGCGGGAAGCATCAACGTGATGGTCGGGGATCAGGCCATTACTCCGTTTTTTGCGGTCGCGGGAGGCGAAACGCAGGCCGTGCGCGCGCGGGTCGCTCTAGTACTGATCGACATCAGCGGTAGTATGAATCGGCCGTTGGCGACCGGCCAGACCAGGTTTGAGGCCGCGAAGATGGCCATTTCGTCGTTCCTCGATGGATTCCAGGACGGCGTGGACCGGGTCGCGGTCGTACCCTTTGAAAGCCACCAGGTGGAGCCCACCATTCGCGGAGCCACCTTCGCCACCACCAGGCAGGCAGCCCTGCAACAGGTTCAAGCCCTCCCGCAGCCGCAATCGCGCAACAATACCGGATTGTTCTCCGCCGTGACGATCGGACTGGACGTGCTGTCGGAGCAGCTCAAGAACCCGTCCGCCGGAACCATGCCGCCGGAAGCGATGGTGATGCTGATGACCGACGGGACCAACGAAGTACTAAAGGGGGACGATCCGGGGCTGCTGGCGGGACCGGAAGGTCTGGCAACGGCCTCCGCGAAGGTGAAATCGTCGGGTGTTCAGATTATCGGGGTCGGTTTCGGAAATCGTAACGAAATCGATGAAACGGCGCTACGGCAGATCAGCACAAAATACTATATGACGGCTGATGCGGCTACGCTCGCCAGGATTTTTACGGTCGCGCGTACCCTGTTATCCAGCCGCATCCAGGCGACTTTTACCTCGCCATGGCCCGATCGGGCGTCGCTGGCTGGCAGAACCCTGCGCGTCTCGGTGAAGTTGAAGCTTCCAAGCGGCCAGGAATTGGCGAGCGATGTGAAAACGTGGGCTACGCCGCAGATCGGCCTTCCGGTTTTCGAGGGGAAATGCGGCGCCGACGAGCTGAAGGCTCTGTATACCCATGCCGCTCCCCCGTCTTCGAACGCCTGGATCTCGGTTTTACGCCCGGTTTTAGTTTTTATTGGATTTGGTGCGTTGTTGCTAGTAATGTGGTTCTGGATTCCACGCCTGGTATGGGCAGATCAATACATAGGAATCGTACCGGAGAAGAGATGGGCGAACCAAAATACGGCAAAAACGAACCGGCCGGCGCCGGCGGGATTCCAGCAGGGAAAACCCGGCGCCCAGTCGCCGCGGGCTCCCAGCGACCAGACCATCGTTGCGCCGCGGACGGACTTCACGAAGACGCGTTTGGGACCGCTTCCTCCAGGACGTGGTCCGCGAGGCTAGGATATATGAAAGTTTTGGTGTACGATCTCTTAGAACAACCCGGAATCGCCGGTAGGAGTTTGAAAGCGTGCCTTTAGTTAAGGTTATTCGAAAAGGAATTACCCCCGCGGTCCGCAAGGTCCCGACGTCCACCTGTGCGGCCATGATGCCCATGACCCTCGATCGAGTGGGCAAGGAAGCGGCATCGGAGAATGAGGATTTAACTAAGGTGGAGGATTTGAACGACGCCTTCGCCAAGTTCCAGCCCAAGTTGAACTTCAAGGGGTTCGCCGGGGCGGAAGAAACGGAGTTTAAAGCCGAGTTCCGGTTCAAGAGCATCAAGGATTTCGATCCGGAGAATCTCCAGAAGCGGCAAGAGGTGAAGAACGCCGACGGGGAGACTGAGTTTCTGCGTAACGATATCGCGGATCTCAAGGCGAACATCGACCTGCTGTACCGGTTGAAGGATCGCTGGAAACTTCCCACGGTCCGCCGCGCCTGGACCAGCGAAACGCAGCGCAAAGAAATCATCGCCGCATTGGGCCGGCTTAAGGGCGAGCTTGCGAAAGTAGCCGCCAAGGGAGGGAACTAAATGGCCGAGCCACTGGAAGCCGTAAAAACCAAGACGACGGGAGAAATCCTGGGGCAGAGCGCCGCGCGAGACCTGTTGCAGGACATCTTCGCGGATCTGCATCCCGCGCTGCTCGATGAGACGCGCGACATGTCGAGCATCTTTTCTGCGCAGTCGGCGAACGAGTTTCTCACGCAGCTTACCAACTTTGAGACGCTGCTGAGTGAAGACGACAGCTACGAAGCATCGGTAAAGAAGTTCCAGGCGCAGATCGATGGCGCGGAAAAAACGCGCGATGAGCTGCTGGCCCAGATCTTCAAGGAAATCCGGCCGATCGAGCGCAGCTATCGCGAGCTCCGGCTGTTCTTCGAAAACGCCAAAGTACCGGACGGCAAGGTCCGCAAGCCGGTGGAGATGTTCATTCTGAATGCGGATGCGAAGGCGATGAAAGACGTCTTCAGCATGAACGTCGCCGCGGTGGAGAATTTCGTGGTCCGCCGCAACGACAATTTCAATTTCCGCGACGACATCTGCAACCTGGTGGTGCCGGGCTACTATCCGCAGCCGGTGCGCGAAAAGTTCGAAGACATCGCCAACACCTGGGGCATGTTGCTGATCAGCGATCTGGATGACGAGAAGTCGTTCAAGAACATCGAACGGAACTTCCTCCCGGGCGGCAAATACGAATTCATGAAACGCCCCGAGGATCGCGCGGCCGCCGACGTTTGCACCATGGGCTACCTCCAGTTGAGGCCGGCGCATTGGTTCGAAAAGGATGTGGATGGCGGGGAAGATTTGTGGGGACCGCCGTCGTTGGTTTTCGCGGGCGCTGTGGCGCGCGCGGATGATGCGGTCGGAATCGCGCAAGGTCCGGTGGGATCGCGCTTCGGCCAGATCGCCGGGTCGGAAAAGTGCCGCGTCGAGCCCCTGATCGGCGAGATGGAGCACTTGAGCATGGAGCGCCAGTTGATTCCGATCATCCGTGATGCCGACAACCACCTGTGCTTCTTCGGGTGCCGTACTCAGGCGGAAGATCCGTACGGAGTGTTGAAGTTCTTCACATCGTATCGGATTCTGCGCTACCTGGAGCGGTGCTGCCGCCACTATCTGTTGCAGGTGGCCGGCCAGGTTTTGACGCGCGACTTTATGGATCAATCCATTGAAGCTCCGCTCAAGAAGCTGCTGGATGAACAGGTGGAGCAGGGAACCATTCTCGGCTACGACATGTTCGTCGACAAAGACGCGAACAAGCGCATGCAGGGTATCTGCGACATTACATTAAACGTCATGCCTACGGGGCCTGCGGAAACGTTCGTTCTAAAGATCGACGTTCCCGAGTTTTCAAAGGGCGACAAGAAGCCGTAGACGACGAGGAGGAAGCTATGCCTGGTGGTGGAATACGGCCCGGTTCGGCGGCGCGAGACGCCGAAGAGCGGAATCGTCAGAATCCTGTCCGCAACATCAGTTTAGGCGTGCGTCCCGGATCCGCGGCGAGAGAAGCGGAAGAGCGTGCCCGCAACAGCGAGGAGGCGCCGTTCAACGCCTCGGTCGGATTCAACCTCAGCCGCGGCGGCGGGGTGAAGTTCGAGCTGGAGACGCGGCCTTCCGGTCCCGGCGAGGCGATGCCTGTCAAAGTGCCGCCGGCCGAGCCCGTTGCGCCGGCAGCGCCCGCCGCCGCAGCGCCCGTCGCGGCCCCGCCACAGCCGGAGGCGCCACCCGCGCCGTCGGCGGCCGCAAAGGTGTGGGGCAAGTTTCGTGGTTGGTTTTCTAGCAACAAGTAGTAGGTAGTAAGTCGTGCAACTAATGTAATCAAAACAAGGAGGAAGAACTATGGCAGCACCGAACCGATGCACCGTGACCATTCAAGGCACTGCATTTCAAGCCGTCACTGCAAGCGTGAAATTCGCTTGCCAGCAAGATTCATCCGGACAACCGCTCATGGGGAGTTTGGCGACCGAAATCCGGGTATTCGCGGATTTCCACGATACGCAGAACTTGCCCTATTCCACGTTACAGACTTTATTCAATCTGGCCAACGTGGTGGTTCAGTCCAACATCGTAGCGATGCAGATCGATATGTGGTCGGACGACTCCAAGTCCAATGTGCTTTGCAGCTATAAATTCAATGGCTGGATCGCACGCATGGAGACCATCAACCCATCGGGCGTCACTTCAAACCTGAATCTCGATGGCGACAAGGCCGAGTTGCAATGGCAGGGGATCACGCCTGTGTTAAACCACATGCTGATTCTCGACCTTCAGCCGGCTCTGAATCAGAAGAATTTCAGCGCAGTCAGTATGTCGAATTAACGAGAGAAAAATCAGGAGGAAACCATGGCATCACCATACAATAGCACTTGCACCATCGGCGGAAACAGTTTTGACGCGCTCGAAATCCTGGTCGCTCTCGAGACTACACCGGATCGCAACGGCATGCCCACCATGGGCAGCTTCACCTCGATCGTTCGCGTGGTGGTCGACATGTCCGACACGCAGAACATGCCCTACAGCACCCTAAACTCGATGTTCGGCCAAGCCAACGTCGCCACGCAGCAGAGCATCGTGCCGATCAAGCTCGAGTACTGGGTGGACGAAACCAAGCAGAACGCGCTCTGCTGTTTCAAATTCAACGGATGGATCAGCGGCTTCCAAACGGTAAATCCGACGGGCAACCTTCAGGATGTCACGCAGCAGGGGCAGGTGATCAACAACATGCTGATCATCGACCTGACACCAACCCTGAACCAGGCGAACCAGCCCAACTTCACCTTCAGCAACTAAGCAGGAGGAGGAGCGTATTTCGTTCATCTCCTTTCCGCTCCGGCTCCGGGATGCATTTTTGGGCCGGACCGACGAAGTGCAGGCAGTCCTGTCGCTGATCCGTGTGATGGCCAACACCCCGCACGGATCATGGAAAGGATGCCCGCACTTTGGGTTGCGGGATTTTTTCGAACAGGCGAGAACACGGCCGGACTTGCCGCAGCTCGCCATCCAGGAAGTGAATCTGGCATTGAAGGACCTCGGCATCACTAATCTGAAGATCGAGCGGATTTCGAAGGAAGCGCAGACCAATCGCGACGTGGATACGTACGAGGTTACGGTGGCTTCCTCGGCTGAGGCGGGCAAGAAGTATTCCGTGAATGTCTGAAAGGATTGCAGTCAAGTTAATCGGTTCGAGTCATGCCATACGAGAGCGTAAGCGCCATCGAGATCGACCGGAAGCTTCGCGACGACTTTCGCCGCAGGCTGCGCGATTTTGGCGTTTCCGCTGAAACCACAGACCCGGTTCTCGCGGTGCTGTTCCGCACCTTCGCGCAGCAGCTCGAAACTCTCTATGCGGAAACCGGCCGGATCCGGCTGGCACTGCTCGACGAGCTGATCGCCGGCCTGGGAATCGATCGAAGAATGGCGCGCCCCGCCCAAACCGTAGTCCGCTTCTTGAACGCGTCAGCCGCCCAATTGGTCGAAGCCGGTACGGAATTAATCGGGGAAGCGACCACCGGAGAGCGGCTCACCTTCACAGCCGACGCGGCAGTCGCCGTATCCGGCGCGCGCATCGCCGTTGGCGCCACCTATCAGGATGGCGCTCTGCAATTGATGCCGGGCATCGAAATGCCGGAAGCGTTCCAGGCGCGGAGGCCGGCGCTCGATCCGGTTAAGGTCAACCTGGGGCCGAATCCGGCAGTGTATCTGGCGATCGAGAATCTTCCGCCGGCACATCTCGGCCAGCACAGCTTTTTCTTCGAGCTCGGTCCCGACGCGTACCGGATTCAACAGGCCCTGGAACTGGAAACCTGGTGCATCTTCGGAAACGATGGCGATCTGACCTCGCCCGGGATCTTGCGGCCGAAGAACGGCAGCGCCGGAACCAAGAGCCTGCATTTCCTGGTCTCCGATACAGCCGTGGCGGCTGCCGATACGCAGGCGCTTCCAGCCGAGCAGGAGACCCCCAACCTGCCCAATGGATTTTACGGCTCGCGGATTTTCCTGCTGCCGGTGATCCCGCCCGAGCGGCGTTTCGTGTGCCGGATCCCGCGCGGGATGGACGTGGCTATTGGAAAGATTTTCGGGCGCGAGGCGGCGCAGTTATTTGCGCAGCCCAGGGCCTGGATCCGCATCTCATTTCCGAAGACCAGCCCCTCCCTGCACCAGAGCATCTCCACAATTTCAATGCATGCCATGACGGTTTCGAACGTGGAATGCTTCAATCAGACCGTCTATTTCGACCAGCAGGGCACGTCGATTCCAATTAGCCGCGAAGCCGGCACAGCCAGCTACCTGGTGGCGCCGTTGTCGGTTTTCGGCGAAACGCATACGCCATACCTTCCGGAATTCCAGCCGAGCGCCGAAAAAGGAGTGGGCCGCTACGCCATCCGAAACGGGCGAATCGAGTTGCAGCCAGCCCGTCGCGCCGACGGAAGCGCGGAAGCTTACGCCAATGTTCGCGTCTGGGTCACTGCCGGAGTGCTGGGCAATGCTGTTGGTCCGGGTCAGGTGGAGACATTTTTGAAGCGCGGGACTTTTCCCGGCGTGAGAATCACCAATCCGACCTCGGCAGCGGGTGGAGCGAATACCGAAGGATATGAGGGAGCCCAATCGCGCTTCGCCGAAGCGTTGCTGTCGCGCGGGCGCGTAGTTACTCACGCCGATCTGGAGACGATGGCGAAATCGTTCGACCAGCGCATCGTCAAGGCGGATGTCACCAGCCGTCTCAAACGCTCCGAGCTGGGGTTGCAGCGCTTTCAGCAAGTCACCTGCTGGCTGGATCGCGATCGCTTTATCGATCCGGAAATGGAAATGCGCGTCCTCAAGGACGATCTGGATCGCTTTCTGCGCAGCCGGTTCCTGTACGACACCGAGCTGGCGCTCGAGCTGGAGTGGACCCAATGACGGAAACAGAGCGCGCCGCTCGAATGCCGGATCTATCGCACGCCTTCTGCGGGTTCCATCACACGCTCGATTCGGCGCTGTCGGTCTTGTACGAGTTGAAGGTTCCGCTCGATCGCGTCACCGTGCGCATGGAAGGCAAGGGCTACCCGACGCGCTGGATCGTGCAGCAGAATCCTCCGCCGGGCAGCGAAATCGATGCCGGCGCCAAAATCGAGCTGACGGTCGCGGGCCTGGGATATTTTCACGCGCTGCCGGTCGGGATGTGGGACAAAGGCGGGGAAGCGGAGGCGGGCACGCAGGAAGTGCTGGAGCTTCTCGACGATCCGATCCAAAAGGCGGCGTATTGGATTCGCGAAGGTGCGCGACTATTCGATATTCATCCCGATCATCCCGCGGCGTGCGCCCGCTGGATGGCGTTGTTCGGCGTTTCTCCGGACGACTGGCCTAATGAGATGTGGTACCCTCTGGCGCTGCTGCTGCCCAATTTGCAATCGCTCGCCGGAACCGAGCCGGGCCTGCGTTTCGCGTTGAGTCTTCTGCTCGGCGTGCCGGTGCAGGGAATTCGCCGATCGCCTTCATTCCGGTATATCAATGAGGACGACCTCAGCCGCGTCGCCCGGACTCACACGCGCCTGAGCGTGGATTCGATCGTTGGCGACCGCAAGGAAGAGCTCGCCAAACTGACGCTGGTCCTGGGGCCGGTCACGCTCGATACGTATTTCGAATTTCAACAGGAGCCCAAGAGCAAGCTGCTCGATTCCGTTCTCGGCCTGGTGGCCACCTGCTATCAGAAGCACACCATCGCCTGGGACGTCGAAGATCGGGCGCGCGCCCCTCGGCTCAGTCACGCTAAACAAAACAGCATCCTAGGAATCAACTCCCATCTGGGAGCGCGGAGCTGGGAGGAGACGGTGCAGGCAGCATGAACCCCGACGATGTGAAACTCAGCTCGGTCAATTGGGAGCATGGCATGTTGCTTACTCCCGAACACTTCCTGCGCCAGGAACGCTACTTCGAGGCGGGACTGATTTGGGCGCTGCGCTATGCCACCAGCGCGTATGGCCTGGTGGGCGGCGGTGCGCGCCTCCCCGAGGCGGAGCGAGGTGCGGTGCGCCACGATCCCGTAATCTCGGTGGATGAAGACGATCAGTCGCTCTCGATTTCCATCACGCAGTGCCGCGCCCTGACGCCGGCCGGCTGCATCATCGATATCGATCCCACTTACCCGCTGCAGCGCCGTTTTCAGAAATCGGAGCTGGAAGGCGTATCCGAATCGGGCATTTATATCGTGTGCGACCCGCACGAGAAGCGAGTGCTGGACGGTACGGTCGATGAATTCAATCCGCAGATGAAGACCGAGCGTAAGCCGGCGTACTGGCTGAGCCTCCAGGTCCACGCGGACAGCGCGCCCTACAGCGCTGCGGTGGGACGCATCCGCCGCCAGAGATACGGCGCGGGTTATGAAAAAGATCCCGAGTTCATTCCCGCCTGCACCACGCTGGTCGCGCACAGCGAACTCACCAACGCGTGGCGAAAAATCATCGACGATGTCACGCTGATGACGGAGCGCTACACCGAATTGCATCGCGCCATGCGGGAATTTCTGGTGCTGTTCACCGAGCGCGGGATCGAGACCGAAGTGGATCAGGAAACGGTCCTGTTCGTCGACCGCATGGTAGTAGCGCTGCAAACCTGCGCCTACGACATCCTGGACCCGGTGCAAACTCCTCCGCAACTGTTCGGAAAATTGCGCCGCCTGTTCCATTGTGCCGCCGCGTATCTGGATCTGACGCCGGCCGTGCAGCAGTACTTCGATACGCTTAAGGAAACCGGGGAGACCGAGTTCATCGCGATCATCGAGCAGCAAAAACGCATCCTGCGCACCACGCGAAGCTGGAGCATTCACGACGATTTGTCGGCGGAGGTGCGGGAAGCGAACGGATGCCTCGGCTCCTTGCAGCGTCTGGAGCGCGCGCTCGAAGGCAAGTACATCGATTTCCACGTCAGCCCGTCGCTCGAAGCCATGAACTTCGTCTTCGACCGCGGCGGCAAGGTGCTTTACAAGCTCGCCGCCAAGCCGGCGCGCGTGCAGGGCATGGCCGACGAGCTGACCCTGTACTTTTCGCAATTGCGCCTGGAAGGTCGCGACAAGTACCGCCTGGTCCTGGTTGGCGAGCAGAACGCGACTTTCGAAAAGGGCACCAAGATTACCGCCGAGATTCGCATCAACGAAGGCAGCGGCTTCCGCAGGCAGCCCGTGATTCTGGCGTGCGAATCGAAACTGCCGGAGCAGTTGAATTTCGAATATGATTTCGACGCGCCGGACGTCCCCACCATCACCGACATCCGCGTGAGCCTGCAGGCGCACTATCCGATCCGCACGGCGCTTCTGTATATCCGGCATCGATTCTACGCGCAGCGTGAGCAGGAACCGGTTCGTACGGTGGAGCCGCTACAGCCTGAGCCCCGAATGGCTCCTCCGGTTCCACCGCCGCCTTCGCCCAGTGTTCCGCCGCCGGTTCCGGGGGGTACGCGGCCCGCGCCGTGGGAAGCGCCGCCGCGCCGCGTTGAAAATCCGCGTGAAGATCCACAGACAGGGGCCCCGCCTCCACGGCGCAGGCGATTGGAGTAAATCAGAATGGCCATCGATCTCGACAAACTTTCAAGTGAACTGGAAGACGCGCTGGAGCGCGCGCGGCTGCTCGCGGAGCAGCGAACGCAGTCGCAAATCACGCCGGTGCACATGTTGTACGTGCTGCTGGAAGACAGCGCGCTGGCGGGCATGCTCGAAAAAGCCGGTGTTTCCTGCGGGCCTCTGCTCGACGCTTTTTCGACCAAGCTCAATCAGGAGAAAAATCCGAAGCTCGAGCCCGGGAAGCGGCCCGTGGCCTCGCGAGCGCTGCGCGATCTGATCGAAAAGTCGTTCGAAGTGATGGACGGCCGCGGCGCCGAGCGCGCCGAACCCATCGACTTCGTTCTCGCCGCCGTCGAGTCCAGCGAAGATCAGTTGAAGAACCAGCTTCGCGGCGCCGGCGTCACCAAACAGGCCGTCGAAAAGGCCGCCGATTCCAAGGCTTCCACCAAAGAAGCGCTCGGCGAGCCGAAGGCGCCGGCATCCAAACCCGGTTCATCGAAAGTACTCGAACGCTACGGACGAGATTTAACCGCGGCCGCGGCCGCCGGCGAGCTGATGCCGGTGGTGGGCCGCGACGAGGAAATCCGCCGCGTTATTCAAGTCCTGCTGCGTAAAAGCAAGAACAACCC